>JAEEGI010022291.1_pt1 | contig 12524 bp, 11 predicted proteins | sample 8958751 | NCBI WGS metagenome assembly JAEEGI01 (sample SAMN16246545, study PRJNA631951) | gut metagenome | biome: gut microbiome; feature: rumen; material: KS-attached | host: Bos | place: Iran: Karaj | collected 2018-10 | reverse complement strand
TCTGGGAGTAATTGCATTACTCCCTGTTATTGTTATTAAGGACTTTAAGTCCGGGAAAAAAGAAACGAGTTTTACCGACAAACGCCTCCTGATCGGTGGTGTGATATGCGGTATTTTTCTTTTTCTCGCAAGCAGCGTGCAGCAGTTAGGAATTGTTACAACGTCCGCGGGAAAAGCCGGATTCATCACCGCATTCTACGTCGTACTTGTACCCGTCTTTTCGCTTGCTTTAAAGAAAAAGCCCGGTAAACTTATATGGTTTTCGGTAGCGCTCGCACTTGTGGGACTTTACTTCCTGTGCATAAAGGATGCTTCGGAACTTACTCTTTCAAAAGGTGATATATACCTTTTTGCATGCGCGATACTGTTTTCTTTTCAGATACTCGCGATCGACCGTTTCGCCGGAGAAGTTGACTGCATAAAACTTGCTTTCATTGAATTTCTGACCAGCGCCCTTCTCGGTACGGGTTTCATGATATGGGAACATCCTGCGATAAGCGACGTTTTATCTGCCTGGATACCGATCGGATACGCAGGTGTGTTTTCATGTGGTGTGGCATATACGCTGCAGATGGTGGCTCAAAAGAAAGTAAGACCCGCAGTTGCGTCGATACTCATGAGTCTTGAATCGGTATTTTCCGTTATATTTGGTGCGATCATTTTAAGAGAGATACTGTCTGTCCGTGAATTGATCGGTTGCGGTATAATGTTCCTGGCGGTACTCATCGCCGAACTTGGTCCCGCAGAAAGAAAAGAGAACAATATGATATTAAGAAGAGGCTTAAAGGTTTATCTTCGCGAAATGACTTTAGATGACACCGATGATATCGTAAGGTGGAGAAATGCGGATTTCGTGGTCAAAAACTTCATATACAGAAAGCCCGTTACGAAAGAAGACCATCTTAACTGGATAGAAACAAAGGTTAAAACGGGTCTCGTGAGACAGTTCATAGTATGCTTATGTAAAAACGATAAACCCATCGGCAGCATTTACTTCAGAGATATTGATAACACGGCTCACACCTGTGAGTTCGGTATCTTTATCGGAGAACCGGGCATGAGCGGTAAAGGATACGGATACGAGGGCCAGAAGCTTTCCATGGACATAGCCTTTAATGATATGGGCATGGAGACGATAGGACTTCGAGTGCTTGAAGACAACAAAGCAGCCGTCCATATATATGAGAAATGCGGTTTTAAACCGGTTGAGGGGCGCGAAGAATTCACCGAATCGGGTGAGCGCATCATATTCATGGAGGCGGAAAGACCTTAAAGAAAAGATATTATTATAAAGCAGAGAGAGATCTCTGCTTTTTTTATTAATATAGAAAACCTCGAAAAGGCTTTTAAGGAATATGGCAGACCAAAAGGTATTTCCAAAAACTATGCAATATCATATAATGGAATTACAGTTCACGGTTCTTTTTATGGCAAAGGAGTAATGATGAGTAAAAAAGGAGATAGTATAATTGTCGGTATTTGCGATGATCACCAATTTGTTCACGATGATGTAAGTAACGCGTTAAAAAAATACTCATTACGTAATGGAATTGAAGTTGATGTGAATAGTTACTACTCGGCAGAAGAATTTTTAGATAAAAGCGATGAACTGGATATGCTATTTCTGGACATAGATATGCCCGGAATGGATGGAATAGAACTTGGTCGAAAAATGAATCAAAAAGGAATAGATTATAAGATTGTAATGCTTTCAGGAAGAGAAGACAAAATGAAGGAAACGTTTAAAATTAATGCGTTCCGTTTTGTTTCAAAACCGATCAAGGAAACGGAATTATTCTCTTCTATCGATGATGTAAGAGATTTAATGATCGGCACGGAGACCGTAACTGTCTACAAAGATAGGATTTCTTATGATATTCAGGAAAAAGACATTGTTCTGATTTGTGTCGAAAAGTCTGAAACAAAGATTATTACAGAAAATAATGAGTACAGAAGTGAAAAATCTCTGATTCAATGGATGAGTATATTGAATCAGAATTTGTTTTATAAATCAGATAAATCTTATATTGTGAACATACGTAAAATTGAAAAGATAGTGAAGAATACAATATATTTAACCAACGGATTAAGAGCAGGAATTTCAAGAAGACAAAGAACTACTATCTTAAGAGCTTTTGCAGAATTTGATGTTAAAAGGGGATAACAAAATGATAAATCGATTATTGGAGGAGTTAAATATTTATTTCTTGCTTTTTACTTTTATATTCGCTTTCTTTAGAAAACCCTTGAGGAAAAACAAGAAGATTCAATTATTGGGGATATCATGTGTTATGTGTGCTTTAATCCTCTTTTCATTATTTAAGATTGATCTCTCAAGAATGAACATATTTGTTACAACGCTTTATATGCCTTTTTGCTTGCTTTTGCTCTATTTTACATTTGAGGTAAAAATATATGAAGTACTGGTTGATTATATTTCAATCTGGCTATTTGAATCTTTATTTGAAATGGTTCTATTGGTTAATGTAGTCAAAGAAGCATCAGTAGACAGAGTAAAAGGAAATATCATAACGTTAGCTGTATCATTATGTATCTGGTTGTGGTATTTGTTGCTTGGAAGAAAAATAGATTCTGATTTTCTTCGAATTCCGATTAGATTATGGATGATGCTGGATGTTATCCTTTTTATACTCATGCTCATGATGGCATTTTTTACTAAGCAAGTCTTGAATGAACTTAGTGATGAATCTAAAAAAATGCTTGGTGCAAGGCTTTCATCCATTGGGGGACTGTCTATAATCATTTTGTTATTCGTTGTCATCTATTATTATAACAAGATGAGTAAGATCAAGATGAAAGAAATGGTCGTAGAGGTACGAATAGAACAGCAGAAGAATTATTTTGAACAATTGCTCGAAAAGGAAAGGGAAACGAAGATATTTAGGCATGAGATCATTAATAATTTCCTTGAAATGAGAAATTTATGCCACAAAGAGCAGTACGATCAATTATTGGAATATTTAAACCACGAAATCGGAATTGTGGAAAACATAGTGGATAGTATTTATGATATAGGCAACGAAACAGTCAACACCGTTTTAAACTATTATTTGGCACCTATTAAAAACAAATATGATATCGTTGTAACCGGAAAAATGGATGACTGTTGTCCAATAGAAGACAGAGATCTTTGTGTATTATTCGCTAATTTGGTTAAAAATGCTGTAGAAGCAGTAAACAAAACAGATAAGGGATATATTAAAATATCGATAAATAAAGGAGAAAAATGCATAAAAGGTATCGTAGAAAATACATATAGCGGAATCATAAAAGAAAATAAGGATGGGAATCCTATCACTACCAAAGAAGACTTTGATAATCATGGGATAGGCATTTCCAGCATAAAGGAAATCATAAAAAGATATAACGGAGACTATATTGTAAATACCGAAAACGGCATTTTTAAGACAGAAGTTATTCTAAGTATTTGACCGTTTAAGGGGTTTAATGACCATTGATGGGGAAAGCGATTGAAATAGGAAATTGGTAATCATAGACTACTGTGAGACAGTAGTCTATTTTTTTGGAAAAAGGATGCTTCAAAATGTTTTATTGTATTAAACAGCATGACATGACCGATTGCGGTGCAGCTTGTATTGCTACGATATGTAAACAGAACGGCTATAAAATTGGAATAACCAAAATACGTGAAATAGCAGGAACGGATAAGCAGGGAACTAATGCTTACGGTCTTATTAAGGCAGCAGAGCAATTGGGCTTTGAAGCAAAAGGCGTTAAGGGTAACAAAGATGCGCTGTTATCCGGAGTGCCTGTGCCTTGTATAGCACACATGATTGTCGATGGTACTTTATTACATTATGTTGTCATTCATAAGATTACAAGAAAGTATATTATTATTGCCGATCCCGGTGTTGGTATTGTTAAATTATCACACAATTCATTCTTTGGAGAAACTTTGAATGAAAAGGACATACCTAAATACAAGTGGACAGGTATATTAATCATATTATCCAAAAAAGAATCATTCAAAAAGGGGAATGAAACTAAAGGAATTTTTTCCAGATTTATTCATCTCCTGTTACCTCAAAAAGCACTTTTGATACACATCTTTATAATATCATTATTGTATACGGTTTTAGGAATACTCGGTGCATTCTATTTTAGAGAGATAATAGACAGGATTTTGCCCGATGGTTTAATGAAGACTCTTACAACGTTGTCTGTAGGAGTTATTTTGCTGAATGTATTCAAAGTATTATTAAATGCTTTTCGTAGTCATCTATTGTTATACCTAAGCCAGAAATTGGATATTTCTTTACTCCTTGGCTATTATAGAAAGGTTTTGGAACTACCGATGAATTTTTTCGGTTCGAGGAGGATAGGGGAGATAATCTCCCGATTTAATGATGCCGGCAAAGTAAGAGATGCGATTTCAGGGGCAACACTTACCATTATGATCGATACGATTATGGCTATTGCGGGGGCAATTATTCTATATGCTCAAAACGCTTTGCTTTTTGGAATAGCTGTTATTATCGTGTTTTTCTATTTCATTATTGTTGTTGTGTTCAACAGGATATATGAAAAGTTAAATCGACAGCAGATGGAAAATAATGCCCAACTTACTGCTTATATGGTGGAGTCACTAAATGGAATACAAACTGTAAAATCGTATAACGCTGAGAGAAAAGTAAATCTAAATACGGAACATAAATTTATAAAACTATTAAACAGCGTCTTCAATCTTAGTTTAACCGGTAATATACAATCTTCCTTAAAAATATTCACTGAATTGGTGGGGGGTATAGTTATACTTTGGATTGGAGGAATCAATGTAATACAAGGTAAAATGACGATTGGATCGTTGATTACATTCAATTCTCTTCTGGTCTATTTTTTGGATCCTATCAAGAATCTTATTAATCTCCAGCCTCAAATGCAGTCAGCGATTGTTGCTACAGATCGCTTGGGTGAAATATTGGATTTAGAATCTGAAAAGCAAGAATCTGAAAATCGTAAAATGTCTCCCGATTCATTATTTGGAGATATTGAAATGAAAAAGATATCATTCCGTTATGGGACCAGAAAACTAATCCTGGAGGATATCAGTCTAAAGATATTTAAAGGGCAAAAGATAGGTGTCGTAGGTGAAAGTGGTTCTGGTAAAACTACATTATTTAAATTATTACTGCATTTATATTCTCCGGAATCGGGAGATATTCTTATAAACGGAAACCATATTGATGATATTAAGTTGGATTGCTTACGAGAGAAGATAGCTTATATTTCACAAGAAACCTTTTTGTTTAGTGGTTCCATATACGACAATTTGGTATTAGGAATGGACGATGTTTCAGTGGAGGAAGTAATACAAGCTTGTAAAAAGGCACAAATACATGATTGCATTAATGAAATGCCTTGCAGATATGAAACCAGATTAGAAGAGAATGGAACGAATCTTTCGGGAGGACAACGGCAACGTCTTGCTATAGCCAGAGCAATATTGAAAAAGCCGGATATACTGATTTTGGATGAAGCTACAAGTAATCTTGACGCGATAACAGAACGAGCTATAGACATGACAATAAATGAACTGTCGGAAAAAATGACTGTGATCATTATTGCTCATCGTATAAGTACAGTTAAGAATTGTGATAACATTTTCGTTTTAGATAAAGGGAAACTGATAGAAGTTGGTACCCATGAAGAATTGATGACTAAGGACGGCATGTACGCTGATTTAGTGCATCATCAAATGATAGCAGGTTAATCTGGGAGACTAATAAATATGAAACCAATAATTGAGGATATTCAAGATTTAAGTGAGAGCAAAGAATTATATGATTCAAGGCCTAATAGATTTATGATATTTACTGTCTATTTCATTCTTTTCATGATATTGATAGCTATTATCTGGGCGATTATTTCAAATAAAGAAATAATAGTAAAGGGGAATGGATTGTTTAAAGGTAATACCAATCTTTATGATGTGAGTAGTGCTGTAACCGGGACTATAACGGATAATAACATTACTAACGGTCAATATGTCAAAGAAGGTGATATTTTATATACCATTCATATAGAACAACTATCAGAAATCATATTCAATTACCAAAACGATCTTAAAGAAGCAAACGATCGATTAGAAATACTTTTAGGATATGAAAAGAGCCTTGATGGAAATATTGAAGAGTTGGAGATGCTTTCGGAAAATAAATTTTATGATGAATTCATTAACAGAAGGAATCTTTTGTACACAAATATGTCTTTAGATGACGACGATATAAAGGGAAAGCAGTCATTATACAAGGGAAATATGGATATGTATTTTGAAGCTATCTCGGAATATGATCAAAAGATTGGGAAACTAAATGAAGTAAAGCGGAGCATAAGAGAACGGAACAACTATATAGATAGCACCGACAATTATTATTCCAGTATAGTAGACAGCTATCTTATTTCATATGATTATTTATCGTCGCAATATGACAACAAGCTTTTTTCGTATCAAAAAGAGATAGATGAATATAAAGAATTATTAAGCAATATTCAGCAGCGAAAAGAAGAAGAATCTGTAAGCGGCAATGATCAATCCGTCACAAGTGAAGAAACAATAGAGGAACAGATAGAGTCATTGTCTAATGAATATGATTCTCTCGATAAAGAAAAAACAAAGGCATTATCTAATTTAGAAAGTCAGCAACTATTATCAATTGAACAGCAAATAGCCAATTATAATGACGCTAAGATTTCATTAAACACAAGTTATACAAATGCAGGGCTACAATACAGGTCAGTTTCATATGTTGAAGAAGAGACTAAAGATACAGCGATTATCCTTTCTGAAAAAGCAAAAATAGCTTCAGAAGTCCTAGAATGTCAACAACAGGTAAAAGAATATGAAAATTATCTAAACAACTATGATATTCAAAACAACAATTGCTTTATTCGAGCCAATAATTCGGGGTATTATTTTGCGGAAAAAGAATTAAAGTGTGGAGAGTTCATTCAGGAAGGAATGTCATTAGGAACTATATATCCGGAACTGGATAGCGATTATTATGCGGAAATATATATAGATAATAAAGACATTGGAAAAGTCAAGGAAGGACAGGTCGTGAAATTTGAAATATCTGCTTTTCCTTCGAGAGAATATGGTTTTTTCACCGGTACAATCGATAATATATCAAAAGATATTGTTATGGATCAAATGACAGGAAATGCGTTTTATCTTGTGAAGGTTCATTGTAATGAAACTGAGAAGACATCTGACAAAGGTAAAACTGCAATTATAAAAAATGGAATGGCATGTCAAGCGAAAATAGTAGTAGATGAAGAAAAGGTATTTGATTATCTTCTGGAGCGAATTAACCTATCAGAATAGTATAAAAATATAACCGTTAATCAGGATAGACGACCGTTAATGGGGAATAGGGTTGTATATAGACAAATACTTTAATAGACTAAAGAAAAAAGAAAGGGAATTAGATATGTTGTTTATAGTAGAACGGTTATGGATTATTTTTAATAGATTATAATAATCTTTATTGGAAATAAATTATCCCGAATCTAAGATTTCAAAATTTCTCTATCTTAGTCGCGATTCTTATAATTCTTCCTTTATCCGAATACTTTCTGTTGAAATCTATCGAATGAAACAGATTAGTAATACGGTGGATTTTGGTCAGCAGTATGGGAGATATTTTAAAGCTTTTGCGAGGGATTTGCAGATGGATATAGAAAAACCGCTATATTCACATATTAATGCATGTGTATTATTAACTCTTATGCAAAGATGATAATTTGAGCGTGGGCAAGAGAATCGGCAATTATTTGTTGATACTGTTGCTCACTTTTATCATACATGAGTTGTTTTGCAATATACTGTATTGGTGCTTATTCATTAAAAGTATGAGGTGAGAATGTTAAACAATAATAAGAATAGGAAAAACCAATATAATTTCATAGAAATAGAGAAAAAAGTACTTAATAAATGTTGGATTTACATCGTATTGTGCTATTATCTGGCGTTCTGGGCATTGGGATATATTATTCGGCAGGTTCCGAGTTTTAAAGCAACGGCTTTATTGGATTACATTATAAATATTGTTGAAGTATCAATATCACTACTGTTTTTGTTTGTTGTTCTCCGAAAGTATATTGTAGAGAGCATGAATGATATTAAAAATGCTCACTTGAAAAGCATATTGGGGTGGATCGGAAAAGGACTGATCATTGATTTTGCGCTAAGGATTATTATCGCGATTGTAATGGTCATATTAAAAAGGAATATTCCCGAATTATCCATCATTACATTGAATCAAGCCAGCATTGATAAAATGCTTATGGAACACAGATTATTGGGTATTTTATTGTTTTCGATTCTGGGGCCGATAGAGGAAGAATTGATTTTCAGGAGTGTTATATTCCATTCGTTCAGAAAAATCGGTAAGGTTCCTGCATTCGTAGTTTCTATCATATTCTTCGCCGGTTCGCATATCATAAGCGAATTATTGGCGGGAGCCTTTTTACAGGCTTTGATAGCTTCATTTTCATATTTTTCTATGGGATTTGTTTTATGCTATTTGTATGAGAAAAGAAGGAACGTTATAGTTTGTATTGTTTTCCACATACTAATTAACGCTGTGGGTTTATGCATGGTTTATTTTAGAAATCAATAGATAACCAGGTCAAAAGTAAGTTTAGAAAATTGTAAGCTCTATGATAAATTGACAGATTTAGTTACCGAAAAGGGGGGAAAACGACCATTGGAGGGGACTTATATTGAAAAGCAATAATCATATAAATAAGCTTTAAGAAAAACGAAGGGGGGAGTTGTTTATATGATTGTGCTATGTGTTCTTCAGATAATCTAATATTATCCGAGGAGTAAGAATGATTTGATATCATTACATTAAAGCAAAGGAGAAAAAACATGCAAAACGAAGCAAGTAGATTTGATGAATTAACTACAGAAGAAATGATGAGTGTGGACGGTGGTCTTGCTACTGTTGCACTTGTTGTAGGTATCGTAGCTGGTTTAGTGACAATAGCTGTGGGAACTAATGAGATTATTACTTCTGTTATTGAACACAAAGCACAGCATGATGCTTTACAAGATCTTGGATTGATTCCATAACTTAATGCTTTTTCGTTTCAATTTCTGAAAGGATCAAATGATAGTATATTATCAAAAAATAACAAAGGAGACCAGCTATGAAAGGTTTTAATGAAATAAGTAATGACGAAGCCATTTCTACTGACGGAGGATTACTTCTGGCATTGGCTATAGAAGTTTATGTGGGATATAAAGTTTATGAATACTATAAAGGTATTTATGAGACTGTATATACTCAAACTATTCAAGATTATTCATAATAAACAAAGAATATCTCGGTTATAGAAATATAACCGAGATGATTTTGGGGGAACCCTGAAAATGAGAAAGAAAAAAGGAATTATAATATGCATAATATGCATTTTTTCTTGTATATCATATATTCTTTTATTTAAATCGTTTAAGGAGTGTATAAATGATTCTTTCTCGAGGTCTATGTTAGATGAGAAAGAGTCGAAACGCGTTTTCTTGACGAAAGAACAGAAACTGGAGGATTTTGAGCAGTTTTATAATCTAATTTGCGAGAGAACTCCCTTTTTAGAGGATTCAAGTGAAGTATATGGAATAGATTTTCTGGCAAGAAAAGAAATATATGAAGATATTATTAGTTCTTCAGAAACAGATATTGATTTTTATGCAGCTATGATGGGTATTGGGCGAGAGGTATGCAGTTTTCATACGTCTATCCTGTTTCCCAAATATGATTATTTGAGTACGATTCGATGTGATAATAATGAAATTATAAAAAAACGCTCAATAAAGGAAAAACAGGATGTATTGGAAGAAGAGATAAAAAAAGAGTCACAGAAATATAAGGCATCTGATTTTCTTTTGTTACGAGAAGCGGAGGGTCATTACTATATAGGTAATGAAATTTTAAGTGATTCAAACGGTAAATACGCAGGATTAGAATTAAGCGAGATAAATGGACAAGATCCTGCAGAATTTTTTATGCAAGGCGTTTTTTTGGTGGGTATACAATATGATCCCAACGCTAAAAGAAGCTATAGAAGCAGTGTGTTTATTAATAAAGCAGAGGGCGAGCCTATAGAAGTAGTGTGGAAAGATGCGGAAGGAAATACATTTTCGGAACAGTTATACTATTCAATAAAGCTCGAACTCATTGCTAATTATGGTTATATGTATAACAGTGAATTAGCTTACTATCCATTAGAAGATCCACATGACACGATATATTATTATTCTGATAAGATAAACGAATTGGAATATATTCGTATTAGAAATTTTGATGAGAATGAAAAAAAATTGAGAAGTATCTTAGCTGATCTAAGATATGACGACGTAATAATAGATTTAAGAAATAATAAGGGAGGAATATTTAATTACGGAGTCAAAAATATATACACATACCTTTATAGTGAAGACGATATTTTTTTCGAAAACTGGAAAAGAACACGAGATTCAATAGAAAAGGATTATCTAACTAGGAAGATTAATCGTATTAAAAAAGTGAGAAGCGACGATGAGTTTAATTACTATTCAAGAACTATAAAGGCCACCGGGTGTTCATCCTACAATAAAAATGTAGTAATCCTTACAGACAATAAAACCGGGTCAGCAGCAGATTTTTTCGTAGGAATTATTAAAGAAAAAAAACTGGGGACAATTATTGGTGATGTTACAGGCGGTGAAGGAAAATCAGGAACAATGACATGTGAGGTATTAAATAATTCAGGTATATTGTTTACTTATTATCCTTCCGTTCCGTGTGATGAGATCGGAAATTCACTTTATTATTGTGGAACTGAACCGGATATTTATGTCAGTTGGAATAAAGAAGACTATGAAGGCAGGGCTATTTTTTTAAAAGAAGGAACAGCCGGTGATTATTCAAATATGCTCACATTCGATCCTGTATTGAATGAAGCTGTTAGTTTCTTAAAAAAATGAGGTGGCAAAATGGACAAAACACTTGAAGAAAGAATCAAAAAACACAGAAACATAAGTAGTATATTCTCTTGCATCTTCTTGATTGGAACAGGTGTATGGAGATGGTTGGATCTGGATATACCGCTTTGGTGTCATTGGATTATCTTCGCAGAATTGTCGGCTTGTTTTGGAATCAGTATATGGAATTATGTTATCTCCGACAAATTGAAAAGAGGTAATATGCGATGAAAAAGAAGTTGATTATTACGTATGTTTGTCTTTTTATTTGTATTTTGATCATTATATCCGTAAAATGTTTCAAAAAGTGGATCAATGAAAAAGACAATCCGGTTGGTTCGATTAATGAAACGGTTGTAACAGAATTATGTATATAGTTTATTTGGAAATAAGATTAGTGGCCTGACACCTAATGGGTGTCGGGCTTTTTTCTTTTTACCGAATTATTTTTTTACTTCAAGTACATTTCAGGTTGACTTTTTATAATGGCATCAACATACAGAAAGGAATGCGGAAAATGGAGCAGGAAAAACATTATCGGCACGAGCTGAAATATGAGATAGCGTACGCCGATTACCTGGCGATCAGAAAGCGGCTTATGAAAGTCATGAAGACCGATCCCCACGTGAACGAGGACGGAAGGTATCAAATACGAAGCATATACTTCGACAATGTTGATGATAAGGCGTTAAGAGAAAAGATCGACGGTATCGCGAAGAGAGAAAAGTTCAGGATAAGGTATTACAATGACGATCTTTCTTTCATCACTTTGGAAAAGAAAATGAAGATCAACGATCTGTGTCTAAAATATGACGCGACGATCACAAAAGAAGAACTTCAAAAGATCTTGGACGGCGATTACGGTTGGATGAAAGAACAGGAAAACGAACTGGTACGTGAGTTTTACGCGAAGTTAAACTATCAAAGGCTTAAACCACGGGTGCTCGTTTCCTACGTAAGAGAGCCCTACATCTACAAAGCCGGAAATGTCAGAGTGACATTTGATTCGGACATAAGAACAAGTCTTTTTTCAAAGAAATTTTTAACGGGTGAGGCGCCCGATATAAGCGCGACACAGACGCCGAAAGACATGCTTATGGAAGTTAAGTACGACGCATTTTGTCCGTCTTTGATCAAAGATATCGTTCAGGTAAAAAACATAAGACAACAGGCATTTTCGAAATACGGCGCATGCCGCAGATTCGGTTAATACAGGAGGATAAATAAATGACATTCAGTGATATTTTTAAATCAAGTTTTTTGGAGAGCGTAACGGAATTTTCCGCTCTTGATACGGTTATAGGTTTGATATTCGCCCTTGTGGTGGGATTATTCATTTTTCTTGTTTACAAAAAGACATTCAGCGGGATCATGTATTCCACGGGATTTGCAATGTCACTTGTGGGACTTTCCCTCGTAACGACACTCGTTATCATGGCGGTAACTTCAAACGTAGTTTTGTCACTGGGTATGGTCGGTGCACTTTCGATCGTTCGTTTCCGTTCAGCCATCAAAG
>JAEEGI010022290.1_pt1 | contig 12525 bp, 5 predicted proteins | sample 8958751 | NCBI WGS metagenome assembly JAEEGI01 (sample SAMN16246545, study PRJNA631951) | gut metagenome | biome: gut microbiome; feature: rumen; material: KS-attached | host: Bos | place: Iran: Karaj | collected 2018-10 | reverse complement strand
CCCGGCGTCTCCCCGAAGATGGAAGGCATGCAGGCGGCGAGACCGGCCCTGGGCAATGCCGGGCAGATTGAAAGCCCGGCATCCATGATGGCCACCCGGCGTCTCCCCGAAGATGGAAGGCATGCAGGCGGCGAGACCGGCCCTGGGCAATGCCGGGCAGATTGAGAGTTCAGTCTTGCGATCGTCCAGACAGTCGCCCCTTCAGGGCGACGTCATTGAGTAGTTTCACTTCGTCTCTCTCACGCGGAAGAAGGCGCGGGGCGGGAAGTCGCCCAGAATCGCAAGATCTAGCACGGCGCTCATCGGCTCGTCTTCGCCTTGAATAGTGCCCGTTCCGGGGAAGGGCTGCCAGTTGCCCTCGGTGAGGTCTGTGCACCATTCAATTTCGTACGTGGCGCCAAGCGAGCCCTGCCATGAAAGCGAGAGCGAGTGTGTGGACGCAAGTTCATTGGCCTCAAGCCCAACGGCCACGAGCGTGCTCGCGGTTGGCGGAAGCACCGTGAACGTTAGCGGAAGGGCGTCTGTCATGGCGCCGTTGGCAATGGCGCAGAGGTAGAGGCGGTACACGCCGGGAGCCTGGCTTTCGGAGGGCGTCCACGAAAGCGTGCCCGTTGCGTCAACGGCAAGCCCCGCAGGCACTTCGCCGTCTGCAGCTTCGCCGCGCAGCGCAAAAGTCGCCGCGTTGCCGTCCGTGAGGGATGTAGTGGAAGTGAAGGGCGATGCCGCACGAATCGTGTGGCTCGCGGCGCCCGCCAGGTTCACCGTGGCGAAGCGCGAAGGATGGTTCGGAGCGCCCGGCGTTGGGGCGGCGAAGACGGTCCAATCGCCCCATCCGTTTGGCCAGCGGCCCATGCTGGCGACGTCGCTCTGCGCAGTTGAATAGGCGATGCTGTCCACAAGATTCGTCGCAGGGTCGAAGAGGTAGATAGCGTCCGCGCTCTTGCCGAGGCCGAAAGGCGCCTGCAGGTTCAGCGGATCTAAGGGCAGCGTCTCGGAGTTCTTCGCGCCCGTCCAGATGCGCAGCGCCTCGCCGGGCGCGAGATGCACGCCGCGCGGGATGGTGAGGGCCTTGGACGACTTGGCGCTTGGAACGGGAGGCTCCGTGCTGTCTAGCGTGTCCGTCACCACCCATCCGGCGAGTGACACGATGTTCGTGCCGTTGTTGTACAGCTCGAGCCAGTCGTCCATTGCGCCGGTGAGTGGATTCACGAACAGCGCGTTCTGCGCCATGAACTCGTTCAGGCGCACGTCGTCGCGTCCGTGGCTGGGCAATGGCGCCGACTCAGGCACGTTCGGCGGCAGACCGTCCGGCGCGTCCGGCGATGTCTGGTACTGTCCCGGTTGCGCCACGCCCAGCACCGAGTTCGTTGCCGTGATGAGCATTCCCCATTCGATGTCCGAACTAGTGGCTACGTTCTGGTGCACTTCCACCGCGATTGTGTTCGTGCCGGCTACAAGCAACGAAGGATCGATCTGGAAGAACTCCGTGAAAGTGCCTTCCGTATCCTGGGGGGCGTGCGTAGTGGCGAGCGAGCTTTCCGTGAGCGCGCCATCGGGCGTGCGCGCGGAGCGGTGGATCTCGCGTCCGTTCAGGTACACCGCCGCGCAGTCGTCCACCATGTACGCCGCGTAGACGGCGTCAAGAACGCCGCCCGCCGTGGTGGCGCCGTTGTCGAGGGCGGGGAGCTGGTCTGGACCCAGCCGCGCGTTCTCGGTGAGCTGTGCGTCGGAGAGCGCGGCGTTCCACACGCGCACTTCGTTGTACGTGGCCGAGGCGTCGTTGTCGGGGTATTGCGAATGCGCAAGCCAGCAGTTGACCTGGCCCTGCACCATTGGGGACCATCCGGTTGTGCCGGAGTTGATCGTGCAGGAGCCCATCGTGACGCCGGTGCGCGCGTTCTTCTTGCGGAACGTGGCGTTCCATGTGCCGTCTGCCGCCTGGGCAAACACGGCCGAGATGTGGAACTCGGTGCCGATGGTGAACTGGGCAAGCTTGCCCTGGACGTCGCCGCCGATCTGCTTGATGCAGACTGCGTCTTTGTTGATGTCGGTGCCGCTCGTCCAGGCTATGAGAATGTAGTCGGTGGTGCTGCTGCCGAAGTCGAACACGCGGCTCCAGTTCTGGCGCGCGTTGTGCGTGGCCCATATCTCGATCGTGAAGGGCGAGCCGTCGGCGGGCATCACGTTCGCGCCGAGGTCGATCCATGACGTTCCCTTCGATCCGCCCGCGCACACTATTGAGTTTGTGGCGGAGTTGAAGGTGGGCCTTGTGCTGCCGTACAACGCTGCAGTGCGGCCGCCCGCAGTGTCCAGGAGCGAGCCGTTGAAGCTCCAGCGGTGCAGAAGATAGTTGCGTGCGGCGACGTCGGCTTCGGGGTGCGCGGGGAAGATGTTGTCCATGTGACGCACGGATTCCGGCGGCGTGTAGAGGAACTGCGTGCGGAAGTAGTATGCCGCCCGCGTGGGGAGCGCGCCGATGTCCGTGGCAAGCGGAATCGCCCACGACGTTGAGTCCGTGTCGTGGCCTAGCGGACCACACCCGGAAGGCCATGCACCGTCGTCAAACGCGGGGGCAAGCCAGTTGCTGCCGGGCGTCTGTACGGAATACCGCCAGCGCTGGTTGAGCGGCACTAGCTGCCGCCCGCCCTGCTGCACATACGATATGCCAGAAGCGCTCCAGCATTCGGCGCGCGAGTTGTCGGCTTCGGGAGTGTAGAGCGAGATGGCAGTGCCTGGCTCCACCTCCGGCCATCCCTCGCCGCCCCATTCCACGCGGTCGATTACGGTGTCGTCCAGCTCAAGCCCGCGCGCCGCGCGTGCAAGACGTAGCGCTCCCGTAGGACCGAGCGCGCCCGAGGTCGCAGCGCCCGTAGGTGTGATCGCCCCGCCCGCGTAGAGACCTGCGTACACTTCCGCATCCTCTGCCACCACCGCGCTTTCGCCAGGCGCGAGGATGATGCCGCGTGGAAACGCGAAGTCGATCGATCCCGCAAGGTACACGCCGTCAAGGTTGAACGTGGTGCTGCTGGACGCATTGAGTATCTCCACGTAGCCGCCGCGCGGCTGGGCGGGCGAATGCATGATCGAGACGATCATTAGGCTCTCTGCGATTGAGTCAAGAGCGGGGCCCGTGTAGATTAGCGTGGTCTCTGCGGTGTAGAGCGTGGCGCCGTTCTCGCCGATGCCGGCAAAGGTGGCGGGCGTCTGCGGCTGCGTCAAGACGAACTGCGCCTTCCAGGCCGTGGGCGAGGTCCATGTTACGTCCAGCGGCTCGCCGTTGCAGGTGATGGACGCCACCTGGAACGGCGCCTCGCCAGTGACTGTGGCGAGGTTCGATGCGAAGGACTGCGGCGAAGTGAGCGTGAAATCAGAGGCATTTGCGGAGTTGATCTGCTGCAGCACGTTTGAGCGCCTCGTCTGGATGTTCGCCTGCGCGCTTGAGAGACCGCTCATGTTAACGCCGTCCGCAGCTAGGGCCGCATATCGTGCGCTGTAGTCGGCAAGTTCGTCCGATCCCGTGGTGCATGCCTCGACGAGCGCGATGAACTTGCGCCAGTAGCCGCGAGTGTGCTCGTAGTTTTTGAGCATGGTGCGGAAGCTTGGGTCGATTAGCTTGAGCGACGACGACTGCGGGTTCACGACGTCGGTCATGCTTCTGTCGCGCGTGTTCGGCGCGCCGAAGCTCGTGTCGATGTCCCACGCGAGAAGCGCCCATCCCTTCGGTCCGTCGTAGATGTACGCGTTCTTTCCGCGCTCCTTGCCGTACGAATCGTAGTTGCCCACGTACTGGTGAAGTGCGGAGACGGCGAGGAAGGAGTCAACGTCGGCCACCTTGGCGAGGTCGCGGGGATATGTGGGGCTCGTTACGTTGTTGAACGCAGTGACGAGATTGTAGAACTCGTCGTAGTCGCTCGCCTCGAAGTTCTCGCATGCGCGAGCGAGCCAGTGCCAGCGGTAGCGCGAGCGCTTGTACACGGTGTTGCCGTCGTTGTCCGTGGTCTTGAACGACTCGAGCGTGGCGCCGACTTCCTGTCCGCCGCGCGTGTACTTGAAATCTCCGAAGTTGTTGGGGTTGTACTCGAACCAGTCGTCGCACTTGTAGAGGCGTCCGTTCGTCTTCTCGGGGAACCAGTGGTCGATCATGGAGCTGTTGGGCTTCTCGGTGTCTTCCACCACGCCCTGCGAGTTCTGCAGAGTGCCGTTCGCGTAGAGGTGCACGACGCGGCGGTACACCGCGGCCTGGCCGAGGCGGCGTGCGAGGGCGTAGCAGAACTGCTCCTTGAAGACGGTTGGGTCCTCGCCGCTGCCGGGGTTTCCGGCGCAGGCGAGAACGAGGCCGTCGTCGTCGAGGAGCGCGTCGTCCTTCTCGAACTCGAGCTTGTAGTCGATGAAGCCGTTGTTTATTGGCCTCGAGAAGCCCTTGCAGTGGAAGGGCGAGCCGCCGTACTGGATGCCGGCGTTGTAGATCACGCGGTCGTTGCCGTAGATGAATGCGCAGGGAACGGGCGCGTTGCTGTCCTGGTTCCTCACGCGCCATGCTTCGAGGTTGGCGGCCGTTATCCAGAAGCGGTATGTGCCGAAGGTGTATGAGACGTGCGGGTCGTTCCAGCGGACGAGGCATTCGCGCGACGCGTCTGCCGGGAACGAGCGCGCGGCGTGCGACTGCGAGGCGTCCGATGCCGTCACGCGGAATCCTAATAGCGAGTTTGCCGCCGGCGCGGGAATCGTCGCAGAATACCATCCCGCTTCGCAGGCGGCCATCGCGACCGTCGTGGTGGTGGCGTTGCCGTCCACATGCCAGGCGAGAGTCACGGCGTCGACGCCGTCAGGGTCGTCCACGCGGGCATACACCGTCACGCTCTCGCCGTTTGCGGGCAGCAGCGGATCGTGCGTCACTTCCGCGATGGCGGGCGCGGCGTTTGCGGCGCGGCTGTTGGCGCGGCCGGGCGTGCCGAACGCGTGCGTCGTCGTGATGTCGCCGCATGCCTCGATCCAGTTGCCGCGCGCGCGCATCAGCACGTCGGGCGAGCCGGCGAGCCACTTGACGCGCATCGAGATCGTGCCTGAGCCGGACTCCGGCAGGTTCGACGTGAGCGTGCCGCGAATGCCGTTGCCGCCCGTGTGCAGTCGACCAGTCGCGCGCACGTGCAGAACCTTCGCGCCTGCATCGGCCTGAGCGTTCGCCTCTATCGCGCTCGCCGCGTGCGTGCCGTGGAATCGCCATGTTGAGTTGGAGTCTTCGAAGGAGGGATTCGCCACGAGGTTGGAACCGGTGGCGGATTTCAGCACCACCGAGTCCACAAGGCATTCGCCGGCGCCGTATAGGCCGAGCTCCACCTGCGTGGGATCGCCATAGCTGTCGTCGGAGCGGCCGTACTCAATCGCGCCGGTGTATTCGATCGTCTTCCAACCGCACGTCTGCGTCTCGTCGCTTGCGGACCAGCTTCCGGCGAGCATCGGGTCCGAACGAGGGTCCACGCGCTCAAGCGAGCTGCCTCCGCCGTCCGCAAGGTCGCCCCACGCGCCGCCGTCGCGGTAGCGCACCTCCTCCATGATCACGAGGCTGGTGGTGGTGGCATCTGCAGCAGCGTCCCACACTTCCATCGGACGCCTCAGCCTCACGGTGCCGCTGCCGTTCGGGAGCGAGCTCGTGAAGCCGTCCGCCGCCAGAAGCCCCGAGAAGTCGGCGTACAGTTCTCGAAACGCGCTACGCTTGCCTGCGACGACGAGATACCCGTTCGCGGGGATGCGTTCGGTGAATTCATAGTCCACGTCGCCCGAAATCACCCAGCCGGTGAGGTCGATCTCCTGGTCGGTTGTGTTCAGAAGCTCGATGTACTCGTGGTCGCGGTTTTCTGTGAGAGGGTGGTACATTATCTCGTTCAGCACCACTGGGGACTGCGTACGCGGGGCGTTACGCGAGCCAGGTGTGGGCAAGGAGAGAAGGGCGAGGCGCGAGGAGCCGTCGGGGGAGCGTCCGTACGTGCCGCCGAGCGGCACTGCCGGAAGGCGAACGGCGTCGATGACGGCGGAAGATTCGGCTGCGGGCGCGCGCAGGAGGATTTCGTCCTTCGCGCCTGTCACGGCGAAGCCGAGAGTCGCCTCGTCGACTGCGAGAAGCGCGTGCGGGGCGAGTGTGGCGCCTGCGGGGAAGGTGTAGGATGCGGAAGTTTTTGCCGAGGAGATGGTGCAACCGGCGAGAGAGACGGTGGATGCGCCGGCGTTGATCAGCTCGACTGCGCCGCCAGAGTTGGCGGAATGGGGGATGAGCTCGTTGATGAGCAGCGTTGCGCGAGATGTGCTGCGGGCGGGTTCGGACGCGCCGGGAGAGCCGCCGGGGAGTGCGGAGCAGGACCATGCGGCGGGATTCGTCTGGCCGAGCGAGGGGCGGGCGAGGACGAGAGAGTGTCCGGATCCGGCGATGCCGGCGGGCCATGGATCGGAGTCCTTGATCTTGACGGAGAAAAGTTCCGCGCCGAGCTCGTCGTGCAGACGGAGCTGGGCGGTGTATTCAAAGGCGTCGGCGCGGCTTGCCTGCAGCACGCCCGTAAGACCGTAGATTGTGGCGACGTCGGCGGCGTGCGGGGCGATGACTACGCGTCCAAGGGCGGGGATGGAGTAGCCCTGCGGGAAGGTGAACTCGAGCGCGCCGGAGAGAGTCCAGCCGCCCACGCGCTGCGGGAATGGGTTGGAGTTGTAGAGCTCCACGAAACGCGCGTCGAGACCGTCGGCGCGCGCCGCGGGCTGCGCGTGCACTTCGGCGAGCACGATTGGTCCGCGCCGCGTTGCGGGGCCTGGCGCCTCCTCGCCGCCGCGCAGAACACGCAAAGGCATTGGAGCAGGCGCGGACGCGTGCAGCATCGCCGCGGCGCACATGCCTAGCGCTATGGGAAGAATGTATCTTGTCATGGTTGCCTAAATTATATCATAATTTTCGCGCGTGCGCGTAGTTTGTTCGTCCACCTGACATTCCGGTTCGGGCTTTTCTTTGCGCACAAGGGCGGGGTTTTGTGGTATAATCATCGCCATGCACGCCATGTTCCGTGATGTCAGTGCTGGAGGGAGTAAAACTCGCATGAAAAAGACGACAAGAGCTGAATTGGTCAAGTTGAGATGCGGCCGCGCGGTCGGCATTCTTTCAATGGCATTCACAGTGTTTGCGGCGGCAGCGCTGGCATACGCGCCGACGTCGATTGTGTTCGATACGCCCGCAGCAGACGAGAAGGGCATGATGGTGCTTGGCAACGGCGAGGTCGGCGCGATGGCGTGGCTGGACGCCGCCGGCACGTTGCACACGGTACTGCAGAATTCCGATTCGTGGAACGAAGGCGGACGCCACGTGAAGACCGGCGCAATCGACTACGAGACGAAGTCGCCCGTCGATGAGGGATCGTACCGCCAGGAGCTCTCGATGGAACGCGGCGAGTTCGAGGCGTCGTGGAAGAGCGGCGGAAAGGCGGTTTCGCTGCGGTACCGCATCCAGCAAGGAACAGATTCGATTGCGGTGTGCGATGTGAAGGGCGCGCCGAACGTTGAGGCGAAAGTCGTCAACTGGCGTCTCTACCCCGGCGGGTCTAAGGAGTTTGCCTCATCAAAGCAGTACGGCGCAAGTGGATTGGGTAACCACTTTGACGGCGCGATGGAAAACGGCAAGCCGATCACGTTCACGATCAACGCCGACCGTCTCGTGCCGGGCGGGTGGTGCCACGTGAACCGGAACGAGACGGTTGCGAAGATGATGAAGTATTACGACTACTATCAGGCAACGGGCGATCTCGGAAAACCTGATCTGCTCTCGAATCGCGTCTTCGGCGGCGTGACGCGGCGGGCGAGCGGGACGCTCGCCCCTACCGATTGTCCGCATGGTAGGGACGCGCGTCCCGCGCGTCCGAATCCCGAAGACCGCCGTGTTCTCTTCCTCACCGCGATCACGTGCCTGCACCCGTGCAAGGACGAGGCGGAATGGCTGCGTCGCACGAACGACATGCTCGACCGCGACGGCTGGAACATCGACGGCGAGGAGGCGAAGCGCGCCGCGCACATCGCCGCCTGGCGCGCGTTCTGGAACCGCAGCCACATCGACGTGACGCCGTCCGACGCGGCGAAGAACACGCCGCGCAAGCCGTATGCGCTGCCGACCAACGACAAGCTGCCGCTGAGCCTTGGCGTTGATTCAAAAGGCGGAAACCGATTCCTCGGCACTTTTGCATCCGCCGAGGTGGAGATCGACGGGAAGGTGCTGTATTCAGGCGTTCCGAAGGCGGGAGAGGTGATTGACTTGCGCGGCGGCGAGGGCGCCGCCGCCACATCGGGACGCGACGGCAACGCCTTCCGCTTTGCGTGCACGTTCTCGACGGATCGTTTCGAGAAGCCGCAGCGGCTTCTCGACAACGTGACGCCGGGGAGGGGCGACGGATTTCTCGTTGACATACTCAACGGTCAGATACGCCTTGTCGCCGGGAAGAACTGGTTCACGCATCCGACGAAACTCCGCGCGGGACGCAAAACCGCGATCGAGGTCGTCGTGTCGCGAAACGGCGCCGCGAAGATCGTCGTCAATGGCGTGCCTCTGGAACTCTCCTTCGGCGCGGCGAGCGTTGCGGACGAGTGTGCAGCCATCACGCTGCGCTACGCCGCGCAGCGTTACCTCAATGGGTGCACGGGACGCGGACGCCTCCCGATCCGCTTCAACGGGTCGCTTTTCACGATGTCCCACAATGGCGACCCCGACTACCGCAAATGGGGGCATGGCTATTGGTGGCAGAACACGCGCCTGCCGTACTACACGATGTTTGCGTCCGGTGACCTCGACATGCTCCAGCCTCTGTTCAACATGTATTGCGGCCTCATCGACTTCAACGTGAAGCGCACGCGCAAGTACCTCGGCCACGGCGGCGCGTACTTCCCGGAGTGCATGCAGCCGTGGGGCGACCACTTCCTGAGCGTTTACAGCGCCAATCCCTCTTTGCAATACGATAAGGGTGCGTGGAAGGACCGCAAGGACAAGCTCCAGCTGAGCGGCTGGCACAAGTACGAGTGGGTGGGGCAGCTTGAGCTTTCGCTGATGCTCCTCCGCTACCATGCCTTCACGCAGGACGACGAGTGGTTCAGGACGAAGGCGCTGCCGGCCATCCGCGAGTACGTGCGCTACTTCGACGAACACTACAAGCTCGACGCTAACGGACGCTACCTGATGCATCCCGCGCAGGCGACGGAGATGTGGTGGAACTGCACGAACCCGATGCCGGAGGTCGCGGGCCTGACATGCGTGACGGAGATGCTGCTCGCGCTGCCGAAGGGCGTCCTTTCCGCCGACGACCGCGCGCTCTTCGCGAAGATCCGCGCGCGCATCCCCGAACTGCCCACGCGCAAGCTCGGCGGCAAGGTCGCGTTCGCGCCGGCGGACAAATTCGCGAGCCGGCACAACTTGGAGACGCCGGAGCTCTACTGCGTGTTCCCGTTCCGGCTCTGCTCGTTCGAGAAGCCGAACGTGGAGATCGGCCGGCACTCGTACCGCGAAGGACGCATGTACAAGCTCTACCATGGCTGGGCGCAGGACGAGGTGAACGCGGCGTATCTCGGCATGACGGAGGAGGCACGTGTGCATATCGCGGGCCGCGCGCTCACGCACTCGAAGAACATCTACCGCTGGCCGGCGTACTGGGGCCCGAACTTCAACTGGTGTCCGGATCAGGACGAAGGCGGAATCTTCCTGAGCACGATTCAGTCGATGCTCATGCAGTACGAAGGCGACAAGATCTTCCTCCTGCCCGCATGGCCGAAGGACTGGAACTGTGACTTCAAGCTCCACGCGCCGAAGAACACCACCATTGAGGGCCGCGTTGAGAACGGCGAGTTAAGGGAACTTGTCGTCACGCCCGTGTCGCGCCGTGCCGACTTGAAAGTATGTGGTAACCATTGACACGTCCGCACGGGTTTGGTAGAATACGTGCGAACTTAAGGCGGCAAAGGCCGTGTAGGAGGCGAAGATGAGCATTACGTTGTCGATACCCCCTGCAATCGTGCAGGAAGTCAGAGAATGGGCCGAGGCAAACGGCACCAGCCTGAACCAGTATGTCCGCGACTGCCTCGCGGCAAAGGCGGAGGAGTTACAGGAGCAGAGGTCCAGAAAGGCGCGCGAGTTCAGGGCATTTCTACTAGGACTGCCTCCTTCGCATGCGCCCAAGGGCTGGAAGTTCGATAGGCTACGTGACGGACACCGCGAGATAAGGGGTGAATACATATGAGGTTCCTTGATACGAACATCCTTGTATATGCGGTCACGGATGACGATCCGCGCAAGCGCGAGATTGCAATCGACCTGATCACCCATGCTCTTGAAGTCAATCATGACGGCTGCATCTCGACGCAGGTATTGCAGGAGTTCTGCAACACGATGTACAAGAAGACTAAGCGTACGCGGCAGGAGATAGATGCCCTGCTTGACGGGTTCCGCGACCTCCTCAAGACGGACGTGACGATCGACCTCGTGCGGCATGCGATAGACGTGAAGGAAGAGTACGGGATTCAGTTCTACGATGCGTTGATCGTGTCCACTGCTGAGAAGCTTGGCTGTACGGAGATCGTCAGCGAGGACCTCAATCCCAACCAGACCTATCGCGGCATGGCAGTGGTCAACCCGTTCTGATGGGAAAGAAGAATGTAAGTTGAGAGCGAAAATACAGATTGCTGTAAATACAGATCGCTGTTGCCGGGTTTACGGTGGCGTTCGCGGGAACGGCTACTTCGACGCAATCATATCTGCCGCCGACCTCCTAGGCGCTTGAAAGCAAGAAAGGACAAACGGTGAAATCAAAAGCATTGATAGCCTCTGCCGTATTCGCCGTGGTCGCGCTTGGCGCGTCTGCGGCGGAGTACAAGCCAGAGAAGTGGAACCTCGAGGCGCGCGAGAAGTTCGCCGCGCACCGCTACGGCGTGTTCATTGTGTGGGGAATCTACGCCAACTATGCGCAGGGCGAATGGTATCTGCACAACGGCCGCCTCGACCGCGATGCATACGAGCGCATGGTGCATGGCTTCTATCCATCGAAATACGACGCACGCGAGTGGGCGCGGATCGTGAGGAAGTCCGGCGCGAAGTACATCACGATCACCGCGCGCCACCACGACGGCTTCGCGCTGTGGCCTTCGAAGGTCGATGACTACAACATCGGCTCCACTCCGTTCAAGCGCGACATCATCGGCGAGCTCGCCGAGGCGTGCAAGGCGGAGGGAATAGAGCTCTCGCTCTACTATTCGCTCCTCGACTGGCACCGCAGCGACTACACTCCCGGACGGGCATACCTGAAGCAGCCCGTGAGCGGCATGAAGCCCAACTACCCCTCGTACAAGCGATACATGATGGGGCAGATCACGGAGCTGCTCGACAACTACCATCCCATCAACATCTGGTTCGACGGCGAGTGGGACCATCTCGACAAGGACCGCGGCGGCACTTTCGACTGGGAGTTCGACGACATCTTCGACCTCATCCACTCCCGCCATGCGCTCGTGGCGAACAACAACCACCGTGCGCCACGCCCGAAGGAGGACATCCAGCTCTTCGAGCGAGACCTGCCCGGCGAGGGGACGATGTTCTCCAGGCACCAGCCGCTCCTTGATGATCGTCCAGTGGAGCAGTGCGACGTGATCCAGGCGAACGTCTGGGGATACAAGATCGGCGAGAACCGTTTCCTCACGCCGGAAGAGTCCGTCGCGCTCATCGTGCGCGCAGCCGCGAAAGGCTCGAATCTTCTCCTCAACATCGGCCCGGACGGCTCGGGACAGATTCCCGCCAAGGCCGTGGAGGTGTTCGAGGGAATCGGCAAGTGGTTCGACAAGAACGGCGACTCGATCTACGGCACGAAGGCGGGCGGCGTGTCGATGGGCAAGAAGGTGGTCTCCACGCGCAAAGGCGATATGCTATACGTCCACTTTCTCGATCCGGCTGTGAAGGAGTTCGCGTTCCTGCTTGGCGGAAAGAAGACGACCGTCAAGTGCGAGCGTGCCGAAGGCGACGTGTCCGACATCGTGGTGCGCTTTCCGCTCGGAGGGAAGGAACCGGCGCAGTATGTTGAGCCTGGTTCGCGGCAGATGTGGAAGGTCGTCGGCCAGACGTGCAAGAACCCCGGCAACGCGCAGGCCGCCATCGACGGCAGCTTGACTTCGCTGTGGCATACCCATCCTGAGCCGATGACGCAGAACGCGCCGCTTCCGCCGCCGCAAAGCTTCACGGTCGACTGCGGTGCAGCGCGCGAGATGAGCGGATTCAAGTACACGCCGCGTCCGGAAGGTTGCAGCGTGGGCGTGGTTGACAAATGCGAATTCTGGGTTTCTCTTGACGGCAAGGAATGGGAAAAGGCCGGCGCGGGTTCGTTCCCTGACGTGCTGGAGTCGCGCAAGACGCGCAAGGTGGTGTTCGCGAAGCCCGTGAAGGCGCGTTACTTCCGTTTTGTGGCCACGCACGCGCTCCCCGTCAACGACCGTCTTGCCGTTGCCGAAGTCGACGTGTTTTGACATGGCAGA
>JAEEGI010022286.1_pt1 | contig 12525 bp, 12 predicted proteins | sample 8958751 | NCBI WGS metagenome assembly JAEEGI01 (sample SAMN16246545, study PRJNA631951) | gut metagenome | biome: gut microbiome; feature: rumen; material: KS-attached | host: Bos | place: Iran: Karaj | collected 2018-10 | reverse complement strand
GCGGAAGATTTAATGACAGATTTATCGTTCTTGATTATGGAACTAAGGATGAAAGAATCTTTCATTGCGGTGCTTCATCAAAAGATGCAGGAGCAAGAATTACAAGTATTGTGGAAGATTATGGAATAAAAAAATATGATTCCATTATAAAGACATTGTTGACTAACACAACATTAGTACTTCCATGAGAAAGGTGGATATGGATGAGCTTAAATATAAAATGAATTCGGCCGGGCTATGTGTCCGGCCATTTCTATAGGGAGAAGGTAATGGAAGAACAATAGTTATTTTTCTTTTTACCACGTCCATATCCTTTTACTGGTTTGCAGTAACAGTCTCGTAAGCATGCAGACCGCCATAAAGAAACTGATTGAGAAGGGATATGTATTCGTAACCGAATATGTGTATCGGATAAAGTCTAGATTGGTATAAAACTAATCTAGACTTTTTTATGTCAGTTACAGTTCTGGTATCTGCAGGCTTTTTTACATTCTTTTTACTGAAACATGATATTTGATTTTACGAGACTTTTATAACATTTGTGTTAAGGAGGCGGAGCAAATGAAGAAATTGTGGAATGTTGTAAATGGTCTGGATGTAAAAAGAGATGTGAAAGCAGGATTATTTCTTTGGATTTTGATTATAGGCAATATAGGTATAGGTGGCGGACTATGGTTTTTGTTTGGAAGAATACTTTTTCCGGGAATAGAATGGCTGTTGTGTTTTATAGGCTATCCGGCGATACTTGTAGGATTCTTTGGTGGAATACTCTATTTATACAAACATGAGTTTGCATAACTTTTACCGAAGTTTTACCTATGGGCGATGATGAATTTTACAAAGCATTGATATGCTAAATGTGTTGTAACAAAAAGGCGCCAAAATAAAAAAGAAAGATGAGGATTTATATTATGAAAAAGAAGATGGTTGCAGCGATGACGGCTGTATGTTTGATGGCAGTAGCATTCACAGGATGTGGATCTCAAGGAACAGAAAACGGGGATGTAACAGAAATCGCGAATTTGACTGGAAATGTGACATTAGCAGGATCCACATCGATGGAAAAATTGTGTGATGCAATGTCTGAAAATTTTATGGAAGCAAATCCCGGAGTGACAGTTACAGTGGAATATACAGGTTCTGGTGCGGGACTTGAATCTCTTGCAGCCGGATCTGTTGATATCGGCAATGCATCAAGAGGACTAAAAGATGAAGAGAAATCTAACGGCCTTATAGAGAATGTTGTAGCTATTGATGGTATTGCAGTGATCACAGATAAAAACAACAGTGTAACAGATATTTCTTCTGAAAATCTTGCAAAAATATATACAGGTGAGATTACAAATTGGAGTGAACTCGGTGGAGAAGATCAGCCTATCGTAGTGATTGGAAGAGAAGCGGGTTCTGGTACAAGGGATGCGTTCGAGGAGCTTCTTGAAGTTAAGGATGCCTGTGCATATGCGCAGGAACTTGATTCGACCGGAGCAGTTCTCGCAAAGGTAGCATCTACTCCCGGTGCAATTGGTTATGTTTCTCTTGATGTAGTTGATAGTACAGTAATTGGCTTAAAGATTGATGGAGTAGAACCAACTAAGGAGCAGATTCTTGCCGGTTCATATCTCCTTCAGAGACCTTTTGTAATGGCAACAAATGGTGAGATCGGTGAGCAAAATGAATTGGTTCAGGCCTGGTTTGCATATATTAACTCAGATGCAGGGAAGGAAGTTATCAAGAAGGTTGGACTTATTATTCCGCAGTAAGGGGAGCATATGAAGAAAAAAGCATTTATAGAAAAAACAGCAAGTATCATCTTCCTGATCTGTGCTGTAGTAGCTATATTTGCAGTATGTGCGATAAGCGCTTATATGTTCATAAAAGGCACCCCGGCGTTAAAAGAAGTCGGGGTTTTTGATTTACTGCTTGGAACTATATGGAAGCCTACTGCAAGTAGCCCTACTTATGGGATCGGCTACATCATATTAACATCAATTGTGGGAACAGGAGCTGCAATACTCATCGGTGTACCAATAGGACTACTTACAGCTGTTTTTCTGTCCGAAATGGCAGGCAAGAGGTTAGGCACTGCCGTAGGTAGTGCTGTAGAGCTTTTAGCAGCAATCCCTTCCGTAATCTATGGCCTTATTGGAATGATGGTGCTTAATCCTATCATGTTTCATATTGAAAAAATGTTGTTTGCTAAAAATCCTGCGCACCAATATACAGGTGGTGCCAATATGCTTTCAGGGGTAATTGTACTTGCAATTATGATTTTGCCAACAGTAATCAATGTTAGTACATCTTCTCTTAAGGCAGTATCAGATAACCTGCGAGCTGCGTCATTAGCACTTGGTGCCACTAAGGAACAGACAATATTTAAGACGGTAATTCCTGCAGCAAAATCCGGAATATTAACGGGAGTTGTACTTGGAATAGGTCGAGCGCTTGGTGAAGCAATGGCTATCAATATGGTTGCTGGTGGCGCAGTAAATATACCACTTCCGTTTAATTCAGTTAGAACGCTTACTACTCAGATTGTCAGTGAAATGGGGTATGCAAGTGGAACACACAGACAGGTCCTTTTTACAGTCGGATTGGTTCTGTATGTATTCATAATGATTGTTAATTGTGTTTTACTGAAGACAAGGAAGAGAGGCTTCGAACATGGCGATTAACACAAGAAAAATCAAAGATTTCAGTATTCGAATGCTGATCTATATATGCGCTGCTTTTTCAGTATTCTTAGTGATTGGAATCATTATATATGTGCTGATGAAGGGCTTGTCAGCAGTGAACTGGTCGTTTCTTACATCTGTGACCAGTGTGCTTAAAGGAACTGTTGGAATCGCCGGAAATATTGTAAATACAATCCTGATTATTTTTATTTCGATGGTTATTGCAACACCTATAGGCGTTGGAAGTGCAATTTACTTAAACGAATATGCAAAGCCGGGAAAGGTTGTAACATTAATCGAATATGCTACAGAAACATTGTCAGGTATCCCATCAATTATCTTTGGTTTATTTGGAATGATGTTCTTTGGTGAAAAGTTAGGATTAGGGTATTCACTACTGACTGGTTCGCTCACGCTTATCATTATGGTTCTGCCGCTCATAACAAGAAATACCCAGGAGGCATTAAAGACTGTACCAAATACTTACCGTAATGGAGCAATAGGTCTTGGAAGTGGAAAGTGGCATATGATTCGTACAATATTAATTCCGAGTGCTATGCCCGGTATTATTACCGGAGCCATACTTGCAATTGGAAGAATTGTTGGTGAATCGGCTGCGCTTTTATTTACTGCAGGGAGTGCAAAACTGCTGCCAAAGGGAATAGATGGATTATTTGATAAGCCTTTTCAATCTGGTGGAACACTCACAATACAAATGTATCTGTCTGCAACAAGCGAGGGTGATTTTGAAACAGCTTTTGGAATAGCTGTGGTACTTTTGATAATTGTTCTTGGAATTAACCTTACAACCAAGGCACTTACAAAGCATTTCGATGTTACAAGAAAGGAATAAAAATGGGAGATACTAAGATATTAGTAAAAAACTTAAATCTTTTTTATGGTGAAAATCACGCGCTAAAAGATGTAAGTATGGAGATAAAAGAAAGAGCAATCACGGCTTTCATTGGACCATCAGGATGTGGGAAATCTACTTTCCTGAAGACGCTAAACAGAATGAATGACATGGTGGATGGTGTGAAAATAACCGGAACTGTAGAAATAGATGGTGAAGATATTTATGAAGGGAAAATAGATACTACGCTTCTTAGAAAAAAGGTCGGAATGGTTTTTCAGCAGCCTAATCCATTTCCTATGAGCATATATGATAACATAGCTTATGGACCAAGAGTACATGGTATCAAGGATAAGAAGAAGCTGGATAAGATTGTAGAGGATAGTTTAAGAGGTGCCGCTATTTGGGAAGAGGTAAAGGATAGATTAAAAAAATCTGCCTTATCTTTATCCGGAGGACAACAGCAGAGAATCTGTATAGCAAGAGCTCTTGCTGTAGAACCGGAGATTCTGCTTATGGATGAACCTACATCAGCACTTGATCCGATCTCAACAACTAAAATTGAAGACCTAATGGATGAATTAAAGAAGAAATATACAGTCATTGTGGTAACGCATAACATGCAGCAGGCTGTCAGAGTTTCTGATTATACTGCATTTTTCCTGGTAGGGGAAATGGTGGAATTTGGTGAAACAAAGCAGATATTTTCATATCCAAGGGATAAGAGAACAGAAGATTATATAACAGGAAGGTTTGGTTGATGAAAGGAGCTACAATACATGAGAAGTAAATTTGATGAGCAGCTTTTGGAGCTAAATAAAGAAATGATAGAAATGGGGAATAAAATAATTCTATCCATTAAAAATGCAATCGAAGCGTTGGTGGCACGTGATGAAAATATGGCCAAGGCTATTATGGAAAGTGATGCAGAGGTAGATCATCTTCAGAAGAAAATTGAAGGCATTTGCTTTAATCTTTTAATTCAGCAGCAACCTGTAGCCAGAGACCTTCGTACAGTGACTGCTGCTATGAAAATGGTAACAGATATGGAAAGAATAGGAGATCATGCTGCGGATATTTCTGAAATGACAATTCTAATGGGGCAGAATAGTCAGATTGATAAGTTTGAGCATATATCCCAAATGGCTACAGAAACAATGATTATGCTTAACCACAGTATAGAAGCATATGTTGAGAAGAATGTAATTAAGGCAAAGGAAGTTATAGAGCATGATGATATTGTAGATAATTTATTTGTTGAGGCTAAGAAGGATGTTATAGAACTAATCCTTAATAGTCCAAGTGAAGGGGAAGGGGCAACGGATATTTTGATGATAGCAAAGTACTTTGAACGAATAGGGGATCATGCAACAAATATAGCAGAGTGGGTAATTTATTCACTAAAGCAGAAGGAGGATGAAGATGAAGTATAAAGATATTAAAGAGAATGAAGAGGTACAGGCATTAATATCGAAGGGAAATGAAAACCTTGGAATATTGGGGTATACAGATCATTCAGAAGTACATGCAGCTTTGGTAGCCGAGCGCGCTGCCAGTATTCTTGAGATTCTTGGATACAAAAAGAAACAGATTGAACTTGTTAAGGTGGCTGCATATATGCATGACATTGGGAATGCCATTAATCGTAGCAGGCATGCAGAGTATGGTTCGCTACTCGCAAATGACATATTAAAGGAAACAGGCATGGATAGGCAGGATAGACTTACAGTGGTTTCTGCAATAGCTCATCATGACGAGTCAACAGGTGGAGCTACAGATGTTATATCAGCTGCACTCATTATTGCGGACAAAACTGATGTTAGAAGAAACAGGGTGCGTCAGAAACCAAAGGCCAGCTTTGATGTTCATGACAGAGTAAATTATGCTGTTACCAAAACAGATCTTATTGTTGATAAGGATAAGAAGCAAATTACATTAAATCTCGAAATTGATGAGAGAATCTGTACCATGTATGAATATTTTGATATTTTTCTAGGTAGAATGATGATGTGCAGAAAAGCATCAGAACTATTGGGAGTAACATTCAGATTGATGGTTAATGGAAATAAAGCGTTGTAATAGCGTGCAATCTTGAAAATTTACACAGATTTTACATAACCTTGTCCATACATTTTACTTTCAAATTTTATTCTAATATTTGGCAAAGAATAGAATTTGAAAGGAATATGTATGGACATTTTTAGTATATTAAATATGATTGGCGGGTTATCCCTATTTCTATACGGAATGAGTATTATGGGAGATGGCCTTTCTAAAATGGCTGGTGGTAAGCTTGAAACAATACTTGAATCGCTTACTAAAAAGCGGATTTTCGCAGTACTTCTTGGAGCGGGAGTTACAGCTATCATACAATCTTCATCAGCTACTACTGTTATGGTGGTAGGTTTTGTAAATTCAGGAATTATGAAGCTTTCGCAGGCGGTAGGTATTATCATGGGTGCAAACATTGGCACCACAATTACATCGTGGATGTTATCACTTACAGGGATAGAAGGAAGTACCATTTGGTTAAAGCTGCTTAAACCTTCTTCCTTTTCACCGGTTCTTGCAGCTGTTGGTATTATTTTTGTGATGACAAGTAAGGAAGAGTCCAAAAAGAAGGATGCAGGCGGAATATTACTTGGCTTTGCAATCTTGATGTTTGGTATGGAGACCATGAGTGGGGCAGTATCGGGACTTGCGGATAATCCTTCTTTTACCAAGATAATGACTGCATTTAGTAATCCGATTCTTGGAATGATAGTTGGCGCAGTTCTTACAGCGATCATCCAGAGTTCATCAGCTTCTGTAGGTATATTGCAGGCTCTATGCGCGACAGGTGCAGTTCATTACGCTGTGGCTCTGCCGATTATCATGGGACAGAACATTGGAACATGCGTTACATCGATTATCTCTTCCATTGGAGCAAGTAAAAATGCCAAAAGGGCAGCTATGATACATTTGTATTTCAATCTTATTGGAACAACAGTTTTTATGATAGCCTTCTATACAATAAATATATTTGTGGACTTTGCCTTTTTACAAAGCTCTGCTAATGCAGCAGGGATAGCCCTGATTCACAGCCTTTTTAATATAGGTGCGACGATTTTCTTATTTCCATTTTCTGATGGCCTTGTCAGATTAGCAGAAGTTACGATATCCGGTGATAGTGACAAAGAAGCCACTGAAGAAAATAGTGTTTATATTGATGAGAGATTTCTTGAAAGCCCTGCTTTTGCCATGGAATTATGTAGGGCAAAAGTAAGAGAAATGGCAGAACTAGCTCAGAAATCAATTGTACTGGCGACAGAAGTTCTTTTGGATTATGATTCAGATAATGTAAAAGAAGTTATCAGACTTGAATCAATAGTAGATAAGTATGAAGATGTGCTTGGATCATATCTTGTAAAGCTATCAACCAAAAATATTTCAGCGGTAGATAGCAAGAGTATGTCGGTAATTTTACATAGCATAAGTGATTTTGAGAGAATTTCAGATCATGCCCTTGATATTGCACAATCGGCAAAAGAGATTCATAAGAAGGAATTATCTTTTTCAAAATCTGCAAGACGCGAAATTGCGGCTATTGTAAGTGCAGTGAGAGATATTTGCACTCTGACAGTAGATAGCTTTTGTAATGATGATAATAGTAAGGCCTCTCATGTAGAGCCGTTAGAGGAAGTGATAGATGCTCTTACGAAGCGAATAAAAGAGAATCATATAAAAAGGCTCAAAAAGGGAAAATGTTCTATTGAGATGGGATTTATTCTTGAAGATATTTTGACAGGTTTGGAAAGAGTTTCTGATCATTGCTCAAATATCGCATTAGAGCTTATCACTATCTACGATAACGACTATAATACACATGGATATTATAAGAATTTTTCTGATGAAGAGAGAGCTTCTTTTTACAATGAATATGAGAAGTTACTAAAAATGTATCCATTAACGAAGAAAGAAATAAAGAAATCAGAAAAGGCAGAGTAGGATAATGGCACTGATCTATGTTATTGAAGATGATGATAGCATAAGGGAAATAGAAGAGTTCGCCCTTATGAATGCAGGACACAAAGTGTTGGGATTTAACTGTGCAAAAGATTTTTACAAAAAAATAGAGGAAGTAATACCCGACTTATGTCTGATAGATATCATGCTGCCTGATGAAAACGGTAATGAGATTGTAAGGCATCTACGCAGAAAAGCTGACACTAAGAAATTGCCAATTATAATGGTAACGGCTAAGACATCTGAGCTTGATCTGGTAAAGGGCATTGAGGATGGGGCAGATGACTATATCAAGAAGCCGTTGTCTGTCATGGAACTAATATCAAGAGTCAAAGCAATACTTAGAAGAACTATAGCTGATGAAGTGAAAGAATTATGCCTTGATGGGCTCATAGTCAATAATGCTAAACATGAGGTCTCAATTGATGGAAAGCCGGTAGAATTAACATACAAAGAGTATGAGCTATTGTCGCTATTTATTACTAATAGAGGAATTGTGCTGACCAGGGAAATAATAATGGATGAGGTCTGGGGGACCGATTACGAAGGTGAAACAAGAACAATTGATATGCATGTGAAAACTCTTCGCAGGAAGCTGGGAGATTATGGTTCCAGAATAAAAACCATTAGAAATGTGGGCTATGTGATCGAATGAAAAGTAAAATAAATAAAAGACTAGCTGGAATTGCCGTTCTTGCGGTAATTGCCACAGTCGTAGGGATTACAATTATATATTATGGACTGTTTCAGAGACAGGTGAGGGCAGACTTATCTGTTAGTGCAAAGCTTTTAAGAGATACCCATTATTTTGAGTCGGTTAATATTGATACAGATGATATTGACCTGTCTACAGATATCGAAGAGCTTCGCGTTACATGGGTAGCAGAAGATGGAACGGTACTTTATGATAATGATGCTTCGGCCAAGCTTTTGACCAATCATAATGACAGACCTGAGATACAGGAAGCCTTTACTGATGGAGTGGGCGAAGCAGTTAGAAAGTCTGACACCATGAATCAGAATACCTTCTATTATGCAGTTTTGCTGGATAATGGAACGGTTCTTAGAGTTGCTACAAATGCGCAAAGTCTTTGGTCAGTATTTATGTCGGTGGCACCGATTATTATCCTTATCATTCTTATCATTATTACTATTTGTATATTAATTTCTCATTTACTAACAAGGCAGTTAATAAGACCAATTGAAGTAATGGTTTCAAATCTGGAGAATGCAGACTATGAATCACCTTACAAGGAACTTGATCCTCTATCTGAAATGCTAAGATCACAGCATACAGATGTGCTTGCGGCTGCAAAAGCCAGACAGGATTTTACGGCTAATGTATCACATGAGTTAAAGACGCCGCTTACAGCAATCTCCGGTTATGCAGAGCTGTTAGAAGGCGGGATGGTCTCAGAAGATAAGCAGAATCATTTTTATCATGAAATTCGTAAAAATGCGGACAGACTCTTAGCACTTATCAACGATATCATCAAACTTTCAGAATTAGACAGGGTGGACCATGGGATAGCATTCGAGCAAATTGATCTGTACGAGGTGGCAAAAGAGTGCGTTAATGAATTATCTGTAAGTGCCAAGCTTAAAGATATTAGTATAAACATTGATGGTAAAGAAAGTTCTATACATGGCAACAAAGAACTTATAAAGGAACTTATTGAGAACCTGGTTCAAAATGCTATAAGATATAATAATCCGGGTGGGAAAGTTTTGGTATCAGTTAATACTCTGGACAATTCCACATGCCTGATTGTAAAAGATAATGGAATCGGAATCCCAGCAGCAGATCAGCAGAGAGTTTTTGAAAGATTCTATAGAGTTGATAAAAGCAGATCAAAAGCCACAGGCGGCACAGGCCTTGGACTTGCGATTGTAAAGCATATTGTTGAAATTCATGATGCTAAACTGCAGCTTGATAGCGCTCCGGGAGTAGGTACGACTATATCAGTACTGTTTTAATATATAGACCTATAGACGATAATATAGAAAAGGCGCGGCTTTTATACCGCGCCTTTTCTGGCAAAAAACTTTTTATAGTTACAAAATCAATAAGATCACTAAGAACATCTTTTTACAATCTTAACAGACCTTCTTATCTAAGGAACTAAAACCTCTTATTATATTCCAATCAGTTCACAGTACCAAGAACTTCTTTGATAGTAGCTTCCCATTCTTCCTTGGTCTGAGATCCAACGATAGGACTTGTCAGAAGATTACCTTCAGAATCAACAAAGAATGTTGTAGGATATGCTGTAAGCTTTGCATAATTCTTAAGATCAACACTGGCAATAAGTACTGGATATCTAACACCTGTATCTTCAATGATATCCTTAGCATCAAGTACTATATCATCCTGATAGTTACCCTCAGAATCGTATACATCGCAGGTCATACCCAGAATCTCGAAGCCCTGATCCTTGTACGCTTCCTCAAGCTCAGCAAGATATGGCATCTCGTTAATGCAAGGTCCGCAGAAAGTGCCCCAGAAGTTGATCATAGTAACCTTGTTGGCAGAAACATAATCGCTGACAGTAACAGTGTTGCCATCAAGATCTGTTAATTCAAAGTTAAGAAGTGCTTCGTTGTCAAAATCATCAGCGCCAAGAGCTTCCGGAATAAGGAAGTCTACAAAAGTGATGTTATCAATAAGCTCAGATGAGAATGACAACAGCTCAAGGTACTCGGTTTTATGATCCTCATCAAGGTCAGCTATAACATTTTCGTCAAAATATGTAGAGTCACCCTCATACCATGTGTCTTCTCTGTAGGCAAAATAGTTGAAGCCGCTGTTACTGCCAAGATCAGCAATAACATCTTTGGTGATACCATAATCCTCTGCCACAAGATCGTCAACACTAACAGGATTGACATCTGCTTCAAGATCGACAATCTCATAACCTGTGTTATCAGGATCGTCAGGATTGATCCAATAGATGCTAGCATAGCCAAACTCATCAGTTACAGAACCTCTGATACCGATGCTGTCAGCCTTGTCTTTGAGTTCTTCCGGAAGCTCGATCACAACACCCATACCGGACAGATCGATCTTGCCATCTACAACGCTGGCTGTGAATTTGCCATACTCCCACTGAGGAAGATCAGCAGCATCTTCGCCGGACTCTGAGTTATCTGTTTCATCTGCAACAACGTCAGAACTGTTTTTTGAACTTTCATCTGTAGCCTTAGACTCATTAGATCCGTTTCCACATCCTGTGAGCACAGCCGCAGTTAATGTGCTTGTAAGAATGAGAGATATTATTTTTTTCATAATAGTTTCCTCCTGATCAAATTTAAGACTAATTATCGCATCAATATCAGGATTTGGCTACAATAAAATTACTAATATTTGTTATAGCTTTTTTATATAAAAGATAAATATTTTCTTTTCATCGCTTCAAAAATGCCCATTTTGACTATTACAAAGAGATCATCGGTAACCACAGAAATCTTATCTATGATCTGGATATCGAGCGTATACAAGATTATGTGGAGAGGTTCCCACGAAGTAAAATGATCAGCGACGTTCTTGAAATGGAGGTATTTTAATGGCAACGATAAAAGAAATCCTCCGGCAAGTGTACACAGCATATCCAATACGACGGATTAGGATTTATTCCTTTGATGAACTCTTAGCAAGTGAAAAGGCGTGACCGAAGCCACGCCTTCACATTATTTTATGAATACAAAGAAAAACTTACACTTTTACATTAAATCCAAATTTAGGCTACCGCCATAACATATATGACCGTCATGACAATCATCAATGCATTTGTCGTTCCATTACCTAAGTTTCCTATTTTACCGTATGATTTTCCTTAACTCTTCAGGTAAAACGGCGATGATGGCATCTTTGTTTTTGCCTTCAATATAATAAGGCTTTAATTGGCTCTTATCGTATTTCTTAATGCTATCATCAGCAGTTGCTGTCATGAGCAGATCAGTAAAATACCGCTCCCAACTAAAGAATTCCCTGCTTTCAATATATTTCTCAGGCTCAGCCAGTATAGCATCCAAGTCCTTAATTCCTATTATTCCCGATTTAAGAATTAACCATTCGAATGACTCAGGAAAATATAGCATTACATCGTTTCTACCCTTTGCTATAGTAGTAACCTTAGCAACATAGGCACCAAAAGCTGCGCCGTCAGCAATTACAACCACTTTCTTCTTTTTGTCTGCGTTCTCGATTCTTCCAACAAACTGTGAGTTACCTTCTACGCTCACACACTCACCTTGTTTACATGCCTTAGAAAAGAACTGATATCCAGACTTTGAGTCTTCTACCATTACCAATACATCTTTGTTTGCAGTTATTTTTAAATTGTCATATATCTGATAAAACTCATGATATATTTTTTCCGGATAATGATATTTCCCTGTAGTCCTGATACCATATATTTCCTGGATGCTATAAGGCAAGTTGTATAAGGGTTGTCTTGTGATCAACACATAATAATTTGAAGACTTCTGTATCAGTTCTGCAAAGTCCTTGGAATAGATAAACGAATAATCTTCATCGATAAATATTATGCTGTCTTGGTATGCTTCGAGAATAGTCTTCCAAATGCCTGCATCTCCACCAAATACCACGCAAGGAACATCTGACTGTAGGCTGATTCCACTTTCTTTTCCGAATCTGGAATACGTTCCTAAAAGTTCCACAAGAGTAGTCTTGCCAGTGGCACTATCCCCCTGAATGACAGTTATGTTCCTCTTTATATCAAATTCATACTTTAGTCGTTGTGTTTCTACAACAATATGATGCTTATTTTTCATATATGAAATGCTTCCTCAACATCAAACGTATTGTAACGCTACATGCATATAATCTTTAGCATTTGTTACTTTTTTATTTTCATTTAGAATTTTAAAATCAATTTCACCGCAATCATCAAATGGCATATAATACCTGAGGTTAACAGTTACATCTTCCCTTCTGCCTATCTCAGCCAGCCATTTAGCACAATTCTCGCCGCA
>JAEEGI010022284.1_pt1 | contig 12525 bp, 5 predicted proteins | sample 8958751 | NCBI WGS metagenome assembly JAEEGI01 (sample SAMN16246545, study PRJNA631951) | gut metagenome | biome: gut microbiome; feature: rumen; material: KS-attached | host: Bos | place: Iran: Karaj | collected 2018-10 | reverse complement strand
TTCTTTTTTATTCACTTCTTTTTTTTCTTCTTTTTCTTCTTTTTCTTCTTCAAAATCATTATATTCATCATCATCTTCTTCTTCTTCTTCTATTTTTTTTTCTTCTTTTTTTTCTTGTTTAATTATTTTTTTTTCAATATTATTTTTAATATCTTTTTTATTATTATCTTTTTTATTATCTTCTTTTAAAGATACTTTTTCTATTTTATTTTCTTTATTTTTATTAATAATATTATTATTATTAATATTCTTATTTTTATTATTTTCATTATTCATTTTTTCTATTTGTTTCTTTAAAAATCTTTTTTTTCTTACATTTGAATCATTTTTATCATTTTTTTCAAATCCAATTTTATTTTCTTTATTTAATTGTACAATTTCACCTTTAATAATTTTATCAAAAGCTTCATTCATTTGTAATCCATTAAAATAAAAATCATAATCATCATTATCTAACATTGATAAATTAATATTGGAATTAGAATTTTTATTAAGATTAACATTATTATTTTTTTCATTTTCTTTAATATCTGTTTTCATTAAAGAATTTAATCTTTCTTGACTCATTGCTGCAATTGGAGTTGAGTCACCAAAATATTTTTGACAAAAATTTTGATAATCTTTTAACATTTTATTTAAATTTTTAGTATTTTCACTTAATTCTTTTAAATTAACATTTTTTAAGTTTTGATTACTTTTCCTTTCATTATTATTATTTCTCTTTATCTCATTTTTTCTTTTCATTGAATTTGAATTCATTTTTTAAATATTTTATTTGTAATTTAAAAATAATAAATTTAATTTTTCATATATATGAGTGATAAAATAAATCTTTCAAATATAAATCCTCATCAAGAACAAAAAGAAGAAAAAGATTTCTATTTTCCTTTATCATTAGATGATTTTAAAATAGAAGAAAACAAAAAAAAATATGTTGGTTCTTTAGGAGAATTAACAATAATAACATATTTAAAAAATAAAAAATCTTATTTATTAAAAATAACAAAAAAAGATGAAATATTATCAAACAAAAAGAATATAAAAAATTACTTAGATAGTATATATAAAATTCAACCAAATCCTTATTGTATAAAATTATTATATCATTTTGAAGATGATGACCAATTTTATTTTATTTTTAAAAATTATGAAAAAATAAAAACTATTCCAGAATTATTTTCAGAATTTGAAATAAATGATAATAATTTATGTATAATATATCATCATATTTTAATAGGACTTTCATATATTCATAAACAAAAAATTTATGGTTCTTTATTAAATATAGATTCTATAATTTATGATGAAATAGATAAAGTTATTAAATTAACGGATTGTGGTTTTAGTAATCTTTTTCCAGAAAAAAAAGAAAATAATCCTTTTGTTTTAAATAATGGTGCTTTATTTAGTGAATATACTCCACCTGAATTTTTATTAGAAAAAAGTTTTGAAAGTAAAAAAAAAAATGAAGATTATAAAAAAGGAGAAAAATATGATATGTGGCAAATTGGAATTTTATTTTTTAAATTAGCTTCTGAAAATAAAAGTCCTTTTGAAGGAAATGAATCTTCTCAAATAAATGAAAATATTTTAAAATGTAAAGTTGCTTATTATAAAATAAATGATAGAAGTTCAAAAATTTTTCAAATAATTGGAAAATTAATTACTAAATCTTCTGAAAGATATAAATTAAATAAAATGTTAAAATTAGAACCTTTTATTTTTCCTATTAAAAAGTTTCCTCAGGTAGATTTTATTAAAAAAGAAAAAAAAAGTTTATTTGAAGTTATAAAAATTTATCCTAAAGAAAGTTTTGTTCCAAAATTAAAAAAAGAAAATTTATTTTCTCTTCAATTAGAAAAACAACAAGCTTATGATTTATGTTCTGATTTAAATAAATTAAATGATGAATATAAAAAAATAAATAAATCTAAGAAAGCACTTAAAAATTTGTTATCTTATATAAATAAACAAATAATAATTTATACTAATGAAGATAAAGAAGAAGCAAATAATTTAATTAAAAAATTTGATCAATTAAATTTAGGAAGTGAAACTTTTACATTATATAATGAAATATTTTCTAAAAAAAAAGGAATTAGTGAAGAAAGATATCAAAGTTTAATTAAGCTTTTATTGTATGAAATAGTAAATTTAAAAATGAATTTAGAAAATGAAAAAAAACAAAATTCAATTTTAAAAAAAACAGTTGAAGAATCTTTACAAAGTAAAAATGAAATAATCAAAACATATCAAGATAAAATTTCATTTTTAAATTCAAAAATACAAATTTTAGAAGAAACAATTTTTCAAGAATCAAATAATTCAAATAATTTAATTTCTAATTCAGTTAATAATTTAAAAGAACATTTTTTAAATTTAAATAAAAGATTTTCAAACTTATCAAATAATATTAATAATCAAATTTCTCAAAAATTTGATGATTTTTTAAAAGAAAAAGAACATTATTTAAAAGATTTAATTGAAGCTAAAGAACTTTTTAGAAAAGAAATATTATATTATATAAAAAATGAAGAAGAAATAAATAAAAAAGAAGTTCCTAAAGTAAATACAACATTTTTAAAGCAAAATCCAAAATATGAAATAAATGAATTGTTAAATACTATAAATAAATTAAAAGAAGAATTAAAACAATCCAACTCAATCATTGATAATAATACTCAAACAATGAAACAAATGACTCAAGCTATTCAAGATAAAGAAGCAATTATTAGTCAATATCAAATAAAGGATAATAATAAAATAGAAAATGATTGATTTTTACTTTTTTAAAAATCTTTTCATCATTGTGTATCCAATTGAGATATTAAAATTGTAATTAAATAGTTTATTTTAATTAGTATGAAAAATAGAATTAAAATTATATATTATTTTTTATATAAAAATTTTTTAAAAAATGAAAAAGGAATATATAATTCATAGTTAAATTGATTAAAATAAAAATTGAGTATAATTTAAAAAGATAGAAATTTATTTAGAAATAATTGATAATTTAAATACTATCAAAAAAAAATGCAGAAAAGATTTTCATTGAAGATTATAATAGTTTTTTTAAAAGTAATAAAAATACAATGTTAATAATTAAATTCATTTATATAATTAAATAATAATTTTAAAAAAATAAAAATGAATAATTCTTCAAAAAAAAATTTAAGTCTTCAAACTGCAAAAAAAATAATAAAAGAGTAATATAATATATAAATAATAAATTAGATATGAAGAAAAAATAAATTTATTAACAAAAGAAAATGAGACATTAAGAAAGCATTTAGAAGATGTTCAAACTTCATTAAAAATAAATAAAGAAATATTATTTAATCACTTAACTCAAAAAGCAACAGGAGATATATTAACATCTATAAATGATTTAAAAAAAGAAAATGAAAGATTAACATTAAAAATTAATTGGTTATTTATAGAGAAAACAGAATCAGCAAAACAATTAAATAAACTTCAAGCAGAATTAGAAGAAAAAGAAAAAATAGAAAAAGATTATATAGAAAAAGAAAAGCAAATTAAATTTATTGAAGAAAATAAAGTAAAAAAAAAGGAGAATGAATTAATGATAAAAAATAAAAAAAATCCAAATAATAAGAATGAGATATATATAGGTGATCCAAATAAATTTAATGTAGAAATGAATACAGAATTAATTCAAACACGTTCTTTAATAAAAAAATATAATCATTTACTTCAACAAGAAAAATTAATATCACATAGATTAAAAGAAAAAATACAAGATTTAGAAGAAAATATAAAAAAAATTAATAATGGAATTTTACCTAAAAATCCTGATCCAAATATAGAAGTTATAGATTGTTTATTTAGTGAAGATGATGATGATGATTTAGAAGAAGATTTTGAAGTTAAAAAAGAAGAAGAACAAGAAATTCAATTTCCAGATAAATTAAATGCCAATAAAACAAAAACTAATGAAAATAATAATTCAGTTCCTAAATTAGATTTAAGTCAAGTTTTGGGAAAATATAAAAAACCAGAAAATTTAAAAATTATTAATGCTGAAGGAAAAAAATCACATAGAAGTGGTGATGGAGAAATTATTGATAAATTAAATGCTCAAATTAAAATTTTTAAACAAACAATTCAAAGATATAAAGATAGAATTAAAAAATTAAGAGAACAACTTTTACTTTTAAGAAATAAAAATAAAATATTGGAAAGTACTCTTCATAATTTAAATCATAATAATAATAATAATAAAATGGATGAATCAATGAATGTTAATGTTAGTCAATTTGGTGATTTAAATTCTACTAGTCAAAATACTCATAAAAATGCTGATAATAAAAATGAAGAAAATGAAGACAAATCAGATAATATTGATATTAAAGAAGAAAATAAATAATTGATATATATTTTATAATATTTAAAATGTTTATTTTCTTAAATATTTTATAAATTTTTAATTAATTAATTTAAATTAATTAATAAATAAAGATTGAATATATTATAGGCTTTTTTAAAAAAAATTCTTTTTCATTTCTGTTTAATGGTAAATTAAATTTTTCATATAAATTGAAATAAATTATTAAAATTTTAATTATTTATATAAAACATTTAAAAATAAAATTTCTATTTATATTATTCGTTGAATTTAATTTTTATATCAAATAAAAAAAAAATTATTTGAATTTGATTTTTAATATTATTTTATGAAATTATTATATTATCAAATGAATTTTAAGTGGAATTCTAAATACTAAAATCAATCTATTTTTTCTTTCTAAATTCTATTAAAATCACTAAATGCAATTAAGATGATAATTCTCTTATTAACATATTTAATTAATTATATTTAAATTTAAGTGAATTAAATATAAAAAAATAATTAATATTTTTATTTATTATAACAAATTTGGATATAAATACTTTAATTTTATTGCTAAAACTGAACAATTATTGAAATTAATATAAAAATTTATTTATTAATTATTTCTAATTTACAATCAATATTTATCATCAATCCAATCTTCTAATTCTTTCGTTTGATTAATAACTTTTGTTGGAATAATTTTAAAAATACATCTTGAAATAAGAAGAATATGAACTAATTTTTGAATATAAAATATCATAATATAAAGACAAAATCCCCATAAACAAATAACCATAAATATTATAATTGTAGTAATTAATTTTTTCATTTTATCAGAATATACTATTTCACTTTCATTGAAAATATCAATAAATTTAATTGGAATTTTTCTAAAGTAATTTTCTTGATAATATTCTAATTTTTTAAAAGATTCAGATTGAAATTCAATATAAGGATCATAATTTGACGATTGATTTGTTTTTATATTATAAAATGAATTTATTGTATATATCATATCTTTAGTTAATTGAAGTAAATTTTCAACAGAACAAAATTCACCAATAAAAGTATCTTCTTTACACTTCTTATAATCAGAACTATCTGATTCATATAAAATTGGACATAAACTTAAAAAATATTTTTCTTGATAAAATTGAGTGAATTTAGTATATTCTTTTATTTGATTTATTATTTCTCCTTTATATTTTTCTCTAGCCAAATTTCTATATTTTAAATAATTTGTAATACCACAATTTGTTAATTGCATTTTTAAATTTAATATATCTAAAGAACTTTGAATGAAATCATCAAACAAAAATTTTTTCGCTTCAAAAAGTTTATTTTCACTTTTAATGAATTGTCTAGTTTCAATATAAATTGGAATAACAAAAGCACCAAAAATAATTAAAAGAATTATAGAATGAAAATAAGAATAACTTAAAATAGTTAATTTTTTATGAAGAGATGGATCATAATAACCAATAGTTTCTTCATTTTCTTCTTTTTCTTCTTCTTTTTCTTTTTCAAAATTAGTCACTTCTGAAGTTTCATTAACTCCATTTCTATTTAAAGCTTTTTCTGTTCTTCCTCTAAATTTAGATAATATTGATTTATTAAATATTCTAATTGTTTTTATTGTATCTTGAATTAATAAAGGATCAATTTTACTCATTTTAATTAATCCATCTTCCATATTTTTATTTGTTAAATAAAGGAATAATGCATAAAAACCGGCAAATATTAAAGTAAATATAATATATACAATAAGAATAATATCAAGCATTTTTATTTTAGATTTATTTTCTTTTGAACATATTTCAGTTGAATTATATGAAAAATCTAATAATTCTGGAAATATTGTTTCATAATTTTTTGTAATTGATATTGTTTCTAAATCTTTAACATAAATTTCATTATCTGTATTTTTATATTCAAAAGGAAAATTATACTCAGTTGTATTCAATAATTTATTAATTGTTGATATTTGTTGGGATATTGCTATCATAAAACCAATTTTATCATTAGATAAAGTAGATACAGAATCACTAATAACTTTAAATAATGTTTGTTGATTATACTCATCATCAATAAATTCAGAATATACTAATTCAAGTTGAGATTTATAATCAATAACAGTATTATAAAAAAAAGACATAAATTCTTTTTGATTATTAACATAATCTTTATAAGCACTTTGTTTATTTGTATTATTTGGAACTTGATGATCATTAAAAGTATAAGGATTAAAAGTAATATCTCCATGTTCATTTATAATATCACAAATAGCTTTTAAGGAAGTTAAAACAGAAACACCTTCAATATATAAAAAAGTAATATAATTGATATTAGAATGAATAGAATCAATTGTTGTAGTCATTGAAGTAAATTGATCAAATTTAATCATATAAATACCATTAAATATAAGAGTAACAAGCATAAATAAAATAAATAGAAATTTAATTAATATTATAGTATAAAAACTTGAAACATTTCTCATTATATTACTTTTAATTTCTTGAACTCTTGTTTTTTTAGTAATAGAATTAGTATAAGCACTTGAAGAAGAATTTTGAGAACCATTTTCATCCATAACAGTTGTTGAATTAGCTCCTAAAACTCTACTATATAATAATATTTCTTGATGAAAAGAATCCACATCATCTCTAAATTGTTCATCTTCATTAACTATCACATTAAAATTTTCCAAATTACTTTTCATCTTATTTAAATCATCAAGAGTTTCCTCTTCAAAATCTTTTATTCCTTGTAAATATTTTCTCCTATCAAAAAGTTTTTGTTTATTATTATTATTATCATCATCTTTTTCTTTATTGTCTATATTAAATTTCATCATTTTATCTTTATCATCACTTTTACTATTATCATTATTATCATTTGTAGAAGCTTCAATATTATCTTTATTATCAATGCATCTAATTTGATAACCTATCTTTCCTTCACCATATTTAATTTGTGAAAAAGAAATAATAAATTTAAAAACTTGATCATTTCCTTCATTTAATTTATCAAGTAAATTCATTAATTCAGCATAATTGTTATTATTGTTAGAAGTAAAAAAAGATCTATATCTTCCAATAGCATTTTGAAATTCTTGATCGTGATCTTGTCCACCATAAGATTGATTAAGTGATTTACTTCCTGTTGAACTTTCAAAATTTCCATTTAACATTTTACCATTTTCATCATAAAAATTTTCATCATCTTCGTGAGAATTTTCTGTTATAATATCACTTGATAATTTCTCTGAATCTTCTCTTTGAATTCCCATTGTCATTGAAATAAAATTTTTTTGCTTATTTTCTTCAGCTATATATAATTTAAATATAGGAGGTACTGTTAATTCCCATTGAACATCTGCATTTTCATTTATTTCAAAATCTAATTCGGCTCCTTCATTTTCATCATTTTCATTGAAATTTAAATTATTTGATGTATTATTTGTTCTTGATGACATTTGTGAAATATCATCATTTGTTATTTTTTGATTTTTATTATATGTTATATCATTGTTATTATTATTTTTATCTTTATTTCTTGAATAACTAGTTTTTACTAATGGATTATTTGCCATAAAAATTTGATAATGTTGAATAAATTCTTTACATATCATCCAAAAAGGAACATCACAATCTTGGAAAATTCCTGAATTTAATCTAAATAAATTATATAATTTATCACTCATTCCTTGAATATTATAATCTTGATCTAATAATATTACATCATCTAGATTTTCTTTAGTTATCATTGCACAGAAAAACATACTTTCACTTAATATCGGGAATAATTTAACTGATAAATCTATTACAATTAAAGCATTTTTTTTATCTTTTGCATATGTTCTAAAAGTTTTATCTATTATTCTTTTTTCACCTATATTAATATTTCTTTGCATAAATCTTTTATGATCTTTTTCAAACATTCTTGGCATTAAAATTCCAATATTCATTCCTTTTAATTCTTCTTCTTTATATAAAAATATAGAAGATAAATTTTCACTTACTTTTTCAATCATTCCTTCTTTTCCTCTATCTCCAGAACAAACAATTATTCCTGTATCAATATTAAATAAAGTATTATAATAATTTAATATTCCTTCCATTGCAAAATTTTTATTTCTAACTTTCATTAATTCTCTTAAAGTAATATTATCGTCATTTATATATTCAACGTATAATTCATATAAATCAAATATTTCATTACATCCATTATATGTTTCAAATAATTCTTTCCATATATCATCTATTTTTTGTTTTGTTACTCTAATTTTATCAGTTAAAGAAAATATTTTATTAAAATCTAATTTTTTTCTCTTACAATCTTTAGTAATAAACAATTCCCAAAAATCAGTACTTAAATTAATATCAGAGGAAATTTCTAAAAAAAATTTTTCACTTAAATCTTGATATTTAAAATACATTGAAGTATTTATTTCTTCTAAAGTACTTGCAACTTCATCAGAAGGTTTAGTCATTTTAACAAGAGCTTTTGAAATTAATTCTCCAGTTCTAAATAACATAAATTGTTCTTCTAAAGATAAATTTTCTTCTCCTGCTTTTTGATAATAATACATTGCTCCACAAAAATTACCTATTGTTTGCAAATAATACATAGAATAATTTAATTGTATATCACTCATATAATATTTTTGAGAAATATAAAAATCAAAAACAAATGTTATGAAGTTAAATAAGTATACTCTATCATTTATTTCCTTTTGATTTGGTTTTGACCATTCATCTGTTATTGGTAAATAAAATTTTTTTTTATTTACTTTTGAAGGACATTCTATTAAAGGACATTCAACTTTATGTAAATGAATAATTCCTACAATTTCAGCTTTATCTTCAGGATTAGTTTCTATTGTATTTAATTTAGTAATTAGATATTTAATGTATAATAAAATATCATATTTTGTTTTTAATTTATGAAAAGGAGTATCTAAAGTTAATTTTTGATACATTGTATCTGTCATGTTATATTGCATCCAAAAAAGAGTTAGTGCTATAAATAAAAAAACTATTGAAACTTGAGTAACTTTAATAAAATAAAATATTAAACAAAAAAGTGAAGCCCAAACATAAAGTAAATGAAAATATCCTATTAAGAAATTTATTAGTGGATCATAATAAGGATGTTCATCTAAAAAAATCTTAAGAAAAACAAAAGATAATATTATATTATATAATATAAATATTAATCCTCCTAAATTATAAGTAAATGTTAATATTATTGAAAAAAAAACACAATTTACATTCATATATAATTCATATTTTGTGGTTACTCTTGACATTACTGAATTTGATAACATAAAACTTTCATTATAAAATAAAGAAAGAAATAGTTCTAAAAATATCGCATAAAAAAATGATAACAACATTATTATTAATAAAGGAATTTTACCAGATAAATCACATTTAACATTTTGTTCTTTTGAAAAATTAGGATTATCTTCTCCAAAACACATTAAACTTAAACAAAAATCTAAAGTAGGTTGATATAATACATAGAAAAATAATTTAAGAAAAAAATTTATAGTAACTTCACTTACTGAATAAAAAATAACTTTTCCTGTTTTTTTCATTCTATAAATAAAAACAATAGTAATTAATACAAGAACTGAAAAAAGAATAAATAAAATAAAGCTATAAGCATTATAAGAATTTTCAAATAAATCTCTTATTCTAATAATTTTTTGTAATAGCATTAAATATTTATCTGGTAAAATATCATTTTTTAAAATTCCAACTTGAACAGAAAAAAAACCACTGATTAATTGACTGTAATATATTGTTACCATTAAAATTGCTTCTATTCTTGAAAATGTTTTATGAGATACTAAACTATCCATATAACGAAAAAATTTAGTTTTATTATCAATTTCATTTCTTTCATAAAATTCTATTTCTTTTGACATTATTTTAAAGCAAAAATTAAAACAAAAATATTAATTTTTACCGTATAAATTAATAAAATTATAAATTATTTATATTTTTTCTTTTTTTAAAATTAAATTTTAGGCATTTTCAAAAAAATAAATCTTTTTTTCATATTAATAATAGAGATCTTTTTTACGCAAAAAAAAATTTAATTCATAAGGTTTTTTAGATAAATTAATGTAAGGTTTTTTTATTTTTATTTTCCGAAGATATTTTGAGCCTGGTTTAATTTCTGTTAAAACACTATGATTAATTTTCAATTTTCTTTTATTATTTAAATTATAAGTTTCATCATTACAACTTTTAAATTCTTCTCTATTAGTATAATTTAATTTTAAATTATAATTTCTAGAACTTTTACTTTTAAGATTTTTAGAAGTTAATAATGGATAATTATTAACACTATCTTCTTTATTATTTTCATTATTTAAATTATTATTTTTTTCATTTAAATCAATAATTATTTTTTCTTTTTTTTTTTCTCTTATTAAACTTCTTTGTTTATTTAATCTTTTTTTATAATCTAATGATGGTGCTTTAAAAGTTTGTAATCTATTTTCATAAACTCCACTATTTATATCTTGGAAAATAAAAGCATGAACAAAACCAGTTTTTTTTAATTTAACAATTTGAACTTGATCAAGAAATTTTTTATAATCAAATTTACCTATGAATAAATTTATATTTTCTTGTTCTTCATCTTCATCTTCATCATCATTTTGTTTATTTCTGCTAAATTTTATACTTTTAATTTTATGTTCATTTGGATTTGTTAATAATTTTAATTCTTTTTTACAATTTCTAATATATAATTCTATTAAAACTGATAAAGGTTTTTTATATTCTAATGATATTAATTTACATTGTCTTCTTGTTATTTTTGCTTTATATTTTAAATATGACAATTCTAATTTTGAAAATTTATAATTTAAATAATGTTCATCTGTTAACATGGCTTTTTCTAAACTTGTTATATAGTTATTTATTTTATCATGAACTGATTCTTCTTTTTTGTCTTTTAAAAATCTTTGAATAATTGTTTCATATTTTTTATTATTTTGGTCTTCTATTAATATTTCTTTTATATTTCTTAATATTTCACAAAATGCTTCTGTATATTTTTCACTTATAAAATAACCAATTTTTTTTTGAAGGACATCTTTTATTTTCATTAAAAAATTTACATTATTTGATTATTTGTTGTATAATATTCAATTTAGAATAATTAAAATTTATTAATGAATAATTTGTTATAATTAAAAAATAAATAAATAAATAAATTAAACTTTATTTTATCTTTCAATTAATTTTTATTTTTAATCTAATATTTTAACATAATAAGAAAGTTTTTAAATGGAAAAAAAAATATAAATAAATATTAAAAATTCTTTATAACTATTCAATTTATAATCATTTACAACAAAATTTACAATAAAAATAAATAACTGTTAGAATAAATATTATTTTTAATTTCAATGTAAAAATTTTTGATATACAAAATCATCATCATCATCAATATTAGAATTAGTACTTGTTGAAGAACTATGAATTTTATCTTTATTAATATTATTCTTATCATTTTTTATTTGAAAATTTTTAAAAACAGGAAGTCTATAATTTAAATGAATAAATTCAATAAAAGTAATATAATAATAATAAGGAAGATAAAAATCTCTTTTTTCATTATGTAAAAAATTACATCTTGAACCATAAGGACAAAATCCAAATTGAGAAAAACTTTTACAAAGTTTTTTTTTATAATTTATTCCTATATTCTTTGAAATAAGTTCATTTTTTCCATGTGCAAATCTACATTTTATTCCATATGGACATTCTCCAGTTTCCATAAATTTTTGACAAAGTTCTGTTTTATATTTTGGATCTTTTTTATGTTCTTCTTCTATTAATTTTTTATAAAGTTTTATATTTGGGTTTCGGTTATAATTTGAATTATTGTTAATTGGATTTGATATTTGACTTTTTAGTAACATTTTTTTTATATAAATTAATTTTTATTCTTTTTTTTTTGAAAAATATATTTTTTTATAATTATATATTAGTACATATATAAAAAAATATATACTCACTCATAGAAAAAGGGAAATAAATATTTTACTTAAAAAAAAAATTTAAAAAATAAAACAACAACTCGTTGAATCTTTTTTATTATTAATTATTAATTTAATTATTTTATTATTTTTATTTTTATTTTTA
>JAEEGI010022280.1_pt1 | contig 12527 bp, 11 predicted proteins | sample 8958751 | NCBI WGS metagenome assembly JAEEGI01 (sample SAMN16246545, study PRJNA631951) | gut metagenome | biome: gut microbiome; feature: rumen; material: KS-attached | host: Bos | place: Iran: Karaj | collected 2018-10 | reverse complement strand
AGAACCACAGGATGATGGTGGTCTTTGTCATGATCTTAATCATTGTCATCCCTTTCTTGATCTTTTACTTGAACAAGGCCAAGAAAGAACATCCTAAAGGCCTTATTGCCGCCGCCTTAAGTAATATGGGCGAGCGTTTCGGCTATTACATCATGAACGCCGTGTTGGTGCTGTTCATTTGCTCTAAGTTTGGCATTTCCGATAGAATATCGGGCCTTATTTTTGGTGTGTTCTATTTCCTGATTTATGTGCTTGCGCTTCCTGGTGGTATCATCGCTGACCGCACGCAGAACTACAAACGCACCATCATCTGCGGTATCATCGTAATGGCCATCGGCTATGGAATGCTTTCCATTCCTGTTTTCAGCAGTGGCGGTTTTGCTCTTGCTCTGGTTGCCTTACTGCTCATCGCCTGCGGTAACGGTCTCTTCAAAGGCAACCTACAAGCCATTGTAGGTCAGTTGTACGACGACTTCGAGGCTGAGGCTGCCAAGAAAGGTCCCGAGGCACTTGCTGCGGCCAAGGAGAAGCGCGACAGCGGTTTCCAGATTTTCTATGTGTTCATCAACATCGGCGGTGTGATTGCCCCGTTTGTGGCACCCCTCATCCGCGAATGGTGGCTGAAGACTAAAGGTTTGATCTACAATGCAGACCTCCCGCGTCTTTGCCATAAGTTCATCATGGGTACAGCTGAAGGCAACGACATGGATAACCTCACGGCATTGTCGCAGAACTATCCTGGTGCAACAGAAAACCTTGCTGATTTCTGCCAGAATTACATCCAAGTATATAACACAGGAGTTCATTATTCCTTTATTGTCTCGGTAGTGGCCATGCTCATTTCCCTGTTCATCTTCCTTGCTGTCAAGCATAAACTTCCGAATCCTGTGAAAAAGGTTAAAGCCGCCACTCAAGAATATACCGAAGCAGAACGTCAAGCCGACGCCAAGGAAATCAAGCAGCGTATGGCTGCTTTGTATGCCGTTCTTGGTATTGCCGTGTTTTTCTGGCTCTCGTTCCACCAGAATGCCCAGTCACTTTCTATCTTCGCTCGCGACTTCGTGGATACCAGCGCCCTTGCTCCTGAGATTTTGCAATTCATCAATCCGTTCTTCGTAATCGTGCTGACACCTATTGTCATGTGGATTTTTGCTGCCCTTACTCGCAAAGGCAAGGAAGTGTCCACTCCTAAGAAGATTGCACTCGGTATGTTCATTGCTGCATGCGCTTACCTCTTCTTAATTGTCATCGCTGTGGTCCATAATTATCCGTCTGACAATGCTTTCAAGGCCCTACCCGAAGCTGAAAAGGCCGCTATGAAGACTGGACCTTGGGTGATGATTGTGACCTACTTCTTCCTTACCGTGGCTGAGCTGTTCATCTCACCTCTGGGACTTTCGTTCGTTTCCAAGATTGCACCGCGCCACATGGTGGGTATGTGCCAAGGCTTGTGGCTGGCAGCTACTGCTGTTGGTAACCTCTTGATTTTCCTTGGTGTCCATATGTTGGAATCCTTCCCGCAGCAGTGGATGACATGGGGCGTCTTCGCTTTGATCTGCCTCGCTTCTATGGCGATCATGCTCGGCATGCTGAAATGGCTTGAGAGAGTCGCTAAATAATTGGAATACATTTATCTATGATAAGGGCTTGCGCAAGCAAGCCTTTGTCGTTTAACTGAATAATTATCCATTCTTAATTATCAATTCTCAATTATGTTTAAGGGTCATCCTAAAGGGCTTTACGCCCTCGCATTAGCCAACACGGGCGAGCGTTTCGGTTACTACACCATGTTGGCCATCTTTGTGCTGTTCCTGCAGGCCAAGTTCGGCTATAATGAAGCACAAGCTGGTAACATCTACGGCATCTTCCTCGGATGCGTCTATTTCATGCCCCTCATCGGTGGCATGCTCGCCGACCGCTTCGGCTACGGCAAGATGGTGAAGACTGGCATTGTGGTCATGTTCCTAGGCTATTTGCTTCTGGCGGTACCCATGGCAACCACCACAGCTAAAGTCACTATGTTCTCTGCTTTGGCACTCATCGCCATCGGCACGGGTCTGTTCAAAGGTAACCTGCAGGTGATGGTTGGCAACCTCTATGATGAGGCCAAATATAGCGCCTTCCGCGACAACGGCTTCAGCTTGTTCTATATGGCCATCAATATTGGCTCTATGTTCGCTCCTATGGCTGCCACCAAGGTCACGGATTTATTTCTTGGCAAGGCTGGCTTCAGCTATGTACCGCAGATTCCATCCTTGGCGCACCAATACCTCGACGGCACTATCACACCCGAAGCGCTTTCAAGCTTTGAGGCATTGGCAGTGCAACAGGGTGGAGATATCAACAATCTCGCAGGTTTTGCCAACAATTATATCGATGCCTTGTCGGGTGCCTACAACTACGGTTTCGGTGTGGCCTGCATCTCATTGATCCTTTCGATGGCCATCTACCTGAGCTGCCGCAAGTGGTTCAAGCACGCTGATGTCAACACTAAGCAGGCCAAGGCGATGGAAAGCACTACCGTGAATGTGACAGAACTCTCGAAGGAGCAGACGCGCGAACGCATCACCGCTTTGGCGTTGGTCTTCGTGGTGGTCATCTTCTTCTGGATGTCGTTCCAACAAGCCGGTCTCTGCCTGACCTACTTCGCCCGCGACTATACGCAAAGCAGTGCCACGGGTTTCACTCGCATTGGCTTCAATATTTGGTCTTTGACACTGATTGCCATCTCTGTGTACACCCTGTTTGGCATCTTTCAGTCGGAGACAAAACGCAACAAACTGATATGTGGCATCGTGACGGTGCTGCTTTGGACAGGCGCCATCGCCTTGTATCTTGGCATGGCCGATCCGATTAACATCCTGCCGCAGCAGTTCCAGCAGTTCAACCCGTTCTTCGTGGTCGCACTAACGCCTGTCTCTATGGCGGTCTTCGGCGCCTTGGCGAAGAAAGGCAAGGAGCCTTCCTCGCCGCGCAAGATTGGCATGGGCATGATTGTGGCCGCCCTTGGCTTCCTCATCCTGGTCATCTGTTCTTTCCCCTTGGCCAGTCCTGCCGAACTGAAGGCGCAAGGCGGTGTGAGTAGCACTCTGGTCTCGCCCAACTGGTTGATTAGCACTTATTTCGTGCTGACTTTTGCCGAGTTGCTGTTGAGCCCCATTGGTATCTCCTTCGTTACGAAGGTGGCGCCGCCCAAGTACAAGGGTATGATGATGGGCTTGTGGTTCTGCGTGACCGCCATCGGCAACTACCTCACCAGCGTCATCGCGCGCATTTGGGGCACGGGTATGCCGCTCTGGATGGTCTGGGGTGTGCTCGTGGTGCTCTGCCTGCTCTCCGCCGTGTTCATCTTCTCGATTATGAAGCGGTTGGAAAAGGCTACATCGGGTTGCTGATATGGTTTTGGAAACAAATCTATCACAAATCTGAATGAAATCTTGTAGAGACGCAACATTCTGCGTCTCTACGTTTTTTTTTCTAATTTTGCGGCAAAATAATAGACTATGTCAAGAAACGAACAAGAGCTGAAAGGTGTCACGCTGCTGGGCAACCAAAACACGCAATACAACTACGACTATACTCCTGAGGTGTTGGAAACATTTGAAAACAAACATCCTGAGAACGAATACCTTGTGACTTTGGATTGCCCTGAGTTCACTTCTCTGTGCCCCAAGACGGGCCAGCCCGACTTCGGCCACCTTATTATTAATTATATCCCCCGCACGCTGATGGTGGAGAGCAAGAGTCTGAAACTCTATCTCTTCAGCTTCCGCAACCACGGCGACTTCCATGAGGACTGTGTGAATATCATCATGAAGGACTTGGTAAAGCTGATGGATCCCAAGTATCTGGAGGTCATTGGTCTGTTCAATCCCCGTGGTGGCATTTCCATCAAGCCCTTCGCCAACTATGGTGATGCGGAGCATCAGGACATGGTGCGCGCCCGTCTCCTTGCCAGTTTCCATAACTCCTAATTGAACAACTGAATAACTGAACAACTGAAAACTGAAATGAAGGACGCAGTAATCATCATCTCCGGTGGTATGGACTCGACCACGATGCTCTATGAGTTCAAGGATGAAATCGCCTTGGCCATCACCTTTGACTATGGCTCGACCCAAAATGGCCGCGAGCGTGTATGTGCCGTGACGCATTGCCAGCGTTTGGGCATCAAGCATATCATTGTTCCGCTGGAATTCATGCACCGCTACTTCAAGAGTGCCTTGTTGATGACGGCTGATGACATCCCTGAAGGCAACTACGACGACGAGAACATGAAGTCGACGGTGGTGCCTTTCCGCAACGGCATCATGTTGGCCATTGCTGCGGGTATTGCTGAGAGTAATGGTCTGAAGCGTGTGATGATTGCCAACCATGCCGGCGACCATTCCATCTATCCCGACTGTCGCCCTGGCTTTGTCGATGCCATGTCGGAGGCCGTGTCGGCGGGAACCTACGAGAATATTAAGGTCTTTGCACCTTATACTTACCTTAGCAAGAAGGAAATTGCAGAACATGGCAAGGCTTTGGGATTGGATTATACCGAGACCTATTCCTGCTACAAAGGTGGCGAGAAGCATTGCGGTAAATGCGGCACCTGCCGCGAACGCCGTCAGGCGCTGCTCGATGCAGGCATCGAAGACCGTACCGAATACGAATCATAATGCTAAGGTCCCTGAACTTGTCGAAGGGCCGACAGATAATAACGGTGCTTCGACAGGCTCAGCAACCTGCTTCAACTGAATAACTGAACAACTGAAAACTGCCAACTGAAAATGTATTACGTCAGAAAAACCCTAGAAATATCCGCATGTCACCAGCTTTATCTCGACTATGAGAGCAAATGCGAGAACCTGCACGGCCACAACTGGAAGATCAATGTGTATTGCCGTGCCGAAAAGCTCGACAGCAATGGCATGGTGTGCGACTTCACCGAGATCAAGCGTTTGATACACGGAAAGATTGACCATACCAATATCAATGAGGTCCTTGACTTCAATCCGACAGCCGAGAACTTGGCCAAGTGGATTGTGGATACCGTTCCAAATTGCTACCGTGCCGATGTGTGGGAGTCGCGCGACAACAAGGCTTCCTACATCAAGGACGACGCCCCACAAAATTTTGATTGATTTTAATAAGCTATCAGCCATCAGCAGTCAGCTATCAGCTTGGTTGGTTCTGAGCTGAGAGCTGATTGCTGAAATCGAAGATTCAACGAAGTTAAAGCTGATGGCCAATCAATTAAACAATTAAACAATCAACGATTCAACATTGTACAAGATTAACGAAATATTCTACTCCCTTCAAGGCGAAGGCTACCACTCCGGAACGCCTGCGGTCTTTGTGCGCTTTAGTGGATGCAACTTGCGTTGCGATTTTTGTGACACAGAGCATCAGGACGGACAGTTGATGTCGGTGCAAGAGATTGTTGATGAAGTCAATAAGTATCCTGTCGCACCATTGCTTGTGCTGACAGGCGGAGAACCTTCTTTGTTTATCGATGAGGCATTTGTGGCGGAACTGAAGCAAAAAACAAACAAGACCATCGCCATCGAAACCAATGGCACGCGACCTTTGCCTACCAATCTCGATTGGGTGACGTTTTCGCCAAAATCAACCTTTGAGGGTGGCAATTTAGAGCCTTGTGTGTTGAAGTCTTGTGATGAACTGAAAGTGGTCTATCTTGGTCAGGATTTGACGCAATATGAAGACATCAAGGCCCAACATCGTTTCTTGCAGCCTTGTTTTTGTGAAGATGAAATGCAACGAAAAGCTAATATGAAAGCCTGCGTCGAAGCCGTGATGCAGAACCCTGGCTGGCGGCTTTCGCTGCAGATTCACAGGGTTTTGAATATTCCATAAATGTCAAATAATCGCTTTTTTTACTATCTATTTTGTATTATACAAAAAAAGTAGTATTTTTGCATCGAATATAGATAGTAAATAATAATGTTATGGAAAACCCGTTTGCCCTTGTTCCGTATGTTTCTAAAGAGTATTTCTGCGATCGTGAAGAGGAGACAAAAACTATCGTAGAATACCTCGTTAACGGCTCGAATATCACTCTGATTTCGCCTCGTAGATACGGAAAAACAGGTCTAATTTATCGCATTTTTGATGAAATTGAGCAGCAAAAAGTTGATGTCAATACGTGTTATGTTGATATTTATGCGACAGAAACTCTAGAGGATTTCATCAAAGTGTTTTCGGAAGCCGTAATTGCCTCGTTAGAAAAGAAAAAAGCTGTCAAGTCGTTTTTCCAGTTCCTCGGAGGTCTTCGCCCTATGCTTAGTTACGACCCCTTGTCGGGGAATCCTGAGTTGACGCTTACCTTTCGTTCCGACTATGAAAAGAAGCAAACTTTGGCATCCATCCTGCAATTCATTGAAAAACAAGACAAAAAGGTTGTTGTTGCCATAGATGAATTTCAGCAAATAAGGTATTATGGTATCAATATGGAAGCTTTGCTGCGCTCTTATATCCAACCTTTGCAAAACGTGCAATTCATCTTTTGCGGAAGCAAGAAACATCTGATGACGGAGATGTTCACCGATGCGCGAAATCCATTTTACGAGAGTACCCGCTGCCTATACCTTGAAAAGATCGACAGGGATATATATGCTGAATTCATTGTTAGAATGTTTGAGAAAGGGAAAAAGGCCGTCACCCAAGAAGCTTTGGATTTCATCCTTGACTGGACAAAGTTACATACTTTCTACACGCAATCGCTTTGCAACCACCTTTTTATAAAAAACACGAAAACCATCGGGAAAGAGGAAGCGTTTCGCTCGGCAAGTCAAATCCTAAAAGAAAATGAACAGACTTTCATCCAATGGCGCAACCTGCTGACTTCCAACCAATGGAATTATTTGAAGGCTGTGGCCAAGGAGCAATCTGTCGAGAAACCTTATTCAACCCGATTTATCCAGAAATACAATATTGGAACATCAGCTAATTCCCAACGGCTGTTGGAAGCACTCATCGACAAGGAACTGATACTTGTCAACTCAACGCTTGAAGGTGTTTCTTATAGCGTCTACAATGTCTTCCTTTCACGTTGGCTTGAGAGCCAATGACTTGAAATCAGCTTTTCTTTCTTTGGAAACTTCTCCTCGGCTCGCTGTACACCAAAAACACGGCGGGCTTTTTGTTTAAGTCGCCTTTAAAAGCTTTCCATTCCCCGATGCTTTGGCTGATGATGAGCTCGTCGTCGCAGGTGAGGTTGCAGGCCACACAGACGCGCGTGGCAGGGTGGAGGTTCTTGCACAAATCCTGCAGCATGGCGTTGTTGCGGAAAGGCGTTTCGATGAAGAGCTCCGTCTCGTTATTGGCCATCGACCGCCGCTCCAAGTCTTTGATGGCGTTTTGTCGCTCCGGACTCTTGATGGGCAGGTAGCCGTGGAAGGCAAAAGACTGTCCGTTGAAGCCCGAAGCCATTAAGGCAAGAATCATGGCATTGGGCCCGACCAATGGAATCACTTGTATGCCAGCGGAATGCGCCAAGTCTACGACCAATGCGCCTGGGTCGGCGACGCAAGGCGTGCCTGCCTCCGACATCAGCCCCATGTCCTCGCTTTGTAGGCAGGCACCGAGGTGCTCCATCAGGTCAAGGTTGCGGGCGTTGTGCTTGTCGAGTTCGATGAATTCAATGTCATCGATGGTGTTGTCCATCCCGATGCGGCTCAACACACGGCGCGAAGTGCGGGTGTTCTCCACCACGAAATGTTTGAGTTTCCTAACGATTTCGAGCGTTCCTGCAGGGATGACCTGTTCAGGTTTCGTTGCGCCAAGCAGGTTGGGCACGAGATAGAGTTTTCCGAAGTTGTTGGTCATGAAAAGTGGGGTTATGACAAGGCGATTTTCTTCTCGATGTCGGCAAACATCACCTTGAACTGCTTGTCGGTTTCCAGCTGGTTGGCAATGGTCTTGCAGGCATGGTGCACTGTGGCGTGGTCTTTCTTGCCGCACTGTTGGCCAATGGAGACCAGGCTGGCATTGGAGTATTTCTTCGACAGGTACATGGCAATCTGTCGAGCTTGCACCACTTGGTGCTTGCGTGTGTTGAGGGACATCTGCTCAGGCGTAATCTTGAAATACTCGCATACAATATTAATAATGTATTCCACCGAGACCTCCTTGACGGTGTTGCGCACAAAGCGGTCGATGATTTGCTGCGCCATGTCGATGGTCACGGCTTTCTTGTTGAGCAGCGACTGGGCCATGAGCGAGTTCATCACGCCTTCCAGCTCGCGGATGTTGTTGCGCACATTGCTGGCGATGTATTGCACCACTTCCTCAGGGAAGGTGATGCCGTTGTCGTGCAGTTTTTCCCGGATGATGGAGGTGCGCGTGGAGAGGTCGGGCGATTGCAGATCGGCAGTCAGGCCCCATTTGAAACGAGACAACAAACGGTCTTCCATACCTTGCAGCTCCGAAGGGAACTTATCACTGGTGATGACAATCTGCTTGTTGTTTTGTTGCAAGTGGTTGAAGATGTGGAAGAACACGTCCTGTGTACCCGCCTTGCCAGCAAGGAACTGGATGTCGTCGATGATGAGCACGTCGATCATCTGGTAGAAGTTGATGAAGTCGGGACGGTTGTTGTTCTTGTTGGCGGTTACATATTGGGTGGAGAGTTGCTCGGCCTGCACGTAGAGAACTGTTTTCTCGGGATGCAGACGCTTGGTCTCCAGTCCTATGGCATGACAAAGATGGGTTTTGCCTAATCCTGTTCCGCTATAGATGACCAAGGGGTTGAAAGCCGACTTGCCCGGGTCTTTGGCGACGCGGAGGCCGGCCGAGCGAGCCAAACGATTGCATTCGCCTTCGATGAAGTTGTCGAAGGTGTAGTTCTCGTTGAGCTGCGAGTCGATTTGCAGTTTCTTGAGTCCGGGGATGACAAACGGATTGATGGGGCCTTGTGACAAGCGCTCGGGTGCGGGAGGTTGACCGATGGGATTCTTCGGATAGTTGCGGTTGGAACTGGGCAGGGTGATGGAACCAAAGGTATTGGCACTATCCACAGGTATCCTATATTCCAATTTCCCTTTTGCGCCGACGAAGCGCTTGATGACGGTTTTCAGCAGGTCAATATAATGCACCTCAAGGTATTCATAGAAGAACTGGGTGGGCACCTGCAGGGTCAGCACGTTGTCGGTCAGCGAGAGCGGCACGATGGGTTCGAACCAGGTCTTATATCCCTGCTCCGTGACGTTGTCTTTAATCACAGACAAACAGCTATTCCATATTTCCACATGGTCCTTTGTCATCGTAAAAATGCTCTATTTTATTGTCTTTCAAACTACTTGAAAAGTAGAATGAATGTAGTGTTTTATCGTGCTTTTTGGGCTCGTTTTGACATGGCAAAAATATAGGATTAATTGTTTATAAAAAAATTAAAAATCTATTGATTTTTGATTTTCTTTTTTCTAAAATACGAGATTTTCGATTTTGGGGAAAATAAAATATTTGTAAATATATGATTTACATTGTTTTAATATGTGTTATTTTTACCCCGAACAAATTGCTGAATTTTTCGAAAATTTTTGAAGCGGAATTTTTTCTTGTTGAAAACTCCAAATAGCAGTCTAATTCAAAGCGTGGATTTTGCTGCTCCAAATTTTCCTCTTTCATGATGCGCATCACCTCGTTCATCAAGGGGTACTCGAATTCCAAACTGTAAATTTCATTTATGGTTTTCTCCACAATCTGCGCGTTGTCAAGGGCTTCGCGAGCGGCGGTTTTGTAAGCGTTGATGAGGCCTGAGGTGCCTAATTTGATGCCACCAAAGTAGCGGGTCACGACGACGCACACATTGGTGACATCCTTTGAAAGAATCTGGTTGAGGATGGGTTTGCCAGCTGTGCCAGAAGGTTCACCGTCGTCGGAGGATCGGAAAATTTTCTTGTCGGGACCAATCATGTAAGCATAGCAGTGGTGTCTTGCGTCAAAATAGTTTTTCTTGACGGAGGCAACAGCGGCTTTGGCTTCGTCCTCGCTCATCACGGTGAAGGTCTCGGCGATGAACTTGCTGCCTTTCTCCTTGTAAAGGCCCTCGCCGCGTGTGGCTAACATATAATAGGTGTCGTCTTCTTTCATGGTTTGAGGGTGATGAGGATGACAGCGATGATGGCAATGGCCAGGCCGAGGTAATTCTTCCAGGTGAGTTTTTCCTTGAAGAGCAGCCAACCCGTGAGGGCGGTGAGGCTGACTACGCCGATGTTATAGACAGGGAAGAGCACCACGTTGTCGAAGCAGCGCATGGCGTGATAGACGCAGAAGGTGGAGAAGAAATTGATAACACCCAAGCCGATGCCGCCCACAGCGCTTTTCCATTGCCATTTCGACTTGCCTCTGATGAGGTCGTAGGCCACCAGAATGATGCCGAACAGTAAGGCAATGAAGTAGATGAAGGCAATCATGAAGCTCATGTCGTCGCCATGGTTGCGTTGCTCCGTGAGTTTCATCAGAATGTCACCAGTTCCCGTCCCGAAAAAGATGAGAATGGGCAATAACCAATTTTTGCCGCGCATGTCATTCCTTGCTGAGGATTGTGCGATGCGGGAATCTATGCGCGACGACGAGCCGTTTTTTCCACCTACCACCAATACCAAGGCGACCAAAGCCAATACAATGCCCATCGAGGCAACGAAATTCAGTTTTTCGCTAAACAAAATCACGCCTGCCAAAGTGGGCAGCACCACGGAGAGTTTGCTTGACAGCGAGGTGACCGTCACGCCTGAGCGTTGGGTGGAGGCCGTCATCAGCACATAGGTGAAGATGAACCAGAAACCCGTTAGCAGCGAGAGTCCAAACCAAGGCTCGCCTATCAACTGCGCTGGGGTGTCGAATTGCTTGCACATCAGGAAGCCCGTGCAGGTGGCGAAGACATAGTTCCACAACAGTGCCTGGTGATTGTCGAGTTTGAAACGCTCAAACAACCGCATCGCGACGAAAACGCCGGTGGAGCATAATATGGCCAGGATCAAATATATCATTGTTGCTAGGTCCCTGAGCCTGTCGAAGGGCCGATTGTTGTAATCGTCTGCAAAAGTACTGATTTTTGCGTATCTTTGCCCCATGATTGGATTTAATCTGCAAAAAACAAAACGTCACTTCACGGAAGTATTGGCCGAACAGTTCCCTCAGCGAGAGGCGGAGCAGTTGATGCGCATCCTTTTGGAAGACCTCTTTGGCATCGATTGGAACCAGCAGCTGATGAATCCCGACCTACGCATCGACGAGCATCAGCATTATCAGTTGAGTGAAGCCGTCAAGCGCCTTCTGGCAGGCGAACCAGTGCAATATGTGACGGGCATGGCCCGTTTCAACGACCTATTATTAAAGGTGTCGCCCGCAGTGCTTATTCCGCGTCCAGAGACGGAGGAGCTTGTTCAGAAGATTTGTACCAGCAGCCTTCCATGTCATTCCTCAGTAGATCCAGCAGCCATGTCATTCCAGCATGGGCATGTGGGGAAGAGGGAATCTATGGCTGCGGTTTATAAGGTAGGTGCCCACAAGCCTTTCCGCATCTGGGACATCGGCACAGGCTCAGGCTGTATTGCCATAGCCTTGGCCAAGCGATTCCCCAATGCCGAAGTCGTTGCATTCGATGTCTCTGAAGAGGCCCTGCAAATCGCCAAAGAGAACGCTGAAAGCAATGGCGCGAAAGTGACCTTTGTGCATGACGATGTGTTGAATTCCACTTCCGACTATTTCAACCAGCCCGTCGATTTGGTAGTGAGCAACCCGCCCTACGTCTGTGATAGCGAGCGCGCCGCCATGGAAGCCAACGTCCTCGACTGGGAACCCGAAAAAGCCTTATTTGTCCCTGACGACGACCCGCTTCGGTTTTACCGTCAGATTTTGGCTTTGGCCAAAAAGCAGTTGAATCTTGGCGGCCAAGTTTGGTTCGAAATCAACGAACGGATGGGGGAGGAGATGGCGTCGCTTTGCCATGAGATAGGTTTTTCAAATGCTGAGGTTTTGGGGGATTTTGCTGGGAAACCACGGTTTTGCCATGCCTGTAGGCATTGATTGTGGAATTGTTTTCGAGGAAAAAGTTGTAATTGTATTTTGTATTACATTGAAAATCAGTAGCTAGGTTTTGGAGAAGTTTGTAATGACTGTGGAATTTGCTAAAACGGCGTTTTTTTGCTATAATTTTGCAGAACGAAATTCAAAACTTATTCAATCATCTAAAATCGAGTCGTTATGTTCAACAAAAAAACTTGTTTCAGTATGCTGCTGTTTGCCCTGGTATTGATGTCATCCTTGTTCAACTCTTGCAAAGAAAAGGTAGAAACCATGGAAGTTTCGGAATTGTACCATGCGTGGCATTGGAAATCTACATCGGTAGGCGGTTTTGTTGGATTAGTTTATCCCGAAGCGGACAAAACCTTGGTCTTTGAATTCGATTCCGCTAACCGGTTGAACGTTGAATATGACGGTGAGATGCTGGCTACGGGCGAGCAGGTCACCGTCACGAAATCCAACAACACCACTTATGGCGATTATTACATCACTTT
>JAEEGI010022274.1_pt1 | contig 12530 bp, 13 predicted proteins | sample 8958751 | NCBI WGS metagenome assembly JAEEGI01 (sample SAMN16246545, study PRJNA631951) | gut metagenome | biome: gut microbiome; feature: rumen; material: KS-attached | host: Bos | place: Iran: Karaj | collected 2018-10 | reverse complement strand
CGACGCTGGCAAGCCAATCGCTGATGCCGCAGAACAATCTGGCTTTGGCACCTATTCCACTTTCCTTCGTGCATACAAAAAGACCTATGGCACCAGCCCTAAAAAGAAGGCGGCGTCACAGGCCTCGCTATCGTTTTAATTTATATAGTCTGATGCTGAACAAACTCCTTAAAAAATGGAAGAGCAAAACATAATCTTCCATAGGCCCCATCTGACTTAAGAATCCCGGAGTTTTCCAACGTACTTTGATATGATGAAAAATTATTTGAATCCATCTGGATGCTCTCTCTTACTGTCTTAACAGATACATTATCCTCAAAACCTGAAATTGCTCCTGATACTTTTTGTTCTGCAGGGGATAATTCTTCCCATATCTTCTCATAAGAACTTTCTTCAAGGCTGGTCTTATACTCAAAAAGTATCTTATCATCAACTACTTTCTTTTTTGATTCAAATAAATAATAGCCTAGTATCTGAAATCCATATGAATATCCGTCAGTTAACTTCGCCATCTCAAACGATTCTGCCTCACCTATTCCAAAAATCTCTTCATATTGCTTTGCCATTCGCCTCATGTTTAACGCGCTCAGTGATACCTTTGGCGCTCTCTTTAAAAATGTTTGTGAGCGATTATTCTGTAAGGCTCTAACATTCTTATATAAGCCTGTCATTAATACAAACACAGGTAATTTTTCACGTAAGCAATGCTGATAATAAGTTGTAAACTCCCTTACATTCTTTGAATTAATCACTTCATCTATTGTTATTAATACTTTGATATCATGCTTTGCCAATGTTTTTAGCATGGAATCTATATCAAGCTGTATATCTGAATATTTTTCATCTTTATCAAGTGAGATAGATACTCCTTTTATCGAGACATCGAATTTAACTTTGGGAAATTTTCCCTGTGTTTTCTTATATAAGTTTGCCGCAAGCGAATTTAACATATCTGTCTCTACATTTAGGTCGATATGAAGCCATTTTTTATCTTCTGCAAGTCTATGAGAAACAGCGGTCATCAGTACAGTTTTTCCTGATCCTCTTGCACCAAGTAACAAATACATATGTGTAGAAGGTATTTCCGAATTAAATGTATTTATTATCTTGTTCTGTTCTTCTGTTCTAGGAATGTATAAATTTGGTTCTGTTCCAAAATCTAAACTAAACGGATTATTCATAGATGGCCTCCTCGTATTACAACTTATTACATGTTTATAATCATCTTACAACTTATTACAGGTTTTATTTTATATTACAACTTATTACAGGTTATTACAACTTTTATGCTAACTTTCTTCAACCAAAAAAGACCTGTGCTCCCAGCCCTTGTAAAAGACTGAAGCACAGGCTCTTCTTCCCTTATTGATATATAGACCTATCAACAGCAAGATATTTATCATTCTCTCTCAAATCTCTTGCAGTTGGATTTATTAACAACACATAGCTAATCTTATTGTTTTGCGAATCCATAAGGGCATATTCAAATACTTTATTGGTGCTTTGTGATGGATCTTCAAAATTTGTGACTTCTTCGCCATCAAATAAAACATATGCTGGATATTCATAAGTGTCAGCATCAAAGCTCGTGTAACTTATTTCTTCATCCTTAAGTCGAGCCTCTTCTGCTTTATAATCATCTTCTGAATATTCTGCTTCCAAAGTTACATATCCGCTATCATCATCTCTACTATATTTGAAGCTTCCATCCTTCACACTGCTTATATCCTTTGGGAATACAAGTAATCCGGATATTCCCGCAAATGCATTTTCCAATTCCACCTTATTGTATGATTTTAGTCCATAGGTTACGCTGTGCCCCTTGTACATAGGTGGCTGATATATATTATATTGAGTTGATTTTTCATCAAGATAATTACTATATCCACCATTTTCTAATGTCAGACTCTCCTCATAATCTGTAGGAAGGTATTCCTTAGGTATCTTTTTTAAGCTTTTCTCAGAGGTTTTGAATGCTACATAAATATAAGCGATGCTATTATCTCCTAAATCCATAGCATACTCATAAGAAAAATCATTATGGTCAATTGCTATATAGACTGGATGGGCAAATCTATCCGAATTGTCATAAATCAATTTTTTTGCTCTATCGTCATATTGTGTATACGTCTGTGAGGAGTGTGAAAGTCTATCGATTTCGTTTTGGTAATCCTCATCGCTGTACTGGCACTTGAGATATACCTCATAGGTTGGGTCATCCCAGGTATCCTGATATGAATTATAAAATACTGGCTTTTCATCCTGCTCAAATGCACTTTCTGGCACCTTCTTTGGGAAAGTCAAAAACTCTGTCCTTGCTTTTCCATATTCACGAGTCGTGTTTTCCTTCATTGTCTGCTCGTACTTTTCTATGCCTTTTGTAACCTTAGGTGGTCCTCCAAAGAAGACGATTAGCAAATAAAAAAATATAATTGCTATTACTGTAATTATCCCTATTACTAATCCTGCTATAATTCCTACTGCAATTTTAAATCCTTTTTTTTGTAACATTACTTTTCTCCTGGTTTAATAAGCTAATATTAATATGTATATTGCGAATATAATAAATGCCCCGATTGGTATTGATGCGCATATTAACATACATATCAGATAGTATTTTCTTCTTTGTATCTTTTTTAAGAACTGCTTACCTTTTTTCTGTTGCTCCTGCTCCTCTTTGCCTATTTGCTGCCTTATTTCTTCCCGCCGGATTCTGCATCTATCGCAGCTCTTCAGATGGATTTCCACTGCTTCTTTTACACTGTCGGTTAATACCTCATCCAAATAAGAAGGCAGTAAATCTTCTATTATTTCACATGCTATTTTTTCCATCACAATACTCCATTAACCAAGATGTAAGTAACAATCACCGCCAATAATATCACCACAACAAGATATCCCAATACGCCAAGCATTATCTTTATAACTGGATTCAATTTAAATCTCCGTTTTGATTTTTCTAGGGCTGACACCGGCATGTCTGCTGTCATTGCCTCATACATGGCCTTGCAATCCTGGCAGGTTTTTATATGCTCTTCTATGAATTCCTTCGTTGCCTCACTTGCTTTTCCATCGATATAAATAGGAAGAAGATCTGCTACTAAATCGCATTCAAATTTACTCATATTCACACATCTCCTTTCCTATTTTTGCCTTGCCTCTATAGAATGTTACCCTGGCCCAGTTTTCTGTCTTGCCCTTCAGTTCTCCTATTTCCTTGAAGGAAAGCTCACCTCGTAGTCTATAGAGCATGACATCCTTTGTAGTGCTATCCAGCTTTTCGATTGCTGCATACAAAGCCTTGTTTGTTTCATTTTTGATGTACATCTCTTCAACCAGCTCACCAGTGGATATCTCCATGGCTTCTTCCATTGGAAGCTGTTTAAATTTATTGCTTTTTTCAAGATGCTGCCAGAAGGTGTATTTTGCTATCTGGCAAAGCCAGGTTGAAACCTTTGCATCACCTCTGAAATCATCACTTCGTCTGATTGCACGAAGGAAAGTCTCCTGAGTTAGGTCCTCGGCCAAATCCCTATCTCCATTAGTAAGTGTCAGAAGAAAGCCCAGCACAAGCTGATAGTATTCTTCGCACATATTCTTGATGTTCAAGCTTTCTTCCTCCCTTTTTATTTGCTTTCACTACATTAGTCCGATCATGTAGAATTTCGTTACAAACTTTTTTATTTTCTTTTAAAAGATTATCATATCATCTACCTGTAACATAGTAATTTCAGGTCAAAATTCAACAATTTTAATGACTTGGGAATTCAGGAATGATATTATATTTTTATATTATTTATAGGGAGGAAAAATCATGAGTAATTTTTCAGTTGCAGATGAAATCAAAAAATACAAAGATTTGTTAGACCAGGGTGTTATTACCCAGGAAGAATTCGAGCAGAAGAAATCAGAGCTATTAAAATCTCAGCCAGCCACTTCTGGCAGCACTCCAAGCATGTCAGCTCAGACTACAGGCATCGTAGCTTATCTTACTTGGATTGGCTTCATAATCGCTATTCTTGTAGGCGACAGAGAACATGCAATGTTCCATATCAATCAGGCCCTTGTTATTAATCTTTTCTTCTTCCTTGGATGGATTCCTGTTCTTGGATGGATTTGGTCAATCATCATGGTTGTACTTTGGATTATTGCTTTAGTTGGCGCATGCAACGGCGAAGAACGTCCAGTTCCTATTCTTGGGGGAATTAAAATTTTAAACTAAATACCATAAAAAAGAGTCGACGATTCAATTCGTCGACTCTTACTAATTATCCCTATTAAACTACTATTCTTACCATACGTAGCTTGCTATGTATTCAGTTTTATCAGGCATGGCGATACCAGGGTCTGCCTGCTTGAATGTAAGCTTTTTGCCCTCCTCACGACATTGGTTTTCAAAATGATAAAGAGCAATTCCAAGGTCTACCTTCTGTAAATCATAAGTTCCATTGTCGTAGCCCTTATCCTTCTTCTCGTAGAAATGAACTCCATTATCAGTAACAACTACTCTCCATGGCTGCTTGTTTACAGCTGATGGGGCAAGGCGAACTGCTTCGAGAGCTGTCTTAATTCCAAGCTCTTCTGCTTTATCTTCTGTAAGTGGTGTTTCAAAGCTGTTTGCAAAAAATAATTCTGAAAAATCATATCTGCTATCAGCCTTTACGCCCTTTCGCATAAGAACTTCCTTAACACCCATTTTATCTGCGGCGTATCCTATAGGACTCATGCATGGCATGATTTCATCTTCCTTAAGATTAGAAGCTTTCTCAAACTTATCTCTTGGCATGGTGCCACCAATCCATACTGTACCAAGATTCTTGCTTACTGCGTACATAAGAAGTTCTTCAAAGCTATAGCCGTATGCTACATCAGCATTTGTTCCCTTCTTCACTTTAGCAGCGATATATTCCTTTTCACCAGATAGAACTGGGCTTGATAGTCCGTGCTCATCCTTTTTTAAAAATACGAATTCAACTGGAATATTATAAGGATTTACAATGCTTCCTGCGTATTCCTTTAAATCATCTATTACTTCGTTACTTACACCTTTGTCATCAAAGGTTCTTACACTACGTCTGTTTTTTACGTCATCAATAAACATATTTCATTACCTCCAATTTAATTTAATATTACACCATTCAATAGTGCTAAATCAAATATAAATTTTACTGATAACAAATTATTATGATATAATCTGGAAAATGCATTCTGGAGGGGCAAAATGAATATTAGAAGAGCTAGTGAAAAAGATATCGACAGCTTGATTAAGCTATTACAGGAAGTGTTGGAAATTCATGCCAACATCAGGCCTGATATTTTTATTTCAGGTACTACCAAATATACACAAAGTGATCTGCTTGAGAAGCTTGCTAACGATGAAGAGCCAATCTACGTGGCCGTAGATGAAAATGATGAAGTAATGGGTTACGCATTTTGTGTCCTTAGACAACAGCCATTCTCTACCAACATGGTTCCTTTCAAATCACTTTATATCGATGATTTATGTGTAGATAGCAAATGCCGAGGTCAGCATATTGGTGAGCAGCTTTTTGAATATGTTAAAGCTGAAGCAAAGCGCCTAGGCTGCTACGAAATCACTCTTGCTGTGTGGGCTGGAAATGATGGGGCCGAAAGATTCTATGATAGAATAGGTTTCAAAACCAAAGAACGTATTATGGAATATATTTTATAAAATAAAGGGTACAAATCCATGCTGATTTGTACCCTTCTTTTAATTAATTAAAAATCACTCTTCTGTTTTTGTCTAATACAACTTTTAGGATGAATCCTAAAATGCATACGCTTATGATCTCACCAATTCCTACTGTCACTACCATAAACCAATATGCATCTTCTGACATATATGCATAGCGGAGTACGAATGGAACAATTACCATATTGGCAATCACTGGTGGCAAAGTGAAAATAAACTTTGTCTTTCTAAGGAAGTATGTTCCGAATGCACCAATAAGTGTTGCTAAGCTTCCGAAAATTATATCCCAAATAACACAGCCATTTACAATATTTGAAATAAGACATCCTACAAATAATCCTGGAATAGCTGCAGGTGTAAATACAGGAAGTATGCAAAGTGCCTCTGAAAATCTTACTTGAATGGCACCGTTAGCAAGACCAAGCACATTTGCTACCCATGTAAGTACCACATAAAGAGCCGCTATCATGGCACCCTGTGTAATCATAAGAATATTCTCACGTGTTGTTCTTTTGTTATTACTCATTTTATTACTCCAATCCTCTTTTTACCCCTATTTTTCACTAGGTAAGACTATCACTTTGATTTTATTATTACAAGTCTTTTGTACGATTGTGCATAATGCACAGTTTTTATTTTGCTAATTTGTATAGTTTGGCGTTCTCATCAATAGAAGTTTTGAAAATTCGTGGTATTCTATAACTGTTGATTGATATTTAGTATTCAGGAGGTTTTATAATGAATATTTTCAAAGAGTTATTTGATAGTGAAAACGGAACTGTTATGACATTCATTGATTACTTAAAGAGCGGTTATATCGACTAATTATCATAAAAGATGCAGCTACATCAAATCGATGTAGCTGCTTTTTATTATGCAAGTTCTTTATTTAATTCTTCAATCTCATCAATGATTCCACCAATGTAATCGATAGTATCAAGAAGTGCTGCGTCACTTGTCACATCTACACCTGCCATCTTTGCAAAATCTACCGGTGCAACGGTACCGCCTGCCGCAAGAGTCTTTTTCCAGTCATCGACAGCTGGCTGTCCTTCCTTGCGGATTCGCTTCATCACCTGAGTGGCAATTGTAAGGCTGGCACTGTAGCTATATGAATAAAGTCCCATATAGTAATGTGGCTGACGCATCCATGTAAGCTCGCAACCTTCAGTAAGCTCTACCTCATCACCCCAGAATTTTTTAAGGACGTTCTTGTAAATCTCGTTAAGTGTCTCTGCTGGTACTGCCTCGCCCTTATCCACAAGCTTGTAAACCTCACGCTGATAAGCTGCCTCCAAAAGATGAGTAACAAAGTTGTGGTAATAAGTATTAGAAATCTGAGATGCAAGAACCCATCTTCTAAATCTCTTGTCATCACCACTCTTTTCCTTAAGGTACTCAGCCATAAGAAGCTCGTTTATAGTAGATGGAGCCTCCACAACATAGTTGGAAACCTCTACATCAAGAGCACTCTGTGCCTTTCCGCAAGCAGCAAAATGTCCTGCGTGGCCAAGCTCATGAGCAAGTGTGAATACATCACTCATTCTATCGTTCCAAGATAAAAGGATGTACGAACCCTTCTGATATGGGCTTGCGCAGAAACCACCTGTAGACTTACCAATATTCTGAGCAAAGTCTACCCATCTCTCCCTGTAGGCAGTCTCAAGCATTTCCTTGTATTCATCTCCCATAATTGAAAGGCCATCGATAATGTATTTCTTTGATTCCTCGATAGTAACATGTGGATCGTAATCTGGATCCATTGTTATTTTCAAATCAGCATATGTCATCTTATCAAGACCGTGTGCTTCCTTTAATAGACGAGCGTACTTTCTCATATGAGGCGCAAGTTTTTCCATAATAAGGTCAATCTGACGGTCATACATCTCACGAGTTACCTTCTGTTCAAATAGGAGGCTGTCGATTACACTATCGTATTTACGTAATTCAGAAATAGTTTTTTCTGTGCGGACATGGCTGCCATATACTGTAGCTGTTGTGTACAGATACTCACGGATTTTCTTAGAGAAAGCATCAAAGGCTGCTCTACGAATGTCTGTGTTTCTCTCATATTCGTAATTGTCCTCAAATAAAGAATATCCTAATGGATGATTCTCTCCGTTCACCTCAAAATCTGGGAACTGAATATCAGCTAGCTTACTTGTCTCATAGATTGTATATGGAGCGCGAATTGTCTCTGTAAGTGCTGCAAGTGCTGCTTCAGTTTCAGGTGTAAGTCGATGTGGACGCTGACGTTCAACATCCTCCAAATAATGCTTACCTACGGTAGCAGTCTTAATAGCTTCTTCAATGACATCCTTTGGCGCCACGGCAAGCTCACTATCAATAAATGATACAGTGCTGAGCGCTTTCGAAAACTCGCTCATAACGATTGCCTGCTCCTTTTGAGCTTCTCCATTTGTATAATCTACAGATACGTTGAGCTCAACGTAGTTAAATAAATGATCAGCCTCGATGTTCCACTCATTATATTTGTCCAAGCACCCATTTATCGCTTCTGGTGTAGTGAGCTTTCCCTTGTAGTCCTTTTCAATCTCTGCTGTTAAATTTTTAAAATCTTCAAGGGCCGCCATAAGCTCCTTAGATGATTTAAAAAGTCTTGATGTATCCCATGTTAATTCAGCTGGGATTTCACTTCTTTTTTTCAATGTCTCTGCCATAATTATTCCCCTTTTATTGTTGTTAATTCTAATTATATTCCTGAAATATATCTCTTTAATAATATTTTATTTGGCTTTTATTGTCAGTAATTTGCTGGCAAATTTTTAGTTATCGGTATTATAGATTTTTGCTACTTCTTTTCGGTTGCCTCCGATAATTGTAATGGCTGCTATTAATGCAATCATATTTCCGCCTAGTACAATAAATCGTTCATCAACTCTTTGAGAAATCAGTCCTGCTGACATCTGGCCAATCAAAAGTCCTACCGTAGTAATAAGCTGAAAGGCTCCGTTGTATCGGCCCTTCTTCTCATCTGGCACGTATCCCTGTGTGGATGAAATCCTTATTGTATAGCTAGTAACACCAGAAATACCGGTGATGAAGCACACAACTGCAGCCAATCCAACAGGTAAAAACATGTAAGTTCCCTCACCAATAGCAATTATAATGTATATGGTCAGCGCAAATATGAATTTTAGCTTAGTTGGAATCTTAAACTTATAGTGAATTCCACCGCCTACTGCTCTACCTATAAAACTCATTCCGAAGACTAGCGCATAAATATACTCACCATTATGAAAGTTTTGTTTGTAATAAGGTAAACACAAAACATCCATGGCGCCACAAGCAAACATATTGAGGCCAAAATACGCTACTACTGCTAACAATCCCGGCTCAGAAGCCATATATTTGATGCCTTCCTTTATATCTAAAAGCATCTGATTAAGTTTGCCTTCGGCCTTTGTGCCTTCAGCTTCGCGCTTTGAGATATATTCTTCTTCATGTTTAATTTGCATCTCAAATAAAGCTGCTATCGCAAAAGATACTGCGTTAATTATCATAAGTGGCCCGATTCCTACAAGATTGTAAACAAATGTAGATACCGGTACCATCACAACTGTCATTGTCTCAAGCATACTGGAAATTGAATATGCCTTTTGATAATTTCCTTCCGTAATCAGCAGTGGATAAAAACTATCGTATGCTATGTAGTAGGTGCTCTGAATTACTCCCAGGAGCAATACTATCATTGCAAACATAGGGAAATTAAATATCCCATTCAAAAGAGTAATCGCTATTATCAGATAGATTCCTGCACTTATGAAATCCAATGTATAAATCATTTTCTTTCTAGAAAATCTATCTAAGATTGCACCTGAGATTATTGGTGTAATCAGCTGTGGCAATGTGTATAGCACCATGTAGATTGCATACAGCATAGATGAATTTGTATAGTCTAAAACCATCAAACTCATTGCAAATCCCACTAAGGAATTACCAAGCATTGATATCACACTGCCAATAGTTATGATAGTGAAATCTCTGGTCCACAAAGTATTTGTGGAGTCTGCTGGATTTGGCGGGTTTGTTGTATCTGTCTGGTCTATTGAGTTTTCCTGGGTTGTTGGTTCGCTTGTTGTCATCATAATATCTGTCATATGTCCTCCCATAAACACTCTTTTTGCACTTGAAAATATTTTTGTTAAACAAAAAAATCCCCTTGAAGTTTATTACCTCAAGGGGATGCTATTTCGTATATGCGATAATTCCTATTAGACTTTTATGTCGCTATTATCGGTGCAAAAAGAGCGCATCATTCTTAAAGTAATCAGTTACAATTTTTAATTCTCTGCCATAATTGTTCATCATGACACGCCCTCCTTTCTTCACAATTTTTTTAGATTGTAGCATAGTCTTTAGTTGGTTGCAATTGTTTTATTTAAATTGCTTCATCATCCAGTAGGAATCTCTGTAGCTGCCATCCTTATACTTCATGTTATTTGGAAATGTTCCATATTTTTTAAAACCGAGTTTTTCGTAAAGAGCCATGGCATTTGTATTTCCTTCAATCACTTCTAATTCTGCCTGCTCATAGTGAGCTTTACGTGCTATGTCTAACGCTGTCTGTAGCATCACTCTTCCAATACCACATCCACAATATTCTTGATACAAAGCTATTGCCACTCCACATCTGTGGCTAACTCTTTTATATAAGCCGATACTTGCGATAGAGCAATTACCCACATGCTTTCCGTCTATTAAGCCAATCAACATTATTTCCCGTTCAGAATCAAGTATTCCCTGTAAAAAGGCCTCCTCATTCTCAAGTGTAATACTGCACGCATCAGGTTCTCTAAGTAGAAATGGTGTTTCGGCATTTACAACCTTTAAATAATCTATAAGCGCTTGTGCATCCTTGGGCTCAGCTGCTCTAAGTGTAACAGTCCGCCCCATTTTATCTGTAAAAGTAATTGGCTCAATCTTCATTATCCTCTCTCCTTTGAGTGTGCATATTTTTCCATAAAATATACTAAAATGCATATTTGAAAGCAAGTATTATCGAGGTAATTTTACTGTATGCAGGGAAGTCTCGGAGAGGACAGTTTGTGGGATTTAGGTAAGTTTTTGGGGAGTTGGTAATTTTGAGGGAATTGGTAAGTTTGAAGGACTCTCAAAGAAACATGTTTTTTATGTACATTTCTACTATTTTTGTATTCATCCCCTGTTTAGTAGACTCCATTGAAATAAACAGATTCTCTCCCAATACTATGCCACTATCTTCATAGCTCTGAAGTTTCAAAAGATTTTTTACCGCATATTCTTCTTGATCAATAAGACCTAAATGTTCCCAATAGATTGTTTTTCTTTGTCTTGTATTTAATAAGGCAAAATCAGGACTTACTACATGTCCATTTTTTAACTTCAGCATAGGCTCGTATACGTAGGGAATGTCATATTTTTCAAAAAGGTCTGCTAATATCTTTTCTGATTTTGAACGCACTTGCTCACCCTTTGATGTGTATATGTTTCCTTCAATTGGATATGTGTTCTGACCACCTTGGTGCTCTTCATACCACCTGACTATGAAGGATTCGTCTGTTTCGATTAATGGGGTAATGTATTTCTTCTTTGATTGTGGCTGCTTTTGATATATAGACTGTATTTGGCAGATGTCTATCTCGTTGAGTTCTTTAACAATTTTATTTAGTTTAGACTTCATTCTAATTAGCTTTCGATTTACAGCTACATCATAGTCTCGCTGCATGATTTCTGCATATTTTATCAAATCTTGGGATTTAATATATTTTCTTTCATGAGTTGCTGTATCAAATCTGTAAAACTGCTCATACCCTCTGCTTAATGATGATTGTACATGTATGTCTGGTGTATTTTGATACTTTAGAAGTCTCTTATTTGATATTGAAAGTAATGTATTCACTTCTTTTAATCTATTATTGATAATTTCGATTATATTCTTCATCAATTCTCCTTTATCTTTTGGATTATTACAGTAGGAAAGTATTTCCTTCTCAAGGCACTGCAATGTAGTGACTAGGATTACAGTAATATAAAAAGTTCTTATACCAAACACTGTAATCAAGTAGTTTGTATTACAGTGCGAATGGCTATTCTTTTATCCATACTGCAAAGCTAGCCGTTTCTTTACAGTATTTTCATATTTTTTAATTACATACTGTAATCCTTATAGTAGTCATACAGCGCCACATAATTATTAGTGCTTGACGCTGTAAAAAACAAATGGCGACTACAGTATTCGAATCTGTTTTGTTAATATGTACTGTTTTTTGTGGGAAAATGGTCAGCGCAAGCCACCACAGCGGCTGCGCTGGTGAAATTAAATATGATTTTACAATGATGCTGTTATTTTTCTATTTTTGAAGAATGTCGACTGTGTGGGCGCTGGCGCCGAGCAAGTCGGCGCGCTCGCAGACGGCCAACTGATACTGTATGAAGGCCGCAAACTGCTCCTCAGAAAGCGCATTGACCTCGCGGCGCATATGATTTGCTGGGCCGTCTGGCGATATGATTTGTACGCGGCGCACCCCAGCAGCCTCATTCAACGCCTCAATGTCCTCCGTGCGCATAAACGCGTACAAATCATCAGCGCCCGGCCGTACGTGGTAGGCTTCGTCCAACTTTCCTTCAGCAATATTCTCTAAGACGTGACCCTCCTTGATTCCATATGTAAGGAAGGCATATTCATTCATTACGTATGCTACAAGAATATATCCACCTGGTCGGGTCACGCGTTTGGCTTCAAGCAAAGCTTGAAGCTGCTCTTCATAGGTCTTTAGATGATACATAGGACCAAACAAAAGTGTAAGGTCAAAGC
>JAEEGI010022267.1_pt1 | contig 12533 bp, 12 predicted proteins | sample 8958751 | NCBI WGS metagenome assembly JAEEGI01 (sample SAMN16246545, study PRJNA631951) | gut metagenome | biome: gut microbiome; feature: rumen; material: KS-attached | host: Bos | place: Iran: Karaj | collected 2018-10 | reverse complement strand
TTCTCCTTACGCCAGACCCTGAGGTAGCCAAGATGAGCCCTTATCGTGGGATGAAGAAGTACGGAAAACGTATCGCGGTCTTCGGAGGCTCTCTCTCGGTCAACCGGGAGTCTGATGCTGCCAAGCAGATATGGGCCGATTATCTTGGCGCTGAGGTTACCACCTACGGGGTAGGCGGTGCGGGCTTCTCATCGGAGCAGGGTTACACCCTCCAGAAGCAGGTGGATACGGCGGGGGTGTACGATGTCTATGTCCTCTGGGCATCCACGAATGACTACACCAACAGCCGAGAGTGTGGAACGTGGAAGGACTACACGGTGTATGATGGCTTTGATGAATCAAAGCTCTCCACCCAGTGCGGCGGTATCAACTACTGTATCCGCAAACTCATGGAGAAAAATCCTCGGGCGGAGGTTTACTTTTTCACCTCCCTCCGTTTCTTCGGGAGCGATGCCGGACATAACCCCTTCTCAGAAGAGCCCAACAAGACCGGAAAGACCTTCTCCGAGTATATCGATGCGCAGAAGGCCTGCTGCGCCCATTACGGGGTTCCTGTACTGGATCAGTTCAACCTGCAGGGCATCAATGAATTCAATTGCGAGCTCTATTACCAGAAGGACCTCCTTCACATGAACGAGAACGGCTACAGGAAAATCGGCTATGCCCAAGCCGCGTTCCTCTCTAACGGGCGTTAAGAAAGAGCTGCATACTTCCCTCTCTCTACTCATCAGCGATATCGTCCCTCTCCCGGCGCCGGTATGTTGACCATCCTTCCGCTGACTATCCTTAAAAGTCTTCTCAGTGGGGAGATATTCATGCTTGGGCCCTGAAGGGTAGTGGCCCGTCAAATCGCCGATCGTTGATTACTTTACATATATTTGTAAAGCAAAATAAGTTAGTCACATCACATCCTGCCGCTATTAAAGCGCGTCATGATTTCCATAATAATTCGTATCTTTGTGCACCTAGCCACATATCCTATGCGAAATTTTTCTGCACTTATTGCATTGATTGCCTCGCTGTTTATCATAATAGTGTCTTGTCAGCAGGCCCCTTTCATCACGATAAACGGTAGTCGTTCCTTGTCTTTTTCTAAGGATGGAGGCACTCAGAGTATTTCGTTCTCAATCAACAGAGATTGGTCTATCGTTTCGTCTGAATCCTGGTGTAAAGCTGCGAGTACATCCGGAAAGGCAGAAACAGGAACTGTTACTGTCTCAGTCATATGTGAACCTAACCAAAACTATGATGCCCGTTCATGTACCCTTACAATCCGGATCGATGATCTGTCTGAAACGATTACTGTTTCGCAAGATTCAAAGCTAGGATTAATAGTAGACAAGAAAGCAGTCGAGCTTACCAATTCAGCGCAGAGTTTCGAAATCAAGCTCCAAAAGAATGTACAGTATACAGTGATGATAGATGATGCTGGCGCGGGGTGGATCACTTACACGGGTACAAAAGCTTTGGTGTCTGAGGTTGCGACTTTCTCTGTTACGGCTAATGGTGATTATGATCCCCGTGAGGGAAGGATTACTTTTAAGCAGGCTAATGGAAATATCAGCGAAACAGTCATTGTTCGCCAAGGCGAGGCTAATGGGCTATTCGTTACAAGGCCTGAGTACAATCTTTCCAACCAGGCATGTACACTTAATATCGAGGTTAAAGCAAACGTTGAATTTGAGGTTACAAGTCAGGCTGACTGGATTACGTATGTTGAGACAAAAGCACTCAATTCATCTACGATGACGCTATCAATAGAGGCAAACGACTCCTATGACTCGCGTGTCGGCACGGTTAAGGTCAAGCAGACAAACGGAAACCTGACCGGGACTGTTACTATTCATCAGGGAGAGACTAATGGTCTTTTCATTACGACACCCGAGTATGAACTCTCGAACGATGAGCACACACTTAGCGTAGAAGTCAAGGCAAATGTCGAATTTGAGGTGACTAGTCAGGCGGACTGGATTACGTATGTTGAAACCAAGTCTCTCCATACCTCCACAATCACCCTCCATATTGCGTCTAACGACACTTACGATCAGCGAACAGGTACAGTTAAGGTCAAGCAGACCAATGGCGATTTGTCCGGAACTATTACGGTAACCCAGAAACAGACCGACGGTCTTCTCGTGACCCCGTCGTCATTTGATCTATCCAACGAAGCGCAGAATGTAGAACTGACCGTCGATCACAACGTTCCTGTCAGCGTCATAATACCTGAAGATGCGAAGAGCTGGATCAGCCAGGTGACAAGTTCTTCTACCAAGGCGATGGAGACCAGCAAAGTCGCCCTGTCCATTGCTACGAATACTACTTCTGAAACACGCAGTGCTGTAATAACCATTAAGCAAACCAACGGCAATCTTGCCGAGACAGTTGATATTAAACAACAGTCCAAACCCGCAGCTTTCTCTGATAAAGCTTTTTATGCATACCTGCTCAGTAACTTTGACAAAGATGGGAATGGCTATATTACACAGGACGAAGCTGTAGAAGTCACATCAATTGTAGTAGACTCAGACGACATCGAAAACATGTCCGGGATTGAGGTCTTTGAGAATCTTGTTGAGCTCTCGGCTGTCCCAAAGCACACGAGTTCATATGGAGTTGGAATCGGAGAAGATTGGCGGAATACTGGATATACGCTAGAAGAGTACAATGGCTACAACACAGTTAAGATTGTTATAGGGAAGCTTTCTTCGCTAGACGTTTCAAAGAACACCAAACTAACCAAACTGGACTGCTCCGGAAATGTTCTGACTTCCATTGATTTATCATCCAATCACAATCTTGAGATCGTCAATCTTAGTTGCAACTATGACCTTAATAACGTTAATCTTGCTGGATGCTCTTCACTTCGAGAATTAAATCTTCAAGCGACGTCCGTTACTTCAATCGATTTATCCAAGTGCCCGAACCTTGAGACTTTATACTTTGATCGAGGAAAAGAAGTGGCCTCTGGGACGCTAGACCTCAGCAATAATTCAAAGCTCAGTGGGCTCTTTATTGATTACCGAGGCTTTACGCACTTAGACCTCTCACACAATAGTGAATTGACCCAACTCAGTTGCGCGATGAATCAGCTTACTGAGTTGAATATCAGCAAGAACCCCAAGTTAATTAGTGTTACGTCTGGATATAATCAAGTACAATCCATTGACTTAACCGCTAATTCTGAGATAGAGTACCTCATGTTTCAGAATAATTGCCTTAAGACCATTGACCTGTCAAATCTCACTCACTTGAGGTCAGTTCATATTGGGAATTATGTCAATGATGGAATAAGAGCGGTTAATTCCATTAGCGAAGTAGACTTATCACACAATCCTGAGTTGCGTGATTTATTCACAACTATTTCTGACATAAAAATCCTGGATGTCTCTGATAAGACCAAACTCGAACAATTTGATTGCAGCTTTAATAACCTTGTAGAGGAAATTGATATTAGCAATAGCCCTAACCTCCGTTCCCTAAATTGTTATGGAGCGCCGTCACTAGCAAAGATATATGTTAATCCAGAACAGAGTTTTACCTACTCTAAAGATAACACTGCTCATTTCTATTACAAAGGAGATGGAGCACCATATACGTCTTCGGATTATTCACAAGATGGTATCGTCACTACCCTGCAGTCAGCCAGCGAAGGTAACGGTATTAATATAGTCTTGATGGGCGACGCCTTCACGGATCGTCTCATTGCAGATGGGACTTATGAAACGATCATGTCTGAGACGATGGAAGCATTCTTCAGCATAGAACCCTATAAGTCTTTCCGCAACCGCTTCAATGTGTATTCGGTAACGGCCGTTTCGCCGAATGAAACCTATAATGGCACCCATGAGACTGCTTTCTCTACCAGATTCGGAAGCGGATCTGCTATTTATGGTGATGACGGAACCGTCTTCAATTACGCTACGAAAGTTCCGGGATTTGATCCGGACAACGGTCTTATCTGTGTTGTCCTAAACGAAAAGGTATATGCCGGAACATGTAGTATGTATGCTAATTATACCGTTGACGGTGAAGGAAACGTCGTAGTGATTAACAAGGATGCTAGCGGTGCGGCGATTGCATATATCCCGCTGGGGACGGATTCCGAGATGTTCTCGCAACTAGTGCATCACGAGGCAGGTGGTCATGGATTCGCAAAGCTCGCCGATGAGTATTTCTATTCCGGTAGTGGAACGATTAGCCAGGCCGCATCCGATGAACTATCTGTATTACACGGAGCCGGATGGTACACCAATGTGGATACGGCGTCAGATGTTGAAAGTGTCTTGTGGGCACCTTTCATCCAGGACACTCGGTACACCTCGGAAAAGATTGGCCTATATGAAGGTGCCTACCTTTATGAGAGCGGTGTCTACCGTCCCACTGAAGACGGTGTGATGAATACCAACCAGGGGCAGTTCAATGCTCCCTCTCGCATGACTATTTATAGCAGGATTAACAAGCTTGCAAATGGCGAGTCATGGATGCTTAACTACGAGGATTTCGTCAATTATGATGCCGTTAATCGCACACCCAACATGAACACCAAGAAACTGAACGGACAGAATAAGCGGGCTTTCGTTCCTTTACATGAACCCGTCGTCCATAAGGGTGGTTGGCGCGATGTGACCCCCAGCCCTAGGAGACTGACAGGGGAGCCCTCAGTTAAGAGCTCTCATTTACGTGAGATGTCTGTCAGGAGGCAGAAACGGAGTCAAGTGTCCTTCGGCGCTGTTTCTCCTAACTATGCCACTCATGACGGGACTTATCTAGACGGTTCTACCTCAAAATAATAATCTTCCCCTGAGTTAGCTCTCGAGATATTCTGTGAGTATCTCTTCCGGAAGAAGGTGGTCGTTAGCTCCCGCGCGTCATGAAACATCGTCGCGAACAGCTATAGAGTATAGCAGCCTTGTTATATCCCACCCTGCGGGCATGGAAGCGTGTCTCGGGGTGGTTCTTTGCGTAATCAAGAAACTATTCAGCGCTTTCTCATTTGGCTATTACGTTTTCCCTTTAATAATAGGACCAATAGTTTGATTACCTTTTCAATAAAACATTAATAGTCGTTAGCCCTTCCATTTGTGGTTGACGGTTATTTGCGCAAAGGTATTTCCGTCCAAGACATTCCCCAAGCCTGCCGCGGCAGCTTTTGAAACAATCTTCCTCCCGGCGGGAGCGTATTGTTCCAAAAGGGCGCTTGTGTAATGTCCAAGACGGCCCTAAGGGGGCGCCATAATCATCAACCACAAAAAGGGAGCCTCTTGCAAGGATGCGAAGGAAGGCCCTACGGGAAGATTATCATTCTAAAATCATCATATTATGAACTACTGTAAGTTTACCAATCCTGACGGTACGACCCTCGCCTGGGTCAACCTGGATACCGTCCATGCGGCCCATCCCTCGAAGGAGGGACGTGTCACGCTTCACACGCCTACCTTCACCATCGAGGTGGGTGCCTCTCAGTTCGAGGAAGCCATCAAGAAGCCTCAGCACGAAAAGGAACTCTGCGGGATGCTGAGCCGCCTCGCGCAGGCGATCGACCGGATGGTCGTACGGATCCCTTCATCCATCCGACTACACATGTAAATACTAAAACGAAAGGATATGCCAAACTGGTGCACGACGAGCTATGCGCTCACGGGCGAGCGGAAGGAAGTACGCAGCCTGTACAACAAGATGAAACGACTCCAGGAGAGAAAGACCCCTCTGGTGCCGAACGGATTCGGGAAGACCTGGCTGGGCTGCCTCGTGAAGTCCCTTGGCCGGAATCCCGAGCATGTCTACTGCCGCGGGCAATGGAGTAACCTGAGGCTCTCCGAAGAGGGCGTTTTGACCTTCGAAACGGAGCACGCCTGGTCGCGTCCCGCCGATGTGGAGCTGATTATCGAGAAGGCCTACCCCTCGCTTTCCATCCACTTCCTGGAAGAGGAACTCGGGATGGATATCTTCCAGACCAATGACGAGGCGGGAGAGTACTTCAAGCAGCAGATCATCATCGACGAGGAATCCGAGGGGATGGAGTACTACACCGAGGAAGAAGCCTTCAAGCACCTGTCCGAACTGGCCGGGAAACCCATCACCACATGGGAAGAGGCAGACTTCTTTATCGAGGCCATCAACGAAGCCCAGGATGAGGCCGGGGGCGAAGGACATATCTGGATTCATAAGGCGGATATCTGTTAAGCCGCCTATCGGAATAACTAAAAAGATGATGAGCCCTGCGCACAGCGCGGGGCTCTTTTATATCCCATGAAGCGAACAAGGAAGGAGTACCTGGTCCTCAAAAAGGATCCGGTTGGGGAGGCGGACATAGTAGGCGTGTTCTCTTCCAAAAGAAAAGCAAGAACGGCTGTCGAGACGGACAGTACAGAACAAGAGCCTGGCTCATCCTATTGGGTTGTCGTCCTTCTCGAAGATAGGCTCATGAAAGGTTTCACTAATTAACACAAAATATGGAAAGACTTGAAAGGTTTGAGAAGTACAAGGAAAGGATTGTTCTTGTTTCCGAGATGGTGGCTGACAGGATCATCCGGGAGTGCATCCCGATGGAGGATGAGATCAGCGAGAATCAGGCCCGCAAGCTCTATGGAGACAAGTGGCTGCGGAGACAGAAAAGGTACAAGATTGCCCACTGGCGCAAAGTGGGAACCAGGACCATGTATAGCCGGAAAGACCTCGACGGAATCCGTCAGCAGGAGAGGGAACCGGCGAAACTCATATTCAAAAAGAAATAAGACTGACCTATGGAAATCCGTGAAGAAACCATCCGGGTCCTGGACGAATGCCTGGACCTTGTGATAGCTGCCATTGTTAAGAGAACGACGCCCTGTAAGGATGACATCACCGAGCACCAGGCCTTTCAGCGATATGACCGCAAGTGGCTCCGCCATCGAAAGAAACAGGGCTACATCAAGACCCACCGCATTGGGAGCCGCATCCTTTACAGCGTCTTTGAGATTGAGTGCCAGAGGCTTGCAGAAAAAGACTATTCAGATGCATTTGATAGAATCTACCGGTCGGCAGATGAATAACTTGTTAATTTGAATTTCTTTGAAACAAATCGTTGAAAACGGGCCCGAAAGCCGACGACGAACGAAATGCTACGAGAGAGCCAAAGGAGCAAGTCATTCAAACAACCCCGATAAACTTTTCAACCTGCGCCGTGAGGCGAGGCCGTGACAAACGAGGGCACACCTGTCGATGGGTGCGCCCTTTTTATTTTTTCTCCAAAATGGTGGTAAGTTACCACCTTTTTACTATATTTGCAGAAATGTTCGATTATGAATCTGGAAGAAGTATATACTCAGTGGTGCGCTCTTCAGCCCCTGTCAGATAAAGACAGGGACAGACTGAGCCGGAAGTTTACGGTTGAGTTCAACTATAACAGCAACCATATTGAGGGAAACACGCTCACCTATGGCCAGACGGAGCTCCTGCTCCTTTTCGGGAAAGTCGTTGGTGAAGCAGAGATGAAGGATTTCGAGGAAATGAAGGCCAGTAACGTTGGTCTTAAGATGATGCAGGAACAGTCCTCTCTAAAGGATACTCCGCTCACTCAGACATTTATCAGGCAGCTTCATAAGACCCTGCTACGGGAGGATTACACCGTATATCGTAATCTGCCGGATGGAACAACGACCAGCTATGTGATTCATGCCGGTCAGTATAAAACCCGTCCGAATAGTGTCATCACGCGCTACGGGGACCGTTTTGATTATGCTTCTCCGCAGGAGACTCCTGCGCTGATGGCTGACCTTGTGGATTGGTATAACGAGGCCGAGGAATCCGGAAAATATAGTCCGGTTGAACTGGCGGCTCTTTTCCACTACCGCTATATCCGCATTCATCCGTTCGAGGACGGGAATGGTCGTATAGCCCGCCTGATTGTCAACTTCATCCTTGCCCGCCACAACTATCCGATGGTGGTAGTTCGCAGCCGTAAGAAAAAGGATTATCTGGAGGCTCTGCATCGTGCCGACTTGATCGTTGGTCCGGTGCCCAGTGATGGGTCCCACGCCAGCCTGCGTGATGCTCGACATTTTATTAACTGGTTCAGGAAGATGGTGGCAGAGGAAATGAAGAACGACATAGATTTTGTTCAGACGCATAATCCGAATGTATGGTGGTACGATGGCCAGCGGATCGTTTTCCGCAGTCAGAACTCCGGCCGCATTCTGAATACGCTTATGGCAGAGCCGGGCATCACCATCGCCGCCCTCGCCAGGACTATTGGAATCAATACTTCTGCCATACAGAAGCATTTGAAGTTAATGTCAGATAAAGGGTACATAGCCCGCCGCGAGAAAGACGGACAGTGGGATGTGTTCATCATGCCTTCGGTCTAGAGTATACCACTTTTAGAGGTGGTATGTTACCACCTTTTCTGCTATAATAAGAAGCCTTCGTGAATTGAAATGAGGCCATAGTACAAGAGGGCGCGCCTGATAACCGGTGTGCCCTCTTTTTATGCTAGCGTGCAGGCGCATCACTTTTCGTAAAAGGCCCACTTGCGTTCGTCTTTTGTCCGGTCCTCTTCCTTTTCTGTCTCTGGATCCCGCCATTTGATACCTTTACGGGTCTTAGAATCCACGTCGCCATACTTTTTCGGCATCGTATCTTTCCATTCCACACGTGTCTTCTGACCTTCCTGGATGGTGAATCCGTTGAGATAATAGATTAGGTAGGAAGAACGGTTGTCTTTGATGGGCGTATCTTTAAGAGTATAGTTATACTCATTCTTCTTAGTGTCCCAATAGACGTATTTCCCTTCTTTTTCATCGAAGATGGCATATTCCCTTATGAGGACCGACGCGCGGTATTTCTTCTTTGGATTCTCGAAGGTGATATCAAAGCCGGACCAGTGAGAGTGCAGTGTCATGAGGGGGAAGTAAGGAACAGTCCTGTCGTGCGGATCCTTACTACGGGAAGACTTAAACTTCCCGTTTCTGTGATACACATAGTTATCTTTTACCGGGCCCTCTTCTTCGTGGTAGTAGAACTCCACCGTCTTAAGGAAGACCTTATAGTCGTTGCCCACTTTGAGATAGCCGCCGTATATGAACTTCTTGGCAAGCAGCTTAAAGACTGGCTCTAGACTTTTCTCGCGTTCTTTATCAGTAGTTCCTTCTGCTCCTTGAAACGCCTCCAAGCACTCCAGCAGGGTTTTCTCCTTAATCAAGTCTTCTGTAATTTCTTTAGTCATTCCGGCAAATCGTCTATCGGTTTAACTTTATGGTCAGTCAGTATATTCCATGTGACGCAGTTCAGCGCTCCGCCATCACGTACAAGTTCCTGGCATCCTGGGACAAGGATAACCTTATGGTATGGATAGTACTCCCGAATCTGCTCCACGGCCTTTCCGTCCTCATCCAGGTCCAGTCCAGGAACAAAGATACAATTTTTCGTTTGAAGGAAGTTCAGATAGGCCCAGGAATACTTCGACGGGCGGGGCATATCGTAGTGCAGTTCCTCCACCGAAAACCCCTTGCTCATCAGACACTCTTTCAGCCTCTTCCGCAAGTCCTTGTCAAAGTCGATGTAGTTGTTCAGCAGCACGTGGTGGTCACCGATTGCCCGTACCATCCCGTCGGCGTGGCCGAACATCTCATACCGGTCCCAGGGAATAAAATGTACACTGCAATCAAAGGCCCTTTCCAGATCCCATCGGAAACTGTCGGCATCATGGGCCTTGTTCTCCACCAGCACCTTGTCTGTCATGAGCACACAGTCCTCGAACTTCACCACGTTACCTCCGTCTATTACATACATAGCTCTCTTCTTGTTCAGTTTCATGCTCCGGCAGATAGATAGATACCGCGGGATATAATCCTGCGACCCTTTCAGGTAATCCGGGTTGTAGATATACTGCAGGAAACAGTCCTTTTCCAGCTGGATGGGCATGTAATCCCGGGCCCATACGTGTTTCTTTGATTTGGAGAGCGGCAGGTAGTCCGTGTCGATTTCCTCGTCGCAGAGGGCCATGAGCAGTCTCTCGGCAACCTTGGGGTAGCCCTTGATACCTTCGGCCAGATAGACCTTGTTCGTCCTGTAATCGCAAATCATCTTCTTAATACCTCACTCTTTCTCCGTTGAACCATACCGCCGGCTTCCAGCGCACGGCAGGAAGGGGAGAGTCCTTGGACATGATCCTCCGCATGGCACTCGCCACGTCCTTTTCCCGGAGGACATGCTCATCTGGAAGGCCCTGCCCCCATTCCAGGCGGATCAGAAGGCCTGGGGGAGTTGTGTAGTCTGAGTACACCCTGAACTCCGTCCGCTCTCCCTTCTCGTATTTCACGAACGTGCCCTCCCCGTTGTGGAAGGAATGCAGCTCAAAGACGTCCGCGGAGAGCAGCGCCTCCATCGGATATAGATCCGACATGTGCCCGTCCGGCTGCCCGTCTTCCGTCACCGGCAGCACGGCCCTTGCTATCACGCCTGATAGGAATCCCTTCCCGCAGTTCCGAAATGAAAAGGCACTCCCGTTTGCTCCGAAGGTGAACTCTCCCTTTGTGATATCCGGGTAGATATCCAGCTCCATGACTGTCGCTGCCAGTAGGTCCCAGAAGATTTGTTTCTGGTTATTCAAGTATTCATTGGTTTTCATAAAATAACTCAATTAAATAATAGTTAAATTATTATAAATCAATGAAATGCGCATTTCTTGGGGCAAAGATAGTGCGCGCTATCCAGACTGCCAAACGAAGAATGTTAAAAGTTGTTAAAGTTTTCGAAAAGGTCGTTTAAATTTTATATTACCTTTGTAATTACCATAACCATAATAGAATATGCAATCCAGCCTCAAATTCTTCTTCCTTTCACTTTTGATACTCGTTTCTTTTGAGATGTCCGGACAACCCGGCCTCTACACAGTCACGGGTGATAATGTCAACATACGTATAGGTCCCGGAACAAATTACTCTACGGTGGGGACAAGAAAGAAAGGGGATACCGTGACGGTAATAGAGATGTATAACTCTGAATGGGCGATGATTCGCGTGGGAGCAAGTGCGGCCTATATAAACCGCCAGTTCATAACATACAAAGGATCGAGTTCAAATGACAACATTGCTCAGAGCAGTACGACGAATGAAACGAAGGTCGCGTCCAAAGGGTTAAGCGGCATGAGCGATAAATCAATATTCTGGATATGTTTTCTCTCAGCAATTGGGCTATACCTTCTGTCATTATTCATCGCGGAGTCATTACCATTTCTTTCCATCTTTGTTAATCTGTTGAGTGCCGCAGCACTCTTTATATGGGTAGGGGCCAGCAAAGAGTGCTTCTGGTTCCTAGATTTTGAGAAACAGAATTTCTTGGTCTGGTTCCTCTGTTACATCGTTACGGCGGCTTTCTTTGGAATCATCGCAGGAACAGCTTGGGAGAATATTAAGAGTATAACCGGTCTCTTCAGAGATTTTCTGCCTAGTTTCTTATGCGTCGTCATTGGACTTGTATGGGGAATCCTACTTATCCGCCTGGTGGGAGTCATCTTCTCCGAGCACCCGATTATCTGCCTCCTGACTCTCATCGGAGCCATACCCAGCAGCCATGTTCCTACCATTTATGTTCCTGGTGAAGGATATATTACTGGTCACGGATACGACGGTGGCAGCCGATTCCACGGTGACAACGGATACGAGTATTGGAACGACGGGCACGAATGGCACCCGGATTGATACGCGTCTCGCTCTCGGGATACTTTGAAGATAGCATCGTTCGTTTGATTATCTGCCTTACATCGGCATTGTTTTGACGGATATGTAAATAAACGAGAGGTTCCAAGCGGACAAGTAATCCGTATCCGGACGGACAGATTAGATTCTTTAAATACCTAGTTTCCTGGGCCTCTTTGGGCTCTGCTGCTGGGACGGTTCCTTCCCTTTCCGAAGGGATACCTTCGACTGAATCTTCCTGTCGATGGCGCCCTTAAGCCTGGAGATGTTATCGCCCCGGGTGAAGTACTCTTTCATAATAGCGGATACCTGCTCCGGGTCACCGTAGCACTTTTTTATCCGTTCCGAGGCCTCCAGCATCTTCTCCAGGTCGCTGACGACCATCCCTTCCCTGAGCTCCGGCGGGAAGGTGTTCGTCCGGTAGGCGGGGAGGCCCCCTTTCACCGTCTCGCCGTTGATGATGGCGGTGGTCTCCCGCTCTTCCTTTGTCAAGGTGGCGACCGCGCAGCCGTTGTAGGTGAGGACCATCCAGGAGTCCTCTTCCACAAAGAGGTTAAAGCCGAAGAAATCATCCCCGGCCAGATCCTTGTTCTCGTACTCGATGAAGGAGAGGGCGCTCCGGGCGATACACTCGCTTGCCGTGGCCTTCTCATCGATGCGGAAGGAGGTCTCTCCCTCGGAGAACGCTTCCGAGATCCCGTTGAAAAGGGATGCGGCGTAGCGCCGTTTGGTCCCTTCGGGAACCTCCTTCTCCAGCTGTCTTTTCTGCGACTCTTCCTTGCTTTCGGATGGAGACTTCTTCTTCTCGGGCTCCGGCTGTTTCTTTTCCGGGGCGGATTGCTGCCGCCGGTTGCTTCT
>JAEEGI010022266.1_pt1:0-7500 | contig 12533 bp, 8 predicted proteins | sample 8958751 | NCBI WGS metagenome assembly JAEEGI01 (sample SAMN16246545, study PRJNA631951) | gut metagenome | biome: gut microbiome; feature: rumen; material: KS-attached | host: Bos | place: Iran: Karaj | collected 2018-10 | reverse complement strand
ATACTAGAGATAATCCACCAGATTCAAGAAGAAGGTAAGATACTTACTCCCAATGTTCTTCCTGCTTATCTCAACCAATATATTACTTTATTTCTTACGGATGATTCTTTTGCCGAAAGTAGAATCTTGGCTGTAGATAGATTGGCTGCCATGTATTATGACCATGCCATGAAGTGTGGAGATGCTTTCGTTTCTTCTTGGTTTGAATATAATCTAAATGTAAACAATATTTTGGTTGCGCTTACTGCTAGAAAATTTAAAATGGACGTTAATCCTCTGATTGTCGGAGATACAGAAATTTGTAAGGCATTAAGAACTTCAAATGCTAGGGATTTCGGCCTTTCTAGTGAAGTGGACTATATGGATCAGGTGGTTAAAATCTCAGAAATCACAGAACTGGTAGAACGTGAGAAGAAACTTGACCAAATGCGTTGGAAGTGGATGGAAGATAAGACTTTCTTCGACTATTTCACTTTGGAACGCTTGTATGTTTTTCTCTTACAGTCAGATATTATAGAGCGTTGGTTGACTCTTGATAAAGAAAAGGGTAATCAGATGTTCAGAAATATTATTTCATCTCTAAAGGATGAGGTAAGAGTACCTGAAGAATTTTGATAAAAATAAATTGACTATATATGGCAACAAAAGGAACTGTTAGTGGGGTAATTGCCAACATGGTGACCCTGAACGTAGATGGTCCTGTCGCACAGAATGAGATATGTTATATCTTAACTGGAGGTGACAGACTTATGGCAGAGGTGATTAAGGTGGTAGGCTCTCAGGTTTATGTGCAAGTATTTGAAAGTACACGTGGACTGAAAGTGGGAGCAGAAGCTGAATTTACCGGCCATATGCTTGAAGTGACTTTGGGTCCAGGTATGCTTTCTAAGAACTATGATGGTTTGCAGAACGACTTGGATAAAATGGACGGCGTTTTCCTCAAACGCGGAGATTATACATATCCGTTGGATAGAGAGAGAAAATGGCATTTTGTACCTCTAGCAAAGGTTGGTGATGAAGTGAAAGCTTCTTATTGGTTAGGAGAGGTGGAAGAGAATCATCAGCCTTTGAAGATTATGGCTCCATTCCGTTTGGAAGGAACAGCAAAGGTTAAATCAATCGTTGATGAAGGCGATTTCACTATTGATGATACTATCGCGGTTTTGACTGATGAGGAAGGCAAAGATATTAACGTCACCATGATTCAGAAATGGCCAGTAAAAGTTGCTATGACGAATTATGTAGAAAAACCACGTCCTTTCAAATTGTTGGAAACAGGTGTTCGAGCTATTGATACTTTGAATCCTATCACTGAAGGTGGTACAGGCTTTATTCCAGGTCCATTCGGTACTGGTAAGACTGTGTTGCAGCATGCCATTTCAAAACAGGCAGAAGCAGATATCGTTATCATTGCTGCTTGTGGTGAGCGTGCTAATGAGGTAGTGGAAATTTTTACCGAATTCCCTGAATTGGTAGATCCACACACTGGCAGAATGTTGATGGAACGTACTATTATCATTGCAAATACTTCAAACATGCCTGTGGCTGCTCGTGAAGCTTCTGTATATACGGCAATGACTCTTGGAGAGTATTATCGTAGCATGGGACTTAGAGTATTGATGATGGCAGACTCTACTTCTCGTTGGGCTCAGGCTCTTCGTGAGATGTCCAACCGTATGGAAGAATTGCCTGGTCCTGATGCATTCCCTATGGATTTGTCTTCAATCATCTCTAACTTCTATGGACGTGCTGGATATGTAGATTTGTATAACGGGCAAACAGGTTCCATTACCTTTATTGGAACAGTATCACCTGCTGGTGGTAACTTAAAAGAGCCTGTTACTGAAAATACAAAGAAAGTGGCACGTTGTTTCTATGCATTGGAGCAGGCACGTGCTGATAGAAAGCGTTATCCTGCAATTAATCCTATAGACTCTTATTCCAAGTACGTGGAATATCCAGAGTTCGGTGAGTATATCTCAAAACGAATCAATGATGAATGGCTAGAGAAGGTAAATGAATTGAGAACCAGATTGCAGCGTGGTAAGGAAATCTCTGAACAGATAAACATCTTGGGTGATGATGGTGTTCCTGTAGATTATCACGTGACATTCTGGAAGTCAGAATTGATTGATTTCATTATTTTGCAGCAAGATGCATTTGATGAAATAGATGCAGTGACTCCACTCGATCGTCAAGAGGAGATTATGAACTTGGTTATCGACATTTGTCATACAGACTTCCAGTTTGATAATTTCAATGAAGTAATGGATTTCTTCAAGAAGTTGATCAACATTGGTAAGCAGATGAATTATTCTAAGTTCAAATCAGAGCAGTACAACGATTACAAGAGACAGTTGCATGATCTGGTTGCAGAAAGAAAAGTTTAATTTTTAAAACGAATATACAATGGCAGCTAGAGCTTTTCAAAAAATATATACAAAAATCACTCAGATAACCAAAGCCACGCTTTCATTGAAAGCTACGGGGGTAGGTTATGATGAGTTGGCCACTGTGAACGGGAAATTAGCCCAGGTGGTAAAGATTGCTGGTGATGAAGTGACCTTGCAGGTATTCGAGGGTACCCAAGGCATTCCAACCAATGCTGAAGTTGTCTTCTTAGGGAAGGCTCCGACAATCAAAGTAAGTGATCAGTTGGCAGGCCGTTTCTTCAATGCTTTTGGTGACCCTATCGATGGTGGCCCTGAGATTGAAGGAATTGAAGTGGAAATTGGCGGTCCTTCTGTGAATCCAGTTCGTCGTAAACAACCTTCAGAGTTGATAGCTACAGGTATTGCAGGTATTGACTTGAATAATACACTGGTTTCAGGACAGAAGATTCCTTTCTTTGCTGATCCGGACCAACCATTCAACCAAGTTATGGCAATGGTGGCTATGCGTGCTCAGACTGATAAGATAATCCTTGGTGGTATGGGTATGACAAACGATGATTATCTATATTTCAAGAATGTATTCTCTAATGCAGGCGCACTGAACCGTATTATCAGTTTCATGAATACTACAGAGGATCCTCCTGTAGAGCGTCTGTTGGTTCCTGATATGGCTTTGACAGCAGCAGAATATTTCGCTGTTCAGAAGAATGAGAAAGTGCTGGTATTGCTGACCGATATGACTTCTTATTCAGATGCACTCGCTATTGTGTCTAACCGTATGGATCAGATTCCATCAAAGGATTCAATGCCAGGCTCATTGTATTCTGATTTGGCGAAGATTTATGAGAAGGCAGTACAGTTCCCAACAGGTGGTTCTATAACCATCATCGCAGTGACCACGTTGTCTGGTGGTGATATTACACATGCCGTACCTGATAATACAGGTTACATTACTGAAGGCCAGCTCTTCTTGCGTCGTGATAGTGATATCGGTAAGGTTATTGTCGATCCATTCCGCTCTTTGTCTCGTTTGAAACAGTTGGTAACAGGTAAGAAGACCCGTAAAGACCATCCACAAGTGATGAATGCAGCTGTTCGTTTGTATGCAGACGCAGCCAATGCAAAGACTAAGTTGGAGAATGGTTTTGATCTGACTAACTATGATGAGCGTACTTTGGCATTCGCAAAAGAATACTCTAACGATTTGCTTGCGATTGACGTGAACCTCGATACAACAGAAATGCTGGATGTTGCTTGGAAGCTCTTTGGTAAATACTTCCGCCCTGAAGAGGTGAACATCCGTAAGGAATTTGTAGAAAAGTACTGGCCAAAGGACAGTGAACAATAACCTTTAAACAGACAAGAAAGTGGCTATTAAGTTTCAATATAATAAGACTTCACTTCAGCAGCTGGAAAAACAACTGAAAGTGCGTCAGCGTACCTTGCCTATTATTAAGAACAAGGAGAGTGCGTTGCGTATGGAAGTTAAACGCTGCAAGGATGAATCTGTCCGTTTGGAGGAGAAGTTGGAAAAGGAAATTCAAGCTTACGAAGCCATGTTTGCCCTGTGGAGTGAATTTGATGCATCTTTGATTAAGGTTACTGACGTGCATCTTGCCATTAAGAAAATTGCAGGTGTGCGTGTCCCACAACTAGATAATGTGGATTTTGAGGTGCAGCCTTATAGTATGTTCAATTCACCCAAGTGGTATGCAGATGGTATCAATCTGCTGAAAAGTCTGGCACAAATTGCTATCGAAAGAGAGTTCACCGATGCAAAACTGGGTTTGTTGGAACATGCCCGAAAGAAAACAACGCAGAAAGTAAATCTTTTCGAGAAAGTTCAGATACCAGGCTATCAAGATGCGATTCGTAAGATTAAGAGATTTATGGAAGATGAGGAGAATCTTTCCAAGTCTTCACAGAAAATCATGAAAGCACATCAAGAGAAGAGAAAGGAGGAGAGTGACGTATGATTACAAAAATGAAGAAACTCACATTCCTTATATATCATAAGGATTATGAATCTTTTCTTGATAAGATCCGCGAACTTGGTGTAATTCATGTTCAAGAGCGCCAAGCTGGCGTTATGAATGATGACTTGCAGAGCAACTTGTCCCTTCATAACCAATATAAGGATATACTCAAAGAAATGTCTTTCCAGTTTAAGGATAAGGCAGACGAACAGGTATATACAGATTTGTCGGCTGATGAATTGATAAGTCAGTATAATGATTTGGTGGGTAAGATCCAGACACTGAACCAACGCATTCCTGCGGTGGAGAAAGAAATTGGTGAGATGGGAATCTGGGGTGATTTCAGTTGGAACGACCTCAGAAAGATTGAGGAAGCAGGCTATTTCATTCAGTTCTATAATTGCACAGAGCGTGAATATCAGAAAGAGTGGGAAGAGAAATGTGATGTGGTACAGATTGCAAAGGCCGCTGGGCATGTCTTCTTCATTACCATTTCTAAGGAACAGGTGACTCTGGATATCGAACCTGTGGTTATGCCTAAATTGTCTCTTTCTGAATTGCAACAGAAAAAGAACGAACTTCTTGAAAATCAGGCATCCGCTAAAGAAGAATTGCAAGATTTTTGTCGGAAATACTCCAATACATTAGAGCATTATGATAAGTATCTGCAGGGCGATATTGATTTGATTAAGGTCCGTTTGGATGGTGAACCACGAGCAGAAGGATCCGTGTTATTGATGGAAGGTTGGATTCCTGTAAATTGTGAAGAGCCTGTACGAAAGACTCTTGATGAAAGTTCTGTCTATTATGAGATTCGTGAGACAGTCAAGGGTGACAATCCTCCAATCAAACTGAAGAACAATTGGTTTAATAAGTTGTATGAGGTGCTTACAGGCATGTATGGTATGCCAGAGTATACGGAGTTTGATCCTACACCACTTATTGCTCCATTCTTCTCTTTGTTCTTCGCTTTCTGTCTGGGTGATGCAGGCTATGGTCTTGTGCTTATAGTCTTGGGTATGATATTGAAGAAAAAAATGCCTAATATGCGAGGTATGATGAATTTGGTCATCTCGCTGGGTATTTTTACGGCAATCTTCGGAACTATTCTTGGTACATTCTTTGGCATTAATATTTATGAGGCCACTTGGGTACCAGAAGGCTTGAAATCATTTATGATATCTGGTAAAGTGAATATCGCTGGTGGCACCTACGATAAGCAGATGATTCTTGCTTTAGGAATTGGTGTATTTCATACCATTGTGGCTATGCTCATCAAAGCTCTTGTGCAGACAGGTCGTTTTGGATTTAAGAATGCGCTGGGTGCATGGGGATGGTTCTTATTGGTAGGTTTTGGCACTATCGTTGCCACCTTTATGTTCCTCAATTTGATTCCAGAAAATATCTCCAAGTGGGCTTTGATAGTCATAGGTGGTGTAGCAGCAATCGGTATCTATCTGTTGAACGACCTTCATCGTAATGTATTCGTCAACATTGGTGCTGGTGTTTGGGATACCTATAATATGGCAACAGGTCTGATGGGTGATATTCTTTCTTATATGCGTCTCTATGCACTTGGCTTGGCAGGCGGTATGTTGGGAGGAGTTTTCAATTCACTTGGATTGATGGTTCAAGATTCTGTGGGTGGTATTCCAGGATGGCTCGTTTGCTGTATTATTTTGGTACTTGGACATGCATTCAACATTGCTATGTCTTGTATCAGTGCTTTCGTTCACCCATTGCGTTTGAACTTCGTAGAATATTTCAAGAATTCCGGTTATGAAGGAACTGGTGTTACCTATAACCCATTCACAACCGTTGAGAACAAGAATAAATAATAAATAAATTAATAACAAATAAATTTTTATCATTATGGATGTTAATGTACTTTTAGGTTACATCGGACTTGGCCTTATGTTGGCTTTGTCAGGTATTGGCAGTTGCTATGGAACAACAATTGCAGGTAATGCTGCAGAAGCAGGTTTGAAGAAGGATCCTTCAAAGTCAGCAAGTTTTATGATTCTTTCAGCTCTTCCTTCTACTCAAGGTCTGTATGGTTTCGTAGCTTTCTTGATGTCAATCGGTCGTGATTTCTCTCAGCAGGGTCTCCTTATGTTGGGTGTTGGTGCAGCAGTAGGTTTTATTTGCTTATTCTCTGCCATTCGTCAGGGACAGGTTGCTGCCAATGGTATCAACGGTATTGCACAGGGGCATGATGTAATGGTAAATACCATGATTTATTGCGCACTTCCTGAATTCTATGCAATTCTTGCTTTGATTGCCGCATTGATGGTATAATAAGTAGAACTTCTTTCTTACGCCTCCATACAACGTTGTATGGAGGCTTTTTTATTTTTAGAGGTTGACGTTAATAATCTTAGATTATTATTTGTATTTTTGTAAACTTGAAAAGCTTATTTTTTGAGAGTTTTGGTTCATCTCATTTATTTGAGATTTTATTAGTGCGCATTTATAAGAATTGTTGTTGTGTTGTGTATATTTAGATCCATTCTTTTTTGGTTTTTTATACCATTCGCCATCGAATTGTTTGTTGCGCATTATAGAGTTAGTGAATAATAAACAATTAAAATAAAGATTATGGCTAAGTTAGGTGTTCAATCCCAGGCATTAGAAAATGCTCCGTTGCCTGTAAGTACAGGTATTAATCCTTTAGATGTTTTCAAGTTTTTGTTGTCCAACTGGTATTGGTATCTCCTGTCAGTTGGCATTTTTGTGTGTATTGGATGGTATATATATTCCACTACACAGAAAATGTATTCCTGTTCTGCTTCTGTGATTTTTAAAGATACACAGTCGGCTGCTGCAGAAGCCAGACTCGACAGATTGACGGGAGGCTATTATTATTATGAAAACAACAATGTGTCGAATGAGATCTTGCAGCTTCGTTCTAATAAGCTTATGCAGGATGTTATTAAGCGATTGGGAGCAGAAGTTAGTTATGTAGTGATGGACAAACTTAGAAAGGAGGAACTATATACTCAATCTCCCATCAAAATTGTTTTTCATGAAGTGGAAGATAATAAAGAGGTCAGTATGGTGGCGCTACCTTTAGACGAAAAACGAGTGCGTCTTTCTGATTTTTCAACGATGGATAAGGTTATGGAAGTCGT
>JAEEGI010022258.1_pt1 | contig 12538 bp, 3 predicted proteins | sample 8958751 | NCBI WGS metagenome assembly JAEEGI01 (sample SAMN16246545, study PRJNA631951) | gut metagenome | biome: gut microbiome; feature: rumen; material: KS-attached | host: Bos | place: Iran: Karaj | collected 2018-10 | reverse complement strand
TTGTGCGGTTCTCACCAGACCCAAGGTGTGAGCATCAGCGGTACGTGTACGGGCCTTCAGCGGGAACTCATAACCGTCACCCTTCTTCTGCTTATACTTAAAGATAGTAACCGTCTCTGTGATATCCTCAACAACAGGATTGCCGTCACCATCGACTTCGGGCACCTCAACGGTTGCTTGAACAACTGGAGTGCTGGGATCATTGTCATCGTCAATCATCAATGCCACCTCTGGCGTATTGGGGTCGTCATCATGGTCGTATGTTACGCCCACAGTTTTCATCTTCTGCTTGGATCCCACAACAATCTCGAACTCCTCTCCCTCGTCTGGCTCACCATAGCGTGTTTGAGCTTGCATGTCGGCGTTGAAGGTGATGGTGGTAGCATCACCAGCGGTCTGTGCCTGTACGAAGAATCCTTGACCCGGAGCCACCTTGGCATTGGCAGCGGTGAAATGATAAGTCGTTTCCGTATTTGGTTCTTCACCTGTAACAACTTCTTCAGTGGGGCTGACCCAGTCATCCCCGGCAACACGCTGAACCAGCTGCTGACCATTAGGAGTCAGTATCCAGTATTTCTTTTCCAATCCAGGGTTCGCAGCAAAGAACTTCTCCATGTCGAGGCCAGCTACAAACGGGTTCTCCACCAAATAATAACCCAAGTTGGAGATGCCCGCCGAAACGGATTCCGTGAAGGGCTGCAGCGTCATAGGTAGACCATTTGTGCCCACCCTTGTTGGCACACGAGTATAGGTACGCATGTCGCCATAACGGCTGGCGGTCGTTTCAGCACGCTGAATCTTTAGGTACGTAGCCAAACCTTCGCCAATTGTTGGCAGAAGCTGGTCGGTCTTCAGACGGCCACGGTTCAGGGCACGGTTGAGATTGCTCTGCACGCCATCCAGATTGGTATCTGTACCGCCATCGACAGCACCCGTTTCTGAGAACTGATAGTAGTCGTACATGGTGTCCTCCTTCGGCAGTCGGATGATAGACTTGCCATTACTATCATCGTTACCCTTCAGATGGTTCATCACCATCACGGAGAATCCTCCCTTGGTATAGTCGACCGTGGCATCGTTGTAGGTGTTGCTCCATACGCCCTTGATGGCCACGTTCACCTTCTTATTGCCTAATGGCTTGTATCCTAAGCGGTCGAGATAATCATCGGCACCAGAATCGTTCCAAGCCGCTCCATTCCATGACCCCTGCTCCACAGCGCCAGGCATAGAGCCATCGGGGTTCAGTGCCAGGTCATCGGGGTTATCAGCGGTGCTATACGCTGAACCTATCTCATAGAGCACGGCTTTGGCCTTGTCCCAACTACGCTGATAGATGGCAGGACTATAGCGGTCGTAACCAGCTCCAAACGTGACGTTCTCGTAGTAGGTGGTCTTCTGCTGGGCCGTACCTGTGGGGGCATACCACTCGCCTGAAATGGTGCCCTGAAGCGGCGAACCAAGCAAATACCAGCGTTTGTTGTCTAACTGATACTCCACCCAAGCGTTATTGTAGTTCAGCAAGTGAGTGTTCAGCAGCTCAGCCCCAGGCTGGATAGCTATCTCGTCGCAGCTGTTCACTTGGTACATTTCGGCTATCAGGTCGCCTGTACGCCCCTTGTTGGATGCCACGCCATAGGTCTCTTCCCACAACTCAAAATGACGAGCCTGCATGTCGTAGCGCAGGATGGGCGTCGACGTAGCCTTTGTGGCCTCAGTACCGGCATCTTCGTCAGTGACAGTGCCGTCCCAGCCGTCCTTGTCGCGCAGGTTGGGGAAGGGCGAAGCGTCGAGGGCATTCTTTCCGGCGAGTGCATCGTAGAGCACGGGTGCATCACCCCACTCGTTGCTCTTGATGAGCACATGGGTGCAGTAGAGCGGTGCAAAACCTTTGCGGAGTATGCGGTCCTTAGGTGTGCGGTAGTTGGTGTAGTTGGTGACGTAGTCCTTTAGTGGCGATGTGTCGGGCAGGTCATCAGTGCGATACATCTCGTTGTTGTTTCGCTTCGAACCGTCAGGCTTTTCATCAATTGACGACGACATGTTGCCATCGGCACGCCGCCAGTTCTCATCGTTGTTCCAGTCGGTATTGCCGGCAGCACCTGTCCACACCTCGTAGTCGGGCACAATCTTCAGGTTGATGAGGATGGTGCCGTCGCAAGTGTTTTCGCCCGGGCTCTCCTGGAAAGGCAGACTCAACGTATAGCTATAGCCCTCGCGCACTTCGAAGTTCTCGGTGAAGTAGACACACAGACGGTTATAGTCGTTCTCATTCAAATTACTATTCTTTGAAACGTCAATGGCATTCAGCTGAACAATCTTTCCTACAACGGGCAACGAGCCTTTCTTCATGGCCTTATAGATATTCTTATCCCAGACTGGGTCGTTGGTAGAAGCCAAATAGATATTCTCGTCTTCCGATTTCTGGATGACCTTATTTGATTCGTCAGTCTGCACAAAGGCATTGCGGACAGGAAGCCAGAGGAAGTGGGTAGTCTCTGCGCTTGTCGTTTCGGGCGTGTCAATGGTAGCAGCATCAGGTTCACCGTGTTTCACCGTTTCAAACTGCTCTCTCTTTGCCAAACGGATACTCAGAACAGCATCGCCGGCACCTGTATAATTATAACTGTCGAAACCATTCTCACCAGACACGAAGCCGGTCTTCAGAGTTGGTGCCTTGTCCCCAACCTTCACACGAAGTCCCTGCGGCTCGTCGCAGAAGAAGGCCACATAGTAATTCTTGTTAACAGTCAGTTCGACATTGTCAAAGAAATAGGTAATTCCATTTCCTGTTTCATCATTCCCATTCCACAGGTCGAAGGCGATGCTCTGGAAATTGTTATTCGGGGCCATATCAGAAGTTACTTCAATGTCCCTTTTAAAGTGTTTCCATTCTGTAGTGAAACCTAGGTCTCCGGCACCATTATAATAAATACAATTACTTGGTTCAGAATGGAACTGAGTATGCACAGTGGCAGCACTGCTGGCCTTATAATCAAACTCCAAATGGAACGTTGTTCCCACAGGAATCACCTCATTGGCACGGATGAAGAATTGGGTATCCCAAGCATTAGAATCGCCTGATGGAGCAGCAGCACTTGTAACATTTATGCCTCGGCTACCGTTCTTACCCACTCCGCCACTTATTGTGGCATTTGAATTGATATTATTGTAACGGGTATAGAAGCTAGCTGTTTCAAAGCCTTCCATTGCACCATTGTTGATGATGCTGGTAGGCCCATGAGGATTGAGCGACTGGTCGTATTGCTCATCGTGGATGGGGCAAGCCACCAAGTAGAAGTAGGGGTCTACCTCCGAAGTTGGCTTTGCCGGTACGCTGATAGACTTCTGGTGCAGTACTAACTGCCCAGCTTCCACCAGTTCCCTAAGGTAGTTCACCATATCGGTGGTAAGAGCCGGATGAGAGTTCACAGCAGCATGACTGACGATGCCATCGAGCGAAGTGACCTCAGGATAATAGATTCGCAATGTTGACAGTGCCACATCGAGCCTGACGCCATTTTTCTCTTGAGCGTGATATGTTTCCAGTGTGGGCAGGACGCCATTAGCCTTATCGCCCAGCCACCAGTCGTAGTTGATGTCGTTCATCGGCACTTCTACGCCATTGAAGTCGTAGCCCTTCAAGTCGGAGACCAGCGTTGGAATCTGCCCCTCACAGACCATATAGTCGTTGGCATCTTCCGAAGCACCCAGTCCAATCAATGTATAGGGTGCCTCTATCTTGAATGCACTAGCCTTGCTACATGCTGAACAGATGTCGAAGATTCCATATACTTCGTCGAAACTAGTAACATGGTTGTTAGTGGGCACGATGTAATACTCAGTGTCCGTTTTCCAAGGCAGTACTGGATAGTTGCCGTTAAACACAAGCCAGTCGCCTTCGTCATCTGTATAGCGGAAAGTTGCTTTCTCCTTGTTGACGGCCTTGGCAAACGTGTACAACTCATTATTCTCAAAAGTTGTGTCCCACTCGAAATACATCACGCCAGCACCCATGTTACTTGTCGAGGTGGAAGAATCCCAGACCTCCTTGTCCCCTAACAGGGCAGCGTCGAAAGCTGTTTTGTAGTCGGAGTCACTACCATCAAGCAAATATCTCCCCTCCTTGATAGCCAATGCCAAAGAATCTATGTTTTCATAGGTAGATTCCAGATGCTTCAAATCCCACAGTTTCTTGAGGAACACATCTTTCTCAAGGAATACAAAGCCTATTTTGGTTTTCCCCGAAGTCACATTAGCAGAACTCTTCAGCTTGTTGAAATTCACGTTCAGCTTCAGCAGACGCATGTCGACAACCGGCTCATTATTATCGTTGAGACTGACACAGAGCGGAGTATTAATATCTGGTTTCACCTCGGGTACAATAGTATACACCTCGACGTTGTCGAGCATGAAGTCACCACCATTGGAGCTCACACAGTTGTTGTTCACCTCCAGCCAATAGCGCTCATATTTATGGTCAGTGGAGAACTCGAAATAGAACTGCTGCCACACCACATGGTCGGCATTATTTCCGCTACCATCCACGCCAGCACTGTTAGTAACATCACCACCCTCTAAGTTATAACCATTGTCCAATTCATAAATCTGACCGGGGCAGAAACGGTATATCGTAACGGTGTTGCCATAGACGTCTTCACCCTTCACTGTCAGCGTTATACTGCCAGGGCAGCGGTGTTCGCCATCATCATTATACCTGTTACAGCCTGAAATCCAGCCAGTACACATCAGCTGGTCACTGGCACAGAACTCACCCTCAAAGTCCATGGCGCAAATGTCACCCGGCTGCTCAGAGGCATCAATATAGAGGAATGCTTTTTGCATGCCTGGGTCGGCAGGAAGTTTATAGCCATAGTCGTCATCGTCGGCAGGCAAGATCTCCTTGTCATTACCCCATGTTGTTCTTTTCTGTGTCACAAGAGCATACGAGCCCCAGTTAGCACCGTCACCATCGAACGAATAGTTGGTGTGACCGAAAGTCAGGGGTACGGGGCTGGAGTTGTCAATACTGCCACCGGCACCGCGTTCCCAGCCATCGTGACGTGTGTTGCCGTCAGTGCTTGGACAATTAGCAGCTGTTGGGTAATGATAGGTTTCGCCAACAGGATAGTCGAACGAGATCTTTGCGATGGGTTTTCCTGCTCTTTTCCTCAACTCATTAGGATCACGGGGGGTACCCTTCACCAAATTCACGCCATTGGCATAAGTGGTACCATTCTTTAGCTCCGTCCACGGGCGAGTTGCCATATTTGCATCAAAGTATATGGTGAACTGAGCCAACTGGTATCTATTTCCGCCAGCGTTCAGATATACTCTGATGTAAGCAGGATTATCGGGTCCACAATTCTCCACGATGCCACTTTCAGGATAGCGGAACACCACAAAGCGGCTCTTACCATACTCTGTTTTTTGATTTCGGGCTATTCTGTCATAGAAATAGAAGCCTTGATAGTCGCCATCGTCGCCTTCATTCTCATACCCTCTAAGGTCAATGTTAGGATTGTATCCTCCCTTTCTGATTCCTGTATTACCAGGAACCACTTCTACCTCAATCTTACCACCCTCATTATTGTTAACGGCAGACACCAAATGCTGGTCCAGATAGTCACTGATTTGTTGGGTTTGCTGGGCGTTAAGTTCAGTGTTTGTTGGTATGCCAAGAAGATTCTTTACATAATCATCATCAAACAAATTGGGGTCATCGTATACCCAATAGTCAGAGAAGACATGTCGCACAGGAATGAACTCTCCGCGATAGCCAACCTTTTTGTATTTGGTATAGGGCACCTGCGTCCTGCCAAAGTGGAATTCTTTCGTCTCTAACCACTTATCGCCACCTTCTGGACATGCAGTAAGTCTCTTTGCCATGTCCTTGGCATCATTCATATAGAAGATATAGCGCATGGTGAGTGAAGGCTCCCTCAAGTCACCCTCTAAGTGGTCAGTGCTGTTCAGATACTCCAAATCACTGTAACGAGACACGTCCACTGCCACAGTGAAAGGCTGTCCGTCGGAATTGGTGAAGTTAAACCGACGCTTTTCATAACGAGCGTATCCACCATCTTCGACATTAGTCCAGTCGAGCTTCTGACCTGTAACCATGCCGTTCTTATAAAGGAAATACTGTACGTTGCCATCATCGCGAGTGTCCAGGCTTACGTGGGTCTTCAGGTTGTCGAGGTCCATCGACGTATCCTTCTCGTCGTAGTTGTAGAACCGCTGGAAGAGAATATGATCATTATTTTCATTCAGCACGGTAGGGAACTCTATCGTCTTTGAATTACCTTTTTTCACAAAGTGGGTAATCTCAAAATGATTCGTCTTTTGAGTGCCTTTCTGTGGGTCATCAAAACCATTCCCATCGAAATTCCACCATTCTGAATCAACATCAGTTGCCAGACCTTGTTTTCTAAGTCCCTCCTGATTGATGACGCCTGCAGCATATGGTCTTAGATACGACTCCTTGTGCTTCACATAGTAGTTAACAGGAATCTCTTTGGCAACTGGGTTGACAAAGAACCATTTAACGTTAAATTTCTCATCTATAAGCGTAAGATTTGAAATCAAGTCCGCTCCATCAGGATTATTGGGTTCTGTGACACCTCCCGGATTTGGGTATGGCCTGAGATATTCTCCAGAAGGATTTTTCAATCGGAATTTCGAATAATCATCCACCTGCTCCAACTGGAACAATTTCCGAGATTGTGGTTCCTCAGAGTAAGCCGTAGCTCCACCATTATAGTCTACCATTTGGCCAGTATTACTTTTTAGCTGTAGCAGTACCTGATAGAACTCGTCCTTGTTGGGCACGGGCACCTCCACGGGCATGAAGCCGGCCACCCAGTATGTGGAATTACGATAATTCGTATCCCCCCCCGACACCTGCGACACCACCGCACCATCGGTTTTGTTACACGACAAGGAAAGGGTGTTACCACCGCTGCTGAGCGACATGAACTTGATAGAGGTAACGGTACCTTCTGGGCTGTTCCATCCCGTCTTGATGGCATTCAAGTGAACGTAGGGGAGGTCTGACAGGTCTACTTCTGCTTTGCCGTAATTGCTGATGGTGGCGGTTCTCTCCTCTAATGGGCCACTGTTGCTTTCCTGACGGTTCATGAGCACGCGCAGCTGCACGCCGGGCGTACCCTCAAAGACAATCTTCTTGCAACCCGGCATGTTGGCGTAAATGAGGTAATCCACATCGCCTGTTCCGGCCACGGTGGCACCAGAACCAAGATTATTACCCACGTTGAAAGCCACCTGGGCAGTCGACGTTGAAGTGGCATCAGCCCCGTAGCCATTCCAGTTATAGAACTGACTGCTGGCCAACTGTGTGACATCGTACCTTGGCTTCACGAGAGTAACAGATGACACCTGTCCCGTGCCGCTATTTACCTTTATGGAATTCAGATGGGCGAAGGTGAGGTCTGAGAGGACAACTTCTGCCATGCCATTAGCACCGATGGTGCAACGCCTGTCAAGAAAAGCACCGCCCCAATCACCATCAGTGCCATCGGGTACATCACGATTCATCAGCACGCGCAGTTCCAAGCCTGACGTCCCCTCGAACACAATCTTCGTATAGCCGGTCAGGTCGGCATAGTGCAAATAGTGCACAGTCCATCCATCACCGTAAACCGTTTCGCCTGGATTCAGATTAGTCCCGTTGCCGAAGTAAACACCAACATTATGACTTCCTGTAATCGTGGCATTTTCACGACATCCATCCCACTCATAAAACATGGCGGCGGTCAGCGGGTCTGCATCGAACTTGTTGTCGTTCTGTATACGAGTGTAGCGGTTTGCGCTGGGCATTTCAAGAACATACTTGCCATAGTCAGCATCCTTAGTCCCTAACACGCTGGCTCCATTGCCATCATAGTTCAGGTATTCCTCAGTTCCGTACTTCTTGATATAGAACTTCTCGCTTGAGCCAGACTGTTCCAGCGTCCAGAGACCATCTTGGTGATAGGCGGCAAGGGTCGCCAGGGTGTTCCAGGCGTCGTAATACCACACTACTGATTTACGGGAGGAGACATCCGAGCGATTGTTGTCAGTACCAGAATAGGTCAGGTAGTGGTGAGCGGTAAAGCCCGCCGCACGGCCACGATATTCAGAGTTAGGATCAACAGGATTATTATTGTTGTCACGAATAGTCTCTTGCCAGTAGATAATATGTGCCACATTGGACTTCAGTTTGGCTATGCGCAGACAGCTACGGGCATTGCCTTTAGTATTATTCCAAATATCTACCCATACCACAGAACTATTATTACCAGCCATGGTATGCCCCGTATCGGTAGTGGGACCTATCTCATAGCCTCCGTCGTTGCGATTGTAAAATGTAAAAGTGGTGGCCGTTGCTTCACTGTCAGAACTCTTATATGTACCATTATCAAAATAAGCCCAATTGCCATTAAGACTCTTCAGTTTGAACTGATTAGCCGTTCCTGTACTCACCAGTGTCCACTGGAGGTTCTTTGCAAACGGAATGTAATCTTTTGACCGCATAGCATTGCCCGAACCTTGGTCAGACAAGTAAGTAATGTCGTTGCCGAAGTAGAACTGAATATGATAATACTGTCCGTCGCCGATTACTGTGGCAGGATCCATGGTCTCGAAAGCATCGGGCATAGCGGCTTGCTGCACAGAGTTCTGTGCCTGGGTCTGCTGTGGGGTTACGAATGCCAATGTTCCGAGCAGCAGAACTGCGCGGAACAGGGTGGTGGTATGTATGAGAAGCTTTTTCTTTATCATAGCTTATATCGTTTTTATTTTGTCAATTCTTCAATGCGGCAGCTGTGCTGCTTGGTGTCGCGGTCGTAGCTGATGCCTACGAGCAGCAGGCGGTCGGCATAATCGCGCAGCTTGGCGGGATAGTCCTTGCGGTGTGTCTGGTCGATGACACAACTGTACCGGCGCTCCGAAAAAAGCGTATTGTTGACAACGACTATCAAGCCTGACTTGTCAACATATTCGCCGTTCCGCACGCTCTGGAATGCCGCGTTGCCTATATTGATGTAATAACCCATCCTACTGTATTTGCAATGTCCAACGATTAACTCTTCCTCAGGATGATGTTGCAGGAGAAGGTGTAGGTGTACTGTTCGCCGTCGGGTCCCAGCTTCACCGTGATAGTAAGGGTGGTCTTATGGTCGCCCGAGGCATAGTTTGAATCAAGGTTGTTGTTCAATTCGCCGATGATGCACTGCGTGGCGGCATCGTATTCGAAAGGCTTCGTCAGTATCTTGCCAGGCTCTGCTACATTGGTGCCGTCACTGTTTTTCCAACTGATAGACACGAACTCCACCTCGGGGTCGCTGAAATCGCGCCAGGTGGCATCTTCGTTTTTCTTGACGAAGGGCTGCAAGATGATAAAACCACCGGTGAGGAAAGTCGCCGTCAATCCATCGTTGCCGTAGAGGACAACGGGGTAGCCGGCAATGGGCACAAAGGGCATGGCTTCGAGACGCAGTTGCCAGTCGGTGAGCGTGACGGGGATATGTATCCAATCGTTGCGACGGATGGCATTGAAGCCACCTACTGTACCATTATGTGGAGTGGTGAAGCCATAGCGCAGCTCGGTGTCGTACCAATCGTTGCTATTGGGCTTCTTACGAGCAATCTTAAAGCGCAGGGAATATTGGTTGTCGGTGGTAGTGAAAGTGCCATAGCTCTCGTTGACGTAGAAGGAAATGTTGCCCGCGGGTGTGGTGGCGCCCTCAGCTGCGTCAAGTGTCAAGGGGGCGACATCGGGCTGATACCTCACCGTGCCATGGTCGCTGACAGCGCTGGTGGGCAAGCTGACGGTGGAAACATTGGCATTCGCATTGTCGGTCAATGTCAAATCGTCCTTACTGATGAGGTAGATGCCCTTGCCTTCAGAGACAAGGTTGATGGGTTCCACCTCGATGCCCTTCACCTGCACAGGGCTATGCGACTTGTTGGTGAACAGGAACTCGAGCTTGGCCATCATACGCCACAAGATGAGGGGATCGTCAATAATGGTAGTACCATCGACTACAAGGTTTTCCTTTACCAGCTTGCCTGTCATGGGCAGCCCCGTCGGGGGCACAACGTCGATGCAGTTGACGATGGGGCGCATCACCTTATTCTCAAAATTCTCAGGCAGCGTGGTATTGGTTATGCTGCCGTTGGAGAGTGTCAGACCTGCTTGCGCCAGCATGTCGGTGGTGAAGTTGGCCAGACAGTAGAAGGTGAGATTGTATGTGCCGTTGCCAATAATGTCGCTCATCAGCGTAACTGTTGGGAAATAGTTCTTAGGCGCTTCTTCGTGGACTTCGAGTGCCAGCGTGGTGCCGCTGATAACCTGTCTAATGGTGGTGCCGGTGCATATCAGTAGATGGTAGCTTTTGATGCTACGCTCGTCTTCCGTCCCTTCAAGCCATGGGTTAGTAGGGTCGACAGCACGCGTATGCACCGCCTCAGGGGTGCTGATGGTGATGGCGAGCCGTCCATAGCCGTCGGGCAACTTCTCTTGCTGCTGTTCCTCTTCTGAGCAGCCCACTAACAGAAGAGCCGCAAAAAACATTCCAACCAGATATGTATAGCGCAATCGTCTCATCTCGATACTAATTAAATGAATATTTCTGGATTCCACACATTTCGCCAATCGTGTACAGCCATGCGCAGCTGTAGTCGACCGATGGCCGACACCTGGTCGATGCTGACACGGTAGATGTTGTTGCGCACGATGCTGAAGTTCATGGGAACGGCTGCGGCACCCGTCAACTCACTGTTGAGTTCGCTCCACTCATAGGTAGGATAAGGCCCCGAGCCGTCACGTGTCTCTCCCTGATGTCGCAAGAAGCCATAATGCGTCTTGCGGGTGAGGAAGCTGTTGGTGGTGGCATCATAGTAGCTGCCAGTGAGCACCAAACCAGTGGCGTAGGTTTTCAGGGGCGAGGCAGGCATGAGGGTGTTCTCCATGGCATAGGCCAGCACAAACACATTGCTTTTATCGCCATCCCCTGTAAGGTGAGAGCTGATAGAGAGTTTGCTGGTTGCGGTTTGTGCATTCATGCTCTCGCACGAACGATAGTAGGGAGTGGTAGCCAACCAAGAAGGTTCGACTGCAGTGTTGATGGAGTTGATATAATTCATCGCGGTCGTAGTCTTCTGGTTGGTCGTTGGGTCGGCAACGAAATTAGAGGCAGTCTCTTCAGCCAAATAATTTGGAGTTGAAGTACCCCAGTCTGCCCTTACACGCTTGAAGAAATACTCTTGCTCGTCGAAGAGGTTAAAGGGAATGATGCTTTCCAAGACAAAATAGGTATAGTCATCAACATCGTATTTATATCCCTTCACCGTTGCATCCTCGCCGTTGACCTTGACATCGTATATGCCATAGGGAGCCGTCTTTGTGCCGCCAGCATAATTGGAGCAATAGTCGATGCGTGCGGCGAGGCGCTCGATGATGATGGCACGGTTGACGGTGTAAGTGACAGAATTAGGAGTAGAAGTCTGGGTGACACCGGTGCCGCCTCCGAAATTGATGACTACATCCTGCTCGGATGCCATAGCGAATGTATTGTAGTTGTCAGGGACATAGCTCGTACCCGTACGCTGACACAAAGCAGAGAGAGAGAGAGTTTGGTCTTGTATGTCGCTCAGATTGTCACCCACGCTGGCCGCCACATAGCAATTTGCCAACACGATGACGTGATAATCCTTATTCTCACGCAGGTCAAAGTCGTCGACCAAACAGTCGCCGGTAGTGTAAATCACCTCCTCTCCGCCGCCATCGGTGTGAGAATGGCTGGTAGTTGCGCCAGGATCAAGGGCAGTACCACGAAACACGGGGAAATACCTGACGTATTGCACCTTAGCCGTTGACGAGCCTAAAGGACCATCAGCAAGAATAAAGGTAATGCCACTGATAACATTCTCACGTTCGAATCCAGCCTCACGCCCGTCGCCATTTTCACCACCGGCTGGAACGGCTCGAGTAGTCACCTGATGTCCGCTGCCAACACTGATTGTTAAGTTGATATACTGGTTAGCAGAAGAATCAACAGCCTCAGTATTGTCATCAAAGTCTTCTGTCATCCACTGGCACGCAGCGAGCGCGGGGAGTAACAGCAGGAGTAAGCATAGTCGCCTCATATCTTGTACGTTGTTATATCCATTATTAAACCTATTCAAACAGTTCCCAACACCTTGGGGTATCGTCAGCATGGCACAACAACCAAATCACGCTAACCAAGAGGGACATAAGCGCCTCTCGATAAGCTACATTTGTCATGATTAATAGTAGTCGGCTGCAAAGTTACTACTTTTTTCCCATCTTGCGCCCTTAACGGCCAAAATATTTCTCTTAAATGAAATTTATTTAGCAATATTTAACCTTTCGTCAAAATCTTTGTGATTGCGGCAGAACACGAAAATGCTAACGTTTGGACATTTGCGTTGCGCCTTCCACGCACGACCTGTCTGTTGTGGCACTGACACAACAAACTGAAAAGAAAAGCCGCAAATGAAACGCGAATAATGACAG
>JAEEGI010022253.1_pt1 | contig 12539 bp, 9 predicted proteins | sample 8958751 | NCBI WGS metagenome assembly JAEEGI01 (sample SAMN16246545, study PRJNA631951) | gut metagenome | biome: gut microbiome; feature: rumen; material: KS-attached | host: Bos | place: Iran: Karaj | collected 2018-10 | reverse complement strand
ACTCCCTGGATCATAACGGAATCGTCCGGCAGTTCCAGTACGCTTTTGCCCTTGATATCGAGCGCGGCAAAAGCACTGTCGGCGGGAATGACCGAGAGAACCTCTACCGGGCATTCCAGATACCCCACCAGTTCCGGGTTGGTCACCCGGTTGATGATGGCACCGATGCGATCATATGCGATCAGTTCATCGGCAACTGACTTGATCGTGGTGATGACCTGGCCACCTTTCTTGCTCTGATCGGTGATCAGCAGCAGGTGCGTGACCCTTTCCATAACGCGGCGCTGGATCTGTTCGATCCCCGCTTCGCCGTCAATGACAACATAGTCAAAACTGTTGGCAAGGATCCCTATCACCTCTTTGAGATAGGAATTCACTTTGCAGTAGCATCCCGATGCTTCCGGCCTGCCGATGGCAAGAAAGGCAAAGCCGGGCATTTCTTCCAAAGCATCGAAAATGCGGAATCTGGCTTCACTGAGCAATTCCAGTGCTTCCCTTGTGTCGCCGTTTTCTACGCTGTCAACAATACTGCCGCGGATATCATCCAGCGTCAGCTTTACATCCACGCCAAGAGCAACGGAAAGGCCGACGGCAGGATCCGCGTCGATGGCAAGAATTCTCTTGTCCGGATACGCTTCCACGAGAAGCTTCACGATCGACGCGCAGATCGATGTTTTGCCAACACCGCCCTTGCCGGCTACCGTAATTATCTTGGCTTTGTTCTCCATATGCATCCCCCCAGGACATAGTAATCTACTGTAGCATATATTCTTAGCAATTTTATCACAAGGGGGAAAAATATGCAAGATGAACACGCTAAAGGTGGAAAACCGGCCTTTTTTTGATTAAATTGCATCAATTTATTCTTGTATAGACAATATTTTGCCAAATGTCAGAAAAACCCATGGAATTCCGTTTTTGCTCCCGTATTATGGAAACCTTACTGGCAATTTGCATAATTTTACTGTCTGTTTTTTGTTAAAAAAAGAGAGACAGCCTTACGCTGTCTCTCAGTATATTCTACAGGTAAACACTCAGTCTTTTTCTGCTTTTAACTCTGCTTTCTTCGCTTTGAGGATCTTCTCCATCGCCAGGATCTCTTTTACCGAGGTTCCTCTGCCGGCGATGATCGCTTCCAGAAGCTGCGGCAGTGCCGGAGCCGTTTTCGTAGCGTCCAGTGTGGAAGCATAATACTCTTCACAGGTGACGCCTGGCGCATACACGCGGCCGCAGGTCTTCCCGCATTTCACGAAACCCGCTTCCCGGATCGCCTGTTTTTTCAGCATGCTGTTCAGCAGAATATGCACAGAGCTGTCCATCCAGCTCTTCTCTTCCGAAAAGGAGAGGATCTCTCCTCTGGAAAGGGGGCGGCCAGCCGCCCATAACACATCCATGATCTCCAGTTCGTTTTTGGTAAGATACATTTGCTTCCTCATTCCTTTGCCGGCACGTATGCCTGAATTTCGGTTATAGTTCAGTTACACACATAATATCACACTTGTGTGAAAAATCAAGCAAAAGATAGAAAAAAGCTGAAGTAAACCGTATCCCGCCGGAACCGGTGTGAGATCTGATCAGAACATGTCAAACAGGCTGACCTGGCTGGATTCGGGAAGGTCGCCAAGCGCTCCGAGCCGCTTCAGCACCTCCAGATGGGTCTGCGAGACTTTGGGGCAGTCAGCTGAGAGTTCTTCCGCCGATATATACTGTTTTCCGCTGTCTCTGCTGCGTACGAGATCCTGCGCCGCGGTCTCCCCGAGGCCTGATACGGCCACGAACGGCGGACGGAGACGCCCGTCATCTGTGAGCATGAACTTTGTTGCGTCTGATGTATAAAGGTCGATCGGCGCAAAGGAGTATCCGCGCAGATAGAATTCGTAGACGGCTTCCAGCGTTACGAGAAGATCTTCCTCATTGGCTGTCAGATCATTCCTTCTGTGCCATTCATTGATCTTCTTCCGCACTTCCTCCAGTCCGCCGGTCATCATCTCCGCATCAAAACCGCCTTTCTGGCTGCGCCGGTAAAAATAGGCGCTGTAAAAAGCCAGCGGCTCATGCACTTTGAACCAGGCGATCCGGAATGCCATCATGACATAGGCGACCGCGTGGGCTTTGGGGAACAGATAGGCTATCTTCCGTGCCGATTCGATCCACCAGTCCGGGACCTGCATCGCGCGCATTTGTTCTTCCGCGTCACCGGGAAACTTTCCTGTTTTCTTCACCTTTCCCTTGCGTACCAGTTCCATGGTCTTAAAGGCAAGGGACGGTTCCATCCCCTTCTGGATCAGATAGATCATGATATCGTCGCGGCAGCCGATCGTCTCGTTGACATCCGCAACTCCTTCGACGATCAGATCGTGGATGTTTCCGTTCCACACATCGGTACCGTGTGAAAACCCGGAAAGGCGGACCAGTGTGTCAAACTGCTTCGGCTGGGTATCCACCAGCATCTGGCGTGTGAACCCGGTTCCGAATTCCGGCACGCCGATCGTGCCTGTTTTCCCGATGATCGGGTCATCATCCGGCAGACCGAGAGCAGCCGGACTTGTGAAAATGGACATCGTCTCCGGGTCTGACAGGGAGATCTGTTTGGCGTCTACGCCTGTCATATCCTCCATCATGCGGATCATTGTGGGGTCATCATGTCCCAGCTCGTCCAGCTTCAGGAGGTTCGCTTCCATACAGTGGTACTCAAAATGAGTGGTTATAATATCGCTGTTCGGATCATCGGCCGGATGCTGGACCGGGCAGAAGTCAGTAACATCCATATCCTGCGGGATGACAACAAGGCCTCCCGGATGCTGTCCGGTCGTTCTTTTGATACCCACCAGGCCCTGGGCGAGGCGGTTTTCTTCTGCCTTGGTGGCCGTGATGTTTCTTTCTTCCAGATACTTCTTCACATAGCCGAAGGCCGTCTTGTCCGCCAGTGTTCCGATCGTGCCCGCACGGAAAACATGGTCGGCTCCGAACAGAGTTTCCGTATACTTATGGGCCCGCGCCTGATATTCTCCAGAGAAATTCAGGTCGATATCCGGCGTTTTTTCATTTCCGGGGAATCCCAGAAACGTCTCAAATGGAATATCAAAGCCGTCCCGGTTCATCCGTGTGCCGCACACCGGGCAGTCCTTCTCGGGCATGTCGGCCCCACAGCCGTAGCTGCCGTCGGTAATGAACTCAGAGTGGCAGCATTCGGGGCACACATAATGCGGCGGAAGTGAATTGACCTCCGTGATCCCCGACATGAACGCAACGATGGAGGATCCGACACTGCCACGGCTCCCGACCAGATATCCGTGGTCCAGAGAGTTCTGCACCAGTTTCTGCGCGCTCATGTAGATCACGTCGTAATTGTGGTCGAGAATAGTCTTCAGTTCGGTGTCCACACGGTTCTGCACCAGTTCCGGCGGGTTTTTTCCATAGATCCGGTGCATCTTCTCGTAAACAAGAGTCTTCAGTTCCTCGGCGGAATTCTCGATCTTCGGCGGGAACAGCTCTTTCGGCAGGAGTTCGATCTCTTCTACCTGGTCAGCGATCGCCCGTGTGTTGGTGATGACGACTTCTCTGGCTGTCTCCTCACCCAGATAGGCAAACTCTGCCAGCATCTCATCGGTCGTGCGGAAGTAGATCGGGCAGTCCCGGTCGGCGTCGTCAAACTTTTTGGCCGCCTGAAGGATCTTGCGGAGTTGTTCATCCTCCGGGTCAAGGAAGTGCACGTCGCTCGCCGCGACAACCGGTTTTCCCATTTCTTTTCCGATGCGCAGAATCGTGCGGTTATAGTCCTGCAGGACTGAAACATCGCTCACACGCCCGTTCTCCACCAGAAAGGCGTTGTTGCAGATGGGCTGGATCTCCAGATAATCATAGAGGGAAGCGATCTTCTTCAGTTCTTTATCGGGTTCGCCGCGCATCACGGCGCCGTAGAGCTCACCCATGCCGCAGGCAGATCCCACCAGGATGCCTTCCCGATGCTGCTGCAGCAGGCTTTTCGGGATGGTCGGCATGCGGTGAAAGTATTTCAGATAGGACTGAGAGATCATCTCATACAGATTCTTCAGTCCTTTTCGATTCCTGACCAGCAGGATCATATGGTACGTTTTGGCAATATCGGTCCTGCGGAGCGAATGGTACACCGTCTCAACGTCGTCCAGCGTTTTGGCCCCCTGCTGCCGCAGCATCGGAATAAACTTGTCCATGATCCGCGCCACCACCATTGCGTCGTCAGAGGCGCGATGATGATTGAACGCCGGCAGCTTCAGATGGTTGGAGACGATATCCAGCTTGAACCGTTTCAGTTCCGGCAGAAGCGCCTGCGACAGTGCCAGCGTATCGAGAAAGACCGGTGAAAAGCGGATACCGTTCCGGTTGGCAGCCGCTTTCATAAAGCCGACGTCAAAATGCGCGTTGTGCGCGATCAGAGGCCGGTCGCCGGCAAAAGCCATGAACTCCTGCAGCGCTTTCTTTTCCTTCGGTGCGCCGGCCACATCACTGTCGCGGATTCCGGTGAGCTTCGTGATATCCGCCGGGATCGGCATCTCCGGATCCACAAAGGTGTTGAATGATTTCAGGATCGTTCCTCCGGAAAAGATTACAGCGCCGATCTCCGTCATCCTGTCGTTCAGTGCGTTGAGGCCGGTGGTCTCGATATCAAAGGCAACAAATTCCGTGTCCAGCGGCAGTTTCGATTTGCCGATCACGGCGCTGTTGCCGTCCATGTCGTTTACATAATATGCTTCCAGCCCATAGATGATCTTGACGCCGTTCTCTTTTCCCGCTTTCCACATATCCGGGAACGCCTGGGCGACGCCATGGTCGGTCACGGCGATGGCGGGCATGCCCCAGTAAGCCGCACGTTTTACGATCTCTTTGGGATCCGTAAGCGCGTCGAGAGCGGAAAACCGCGTGTGCATATGCAGTTCCACACGCTTTTCAGGCGCGTTGTCCTGCCGGATCACGCGCTTCCCTTTCATGATGTTCCGCGGCTCCAGCACCATATCATCGTCGAATTTATTGTAAGTGATCTCACCCTGAACGATCAGATGATCTTTTTCGCCTATCTTATCCAGAATGCTGTGGTCCTCATCGGAACGCAGATAGCGGGATATGCGGATCGATCCGGTACGGTCGGTGAGATCAAAGCAGAGGACCGCGCTGCCGCGCTTCTGGATCTTCCGGCTGGTAACCGCGATCACATCGCCTTCCACAGTCACCTTTCCGGATTCCAATGTCAGCGTATTCATGGGGACAGAATGCTGTTTGATCGCTTTGCCGAGCAGAACGGTGCCGGCCGGTGCCGCTCCCGGTGCTGATGGTCCCTGGCTCCCGACAGGTGCTGTTGCCCTCTGTTCCCGCGGGTAGTCCGGTATAATACTTACGTCAGAGAGTCCATAGTCGGCACGGAGACGTTCCGAAAGCTGCGACAGGTCGACAGGAGAAGGCATGGCCGCAAACCACGCTTTGATTTCCAGTGTGTTCCCGTCGAGATCCACGTTCACATTGGTCACATAGGCTTTTTCCAGTCCGCCTGCCGCTGTCCGAAGAGGCTCACAGCCGGGGAATATGGTTAAAAATGGCGTATATTCAGCCATTGGTCTCCTCCTGAATCAGGGAAAGTAAACGATCGCAGAGTTCTTCGCTGGGATAGGTCCCGAGGACCACGCCTTTGCGGAACAGCAGCCCTTTGCCTCGGCCGCCCGCAATGCCGTAATCCGCTTCTCGCGCCTCGCCCGGCCCATTGACCACACATCCCATCACGGCTACCGTGATATCCCGGTCGAGCATGCGGACTCTCTTTTCCACCTCTTCCGCCAGGCCGATCAGATCGATCTCCGTGCGGCCGCATGTGGGGCAGGACACAAATTTCACACCGCCTTTGCGGAGTCCTGCCGCTTTCAGGATGGCGATTCCCGCGCTCACTTCCTTCACCGGGTCCGCCGTCAGCGAGACGCGGATCGTATTGCCGATCCCCTCGCACAGCAGCGTACCAATGCCGACAGCCGACTGGATGGTCCCGTTCCACTCGGTCCCGGTCTCGGTGACACCCAGGTGGAGCGGATATGGAAATCTCTCCGCGGCAAGCCGATAGGCAGCGATCGTCATCGGAACATCGGAGGTCTTGAGGGAAAGGCAGATATCCTGGAATCCGGCTTTTTCCAGCAGTTCGACATGGCCGCGCGCGCTTTCCACCAGAGCTTCCGGGCACGGATGCCCGTATTTTGCCAGAAGCGGCTTCTCCAGGCTGCCGGCATTGACGCCGATGCGGATCGGAATACCGCGTTCCCGACATGCCGCCGCCACCGCACGGACATTCTCCTCCCCGCCGATGTTGCCCGGATTGATGCGGATCTTGTCGATACCGCGTTCGGCGCACAGCAGCGCCAGCTGATAATCAAAGTGAATATCGGCAACCAGCGGTACCGTGACCTGTTCTTTGATCTTATCGACAGCAAGCGCGGCACGCTGGTCGGGAATGGCGACGCGCACAATATCCACACCGGCTGTCTGCATCGCACGGATCTGCTGAACGGTGGCGTCCACATCCCATGTTTTCGTGTTGCACATCGACTGCACGGTCACCGGGGCGTCTCCGCCGAGGGCCAGAGTGCCTACCTGTATTTTCTTCGTGTTTTCTCTTGTCACGATTTGCCTCCAAAACTGCGGTCTCCGCAGACTGTTGAGCCGTCTTTACCTGGCTCTGCTTTCAGGGGAGCCTTGTTCCCGGTCATGTTCGGAAAATCTTCAGAATGTCGTTGAACATGATCACAGCCATCAGCGCGAGCAGCAGGATCATGCCGGCCGCATGGATCCAGGATTCGTACTTCGGATCCAGCTTTTTGTGCGTGATGGATTCGATGATCAGCGTGACCAGCAGCAGGAACACACGTCCGCCGTCCAGCGCCGGAATCGGCAGCATGTTCATGATTGCCAGGTTGATGGCAATAAACGCGCCGAAATAGAGGATATTCTCCACCGCTGCCGAGGTCGACTCGGCATTCTCGCCCATCTCCGCCATGGCGTCCACGATGCCGACGGGGCCTGACATCTCGTTGAGGCCCACCTCGCCCCGCACCAGCTGCTTCAGGCCCATCCAGACCATTCTGCTGAATTCCATCGCGGAATTCCAGGTGTGGCGCAGTCTCACAGGGAAGGTCGCTTCTTCATATCCGAACTGGAAGCCATACATCTTCTGAGCCTGGCCCTCATACTCCAGTGGAACGAGAGAGATATCGTCGAGTCTTACCTTTTTCCCGTCGCGGATCACCATAACGTCGTATGTACCGTCGCCGTAGCTCAGAAAATCCCCAACGTCGTAATACTGGTAGATCCGGTGGCCGTCGATCTTATAAAACCGGTCGCCTATCTGAAACGCGTCCTCTCCCTCGTACGGACATCCGTCCATAAATCCCGCGATCGTGGGTGAGATGAACGCAGCAGCGCCGAGATACAGGACAAAGATAATGATCAGCCCCAGCAGGAAGTTGTTGAAAGAACCCGCCACAAGGATCAGCACCCGCTTCCAGGCAGGCTGATTAAGAAAGGCCCGCGGATCGTCAGAGCTGTCATTTTCGCCTTCCATCGCGCAGTATCCGCCGAATGGGATGGCCCGCAGGGCATAGAGCGTTTCTCCCTTCTGTTTTTTCCAGAGGGCCGGCCCCATGCCAACAGCAAACTCATTTACTTTTACGCCGCAGAGCTTTGCCACACTGAAATGCCCGAATTCATGAACGGCGATCAGTATGCCAAACAGCAAAACTGCCAGCAGAATATATCCAATGCTCATAATGGAAATTGCCTTATTTCTCCAGTCTATTGTTTACAAAACGCCGCGCTGCGGCATCCGCTTCCAGGATCAGATCAAGGTCATCCGCCTTTTCTTCCGCCAGCTTCTCTACGGCTTCCTCTGCCAGATCGTAGATACGGTTGAAGCCGAGTTCTCCGCGCAGGAAAGCGTGCACCGCCACTTCGTTGGCAGCGCTCATCACACATCCGGCCGTTCCGCCGCGCCTTGCGCAGTCGATGGCCAGACGGAGGCAGGGGAAGTTCTCCAGATCCGGTTCTTCAAATGTGAGACCGGAAAGCTTTGCGAAATCAAGCCTGTCGAACGGGGATAAGCAGCGCTCAGGATATGTCAGTGCCAGCTGGATCGGGAGGCCCATATCCGGGACGCCCAGCTGCGCGATCACGGTTCCGTCCACCAGCTCCACCATTGAGTGGATCACACTCTGCGGATGGATTACCACTTCGATATCATCCGGCGTGACACGGAAAAGCCGCATGGCTTCGATGAATTCCAGTCCTTTGTTCATCAGCGTGGCGCTGTCGACAGAGATCTTGGCGCCCATATTCCAGCGCGGGTGCTTTACCGCCTGTTCCGGAGTGATGTCTTCCAGTTCCTCCCGCTTTCTCCCGCGGAACGGGCCGCCGGAGCAGGTAAGCAGGATCCTGGCAAGCTCTTCTTTTTTTCTGCCCATCAGGCACTGGAAAACAGCGGAATGCTCCGAATCCACGGGGATTATCTCCGCACCCGTTTCTTCCGCGCGTTTCATCACGATCTCACCGGCACAGACAAGTGTTTCTTTGTTTGCCAGCGCGATCCTCTTCTTTTCTTCGATCGCAGCCAAGGTCGGCTTCAGTCCGATGGCGCCGGAGACCGCCGTCACTACACAGTCAGCCGCAGGAAGCGTCGCCGCTTCTTCCAGGCCCGAAAGTCCGCTTCCGACACGAACATTCAGATCGGCAACGGCAATACGGAATTCCTTTGCCGCCTTTTCGTCATATACGGCGACGAATTCCGGACGGAATTTCCGTGTCTGTTCTTCCAGCCGGTCGATCTGGCGGTTTGCTGTCAGCACCGCAACGCGCAGCCCCAGGTGTTCCGCCACTGCGGCAGTCTGCCGTCCGATCGATCCCGTACATCCCAGAATGGAAATGGCATTTACCATAGGTCAATCCTCCGCTTTCTCACTTAACGCCGCCGTAGCGCCGGTCCCTGCTCTGAAACACAGCAATCGCCTTTTCCAGTTCTTCCGGGGAAAAGTCCGGCCAGAGGACGTCCGTGAAGTAGAACTCCGCGTACGCACACTGCCAGAGCAGAAAGTTGGAGATCCGCTGTTCCCCGCCCGGACGGATCAGAAGATCGGGGTCCGGGATACCGGCGGAATACAGATATGAGCCGAATTTCTCCTCCGTCAGCGGTCCCGTTTCCCTTCCTTCCGTGCAGGCCTGCGCATACCGTTCAGCCGCGTGCACGATCTCATCCCGGCCTCCGTAATTGATGCAGAGGTTGGCCTGGAAGCCGTTATAGTGCGTGGAGATCTCATCGGTCTCCGAAACCAGCTCCTGCAGTTCGGGAGAGAGCCCGGAAGTATCCCCCAGCACCTTCATACGGATCTGATCGCGCTCCATGGTCTCGATCGCTTCCAGCAGGTACTTATTGAGGATCTTCATGATCGTGCCCACTTCTTCTTCCGAGCGCTTCCAGTTTTCGGTCGAAAAGGCATAAACGGTCAGGTATTCCACACCGATCTCGCGGCAGTACAGAGCGATCTTGCGGAACGTTTCCGCTCCGACTGCGTGCCCCGCCGTGCGCGGCAGACCGCGTCTTTTCGCCCACCGTCCGTTTCCGTCCAGTATAATCGCAATATGGCGGGGGAGATCTTCCCCCGCCTTTCTTTTCTGTAATTGCTCCGCCATCAGATCTCTGTCAGCTCTTTCTCTTTGCGTTCGGTGATCTTATCAATTTCCTTGATATAATCATCGGTCAGCTTCTGGATGTCCTTTTCGGCGATCTTGTAATCGTCCTCGGTCATCTCAGAGGCTTTCTGCTGTTTTTTAAACTTGTCGATCGCGTCTCGGCGAATGTTGCGAATGGCCACCTTGCTCTCTTCGCCGTATTTCTTGGTCTGCTTCACAAGATCTCTGCGGCGCTCTTCCGTCAGCGGCGGGAATACCAGCCGGATGGTCCTGCCGTCGTTCTGCGGGTTGATGCCCAGGTCAGACGCCAGAATGGCTTTTTCAATGCCTTTCAGCAGCGAACCGTCCCACGGCTGGATCAGCAGCGAGCGCGGATCCGGCGTTCCGATGGAGGCCACCTGATGGATCGGCGTAGGAACGCCGTAGTAATCGACCTGGATCTGATCCAGAACAGCAGCGTTTGCTCTGCCGGCGCGGATCGTTGCGAGCTGCGCATTGAGCGCGTCGCAAGTCTTTTTCATTTTTCCTTCAAATTCCTGATATTCCGACATATGAAACCTCCTGAATGGTTAGATTTATTATTCCGGTCCTCACCCGGTTAATTCACAAAAGTTCCGATCGCTTCGCCCTGCAGCACACGGAAGATGTTTTCCGGATCGGCCAGCGCGAATACAATGACCGGCAGGTCATTGTCCATGGCAAGGCTGGTCGCCGTAGAATCCATCACAGCCAGACGCTGCGCCAGTACTTCCTCATAACGGATCGCATCGTACTTTACAGCCGCCGGGTCTTTTTTAGGATCGGCGGAATAAACACCGTCGATATTCTTGGCCAGCAGGATCGCGTCTGCCCGGATCTCCGCCGCCCGCAGAACAGCCGCCGTATCCGTGGAGAAGAATGGATGGCCGGTACCGCATCCGAAAAGAACAACACTGCCGTTCTCCAGATAAGAGATCGCTTTTTTCACGTCATGCCGTTCGCCGACGCCCTGGATATCCACGGCTGTCATGATCTTCGCGTCCACGCCGCACTGGCGGAAAACATCTGCCACGGCCAGACAGTTCATCGCTGTTGCCAGCATTCCCATACGGTCGGCGCTGACACGCTCCACTTTTCCGCCGCCGTCTTTGACGCCGCGCCAGAAATTGCCTCCGCCTATGACGATGCCGACCTCCGCGCCTGCTTCCAGGCATTTCTTCACGCTCATGCATACCGAAGCGACAAAGTCGAAATCAAAGCCGGTCTTCTTCTCGCCCGCCAGAGCCTCTCCGCTGATCTTCATCAGGATCCGGTGATATCTGAGTCCCATAAGCAAAGCTCTCCTTTTTCACATCTCTTGTTTTCCAAGAAGTCAGTTTACCATAGGATGTTGTCTTTTACAATCAGCAATTTGTAAACAAGCTTCTCTAAGCCTCATCCGCGACGAGATTCTTCACCCACTTTTTCTGTCTGACCAGAACGAAGCCGACGGCGCATTTGACCAGATTCAGCAGTTCAATGGTCAGATACATCTGCAGGATCGGAACGGCAGTGAACCGGGAAAGGACAAAGGCGACCGGGATGTTCAGCAGCCAGAGAGATCCGCTGTCGAACACAAAGGTGATCAGCGTTTTTCCTCCTGAGCGCAGTGTGAAATAGCAGGAGTTGGCAAACGCATGCAGCGGCATCATAACAGCTCCGATCAGAAGGATATCGTGCGCCAGTTTCTTGACTGCTCTTGTTGTGTTGTAGATCTGCGGGAAAACGAAAGCGGCGCTTGCCATCAGCAGTCCGATGCCCAGGCTCAGAACGACTGCAAAGAAGATCAGTTTCCGGTCTTCATCCACAGCGCGCTCCGTTTCTCCGGCTCCGAGCAGCTGCCCGACAAGGATGGCTGTCGCGTTGCCGGTGGCAATGAACGCGCTGAAAAAGAGGTTGGACACGGTGATCGATATGTTCATTGCTGAGACCACTTCAAGTCCGCGGAGCGAATAGCACTGGTTCAGAACAGTCATTCCACCAGACCACAGCAGTTCATTGAGAAGCAGCGGCATGCCGAGCAGCACCACCTGCCGCAGCACGCTGCGGGGCACTTTCAGGCTCCTGTACGCGCCTACGATAAATCCGTTGCGCTCTTTATGCCGATGGGTCCAGCTGACCACCAGGATCATTTCCACAAAGCGGGCGATCACTGTGGCTATCGCGGCTCCCACCACGCCGAGCGCCGGCGCTCCGAATTTCCCGAAGATCAGGATATAGTTGAACACCAGATTCACAAAAACGGCGGTAAGTCCTGCTTTCATGGGCACCAGGGTCTCCCCGGTCTCCCGCAGGGTGCTGGCGTACATCATTGTTATGATAAACGGCAGCAGCTGCAGCAGCATCACCTGCAGGTATTCTTTTCCGTAAGCAAGCGTCGCCGCGAGATCCAGGCCTTCACTGCCTTCATGCAGAAACAGCCGGATCATGTTCTCTCCGAAGGTGACAAGCAGCCCGCCGAACAGCAGGAAAATGACCGCAGACAGCAGCAGTTTTATCCGCAGCGTATGACGGATCCCCTCCTGATCGCCTTTGCCGTAATACTGTGCCGTCAGGATCCCGGCACCGGAAAGGCCGCCGAGGGCGCAGAGGTTGTAGACAAAGATCAGCTGGTTGACGATGGCAACTCCGCTCATCGGTTCCGTGCCGACCTGGCCGACCATGATGTTGTCCAGCAGCGACACAAAATTGGTGATAAAATTTTGGATCAGGATCGGCAGCAGAACAGAAAACACTTTCCCGTAGAAAGTCCGATCGCCAATATAACGATTCATTTCACACCCGCAATTTCTCTGGTTTCTCCGCGTATTCTACACGAAGCACCGCAAAAA
>JAEEGI010022251.1_pt1 | contig 12540 bp, 10 predicted proteins | sample 8958751 | NCBI WGS metagenome assembly JAEEGI01 (sample SAMN16246545, study PRJNA631951) | gut metagenome | biome: gut microbiome; feature: rumen; material: KS-attached | host: Bos | place: Iran: Karaj | collected 2018-10 | reverse complement strand
ACTGGATCAGACGGACAGTTAAGGAGGTGCAGAGATGTTAGGGCAAAAATCAAAGGCTACCAAAGCCATAGAGCTGATTGTTATCTTTATTCTTGCATTTCTGTTCACCTTCCCGCTTTACTGGATCATTACCGGTGCGTTTAAGACGGTGAAGGAAGTAAACTCCACGACACCTGTCTGGTGGCCGTATGAATGGACAATGGACAACTGGGCGAAGCTGATGAGCAAGCTCAAGGCACCGTTGTTTGAAATCAATATTCCTTTCAGCCAGTACTGGTCGGAAGACGGAAACCCGATTGTGGCGATTTCCGGAGCAACTGTTCCTGCGGCAATCCGCTGGATGGTCAATACCGTTTGGATGGCAGTTGCTGCCATGCTGCTCACCTGCTTGACTTCCGCCCTTGCCGGGTATTCTCTGGCAAAGAAACGTTTCGTTGGCAGAAATCTGATTTTTACACTGATTGTGTGTGCCATGGCGCTTCCCAAGCAGGTTATTCTGATTCCGTTGATCCGGGAAATGAGTTCCTTGAAACTTTATAACACGCTCTCTGCGGTTATCTTCCCGATTGTCGGCTGGCCGTTCGGTGTGTTCCTGATTAAACAGTTTGCTGAGAGTATTCCGGGCGAAATTCTGGAGGCGGCAAGGATCGACGGCGCGGGAGAGCTGAAGACTTTCAATACAGTGGTCTTTCCTATGATTAAACCGGGTGTAGGAGCTCTTGCCATCTTTACATTTATCCAGTCCTGGAATGACTACTTTATGCAGTTGATTATGCTCTCCAGCACAAAGAATCTGACGATTTCTCTTGGTATAGCGAAGATGCAGGCAGAGAACTCCACAGACTATGGCCTCATTATGGCCGGCGCTGCGTTTGCGTCAGTCCCGATTATCATCGTCTTTATCATTTTCCAGAAATACTTTACCAAGGGCATCACAATGGGTGCTGTGAAGGGATAAAAAGAAAGGGTTACTATGAAAGACACAACAAAGTACCAGGGCATTTTTCCCGCGTTTTATGCTTGTTATGCACCTGACGGTTCTATCTCCCCTGAGCGGGTACGCGCTTTTACGGAGTACCTGATCGAAAAGGGAGTTACGGGGCTTTACGTCGGCGGGTCGTCCGGTGAGTGTATTTATCATTCCGTTGCAGAGCGGAAGCTTGTCCTCGAAAATGTAATGGCTGCGGCAAAGGGCAGGATTGTCATTATTGCGCATGTCGCCTGCAACAATACCAGAGACAGCATGGAGCTGGCTGCCCATGCTGAGAGCCTTGGTGTGGATGCCATCGCTGCCATTCCCCCGATTTATTTCAAACTGCCGCCTCATGCCATTGCAAAATACTGGAATGATATTTCATCCGCAGCTCCGAATACCGACTTTGTGATTTACAACATTCCCCAGCTCGCCGGTGTTGCACTGAACAGCGCCCTTCTGCGGGAGATGCTGAAGAATCCGAATGTCATTGGCGTGAAGAACTCCTCCATGCCCGTGCAGGACATTGAAATGTGGCGGGACGAAGGAGCCATCGTCTTCAACGGTCCGGATGAGCAGCTGCTTTCCGGTCTGGTTGCCGGGGCCATCGGCGGTATCGGAGGCACTTATGCAGTCATGCCGGAACTGTATCTTGCTATTTATCGGCTGGTGCGTGAGGGCGAGATTGCAAAAGCCCGTGTGATTCAGGATGAGTGCTGCCATATCATCTACAAACTCTGCTCAGGGAAAAGCAATATGTATGCCACAATTAAGGAAACGCTCCGGGATATGGGAGCACCCGATATCGGTGGCGTTCGGGAACCGCTTTATAACCTTGTAGAAGAAGACAAGGCTATCTGCGCTGAATGTGCACAGCAGATTCAGAAACTGATCGCAGAATTATTATAAGGCTTTAATACATAAAAGAAGCTGTCGCAAAATGGTAATTTTGCACAGCTTCTTTTAAATCGTCTGAAAAAGGAGAAAAATCATGTCAAAGTTTAAATTTACTGTTGGACCCTGGAATGTCCACACTGGTGCCGACTCTTACGGTCCAGAGACCCGAAAGACGATTGATCTGGAGAGCAAATTTGCCAGGTTTGCCGAGCTGGGCTTTTCTGCCGTGCAGTTTCATGATGACGATGCCGTACCCAATATGAACAATCTTACAGAAGAAGAAATCAAAACAGAAGCCCGAAAAGTGAAAGCCATGCTGGATAAGTACGGTCTGAAAGCTGAGTTTGTGGCACCGCGTCTCTGGATGGATCCGCACACAGTCGATGGTGGCTTTACAAGCACCAATGAAAAGGATCGTGAGTTTGCTATGTGGCGCGCTTACCGTTCCATCGACATTGCCCGCGAGCTGGGCTGCGACCTGATTGTGCTGTGGTTGGCACGTGAAGGAACTCTCTGTGCCGAAAGCAAAAGTGCTGTTACCGCTACGAAACAGCTGGTTGAATCCATCAACAGCATGCTCCGCTATGACGATACTATCCGCGTCTGCATCGAGCCAAAGCCCAACGAACCGATTGACCGTTCCTTCTGCGGTACTATGGGTCATGTTGTCGCTGTCTCTGCAGCAACCATCGACCCCAGACGTGTTGGCGGCAATCTGGAAAGCGCACATGCCATTCTGGCCGGTCTGGATCCCGCCAATGAGATTGGTTTTGCACTGGCTTTCGATAAGCTCTTCACGGTTCACCTCAACGATCAGAACGGTATCCGTTACGACCAGGACAAGAGCTTTGGTGTTGAGAACCTGCGCACTGCTTTCAATCAGATTAAAATCCTTACCGAGAACAAATATTGGGAAAAGGGCTATGTTGGCCTTGATGTAAAGGCTATGCGCACGACATCTGATGAGGACAGCTATGAGCATTTGAGAAACAGCCTTGAAATCTTCAAAGCTCTTGAAGAGAAGGTGGATCGCTATGATTACGCTCTGGCTGACAGACTCATTGCCGAGCGAAAGTTCGAGCAACTGGAGCTGTATGTCAACAAGCTCATCATGGGCCTCGTCTGACTGAACAGTTTATAGAGGATAAGTTGCAGGGTCATTCTTCGTGAATGGCCCTGTTGTTTGATTATAAGCAGGAAAAGGATCCAGTCGGGGGAATTCAACGGTTCCATTGCCAGGACTGTCAGGATTAGTAATTCAACAAAAAAACATCCGGATTGGAAATACATAAAAAGATATTCCCTGCTCTTTTTTGCTTTGAAGGGAATAAAAAAATGGCACCCATTACGGATGCCTTTATAAGAAGGAGCTCAGAGAACCCCGAAAGGAATGAATATGGCTGCAAAGTTTTTCATACGATGCACCTCCATATAGATTCTGTGAGAGATTGTACCATAAAACGGGGATATGTAGCAAGAAAAACTATTCACCGGAATAAGGAAACCACGGCTGCCCCGGCAGATACGGTATCTACGGTAAACGATACAAGATCGTGGATGGCGATATCATAAATTGCCCACAGCGTAAGATTCAGGATAATGTTCAGCTTGATCGGCTTCGTTTCTTTCGCGTAAAAACATATCACGGTATAAATGGCTGTAGTTAAGATGGGAAGATAGCCGATCATTCCTCTGTTATTTGCAAAAAAGCCGATTGCCGTTACACTGATCAGGAAAATGATACAGACTTTATTTGTAAAACGGTCGTAAGCTATAAAAAGGTTCCTGAGGGAGCAGAGAGCATATGTAGTTGTTCCACTGACAGAGAGGAAAAAGATGTTTGCTATGGCAAGTAAAAAGCATTGCATAGCCTGATAAAGAAAAATCCTTTTCCGATCCTTGCTCCATGAGCTGGCAACGGTAAAAAAAGCGGCGACGAGAGAGATCAGATTGCCTGTAACCATTGTTTGTACCTTATTCGAGACTTCGTTTCAGCGCAGAAATACAGTATTTCCACATATATACAGGAAAAGGGAAGAATAGTCAATAAAAAATACCAAAAGCGATAAGGGAATCGGTATGTAAAAAAGTAAAGATCTTTCGTCCTTCTTAAAACAACGCCTTGAAATTCTTGGTTTTTTACAATAGGAATACCTGCAAAAAGGCGTAAAAGCAATTCTTTTTAATAGAAGAAGTGGAGAGTATGGAAACACAACAAATAACTGACTTTTCGACAGTTGAACACATCTATAAAACGCGGATGAAGCATGATTTTACCCCAAATGAACTGAAACCGCTGTCTGTTATCCTGCGCGCGTGGAACCGAAATGCATATGAATGCTATGCCTTGAGAGAGGAAGAAGAGGTTTTGGGTTATGCATTCTTTGTTCGGGAAGGCAGCAACTGCCTTTTTGATTATTTTGCCATTGAAAAACATCACAGAAACAGAGGTCTGGGTTCGTTTTTCCTGAAGCAGCTTGCGGATTGCTTCCGGGATGCTGAGTGCATTGTTGTCGAGGTGGAAGATCCGGACAAGGCAAATAGCAAGGAAGAGAAGATGCTGCGTGAAAGGCGGCTGCAGTTTTATCTGAGGAGCGGCTACAGGAAAACGGATGTGACTTCAAAGGTTTTCGGAGCAGACTATCGTATCCTGGAGATACCGACCGGAGAGGAGCATACAGCGAAGGATCTGATAAAAATCTACACAGATCTTTACAGAAGCACATTGCCGGAACAGATCTTTCGAACACAATTCGAGGCAGGAGAAGGCTGAATCAGAGCAAAGGGCGAACAGAATGAGCACAAGGATTGAGATTCAATACTTAAATAATATCCGGGATTTAGGCGGTTGAGGAATCCGATGGCGGGTTTGATGATTTATCCGAAATCGGCTGGGCATCGGTGGGACAGAGCGGAAAGATTTGCGGGAAAGATCTCTTGTTTCCATATTCCCTGGATGATGCATGGTTCCTGTTTGTCGGATTGCCGGTTAAGCGAAACATGCAGAATCGGCATTGACAAGTAAGGAGAAAGTGGTAAAATAGTCACATACCTCTTAGGAGGAACATCAAAAAAATAAGGAGAAAAATCATGAAAAAGATTCTCGCAATCGCTCTCGCACTGTGCATGGTGTTTTCCGTTTGCGCAGTCTCCGCATTTGCAGACGATGAGATCACGCTTGATGTTATCATCTGCCAGTACGGTAACAATTCCGAGAACTGGTTTCTTGGTGAAGGAATGGATGGATCGCATTTCGTAAAGAAGTTTGAAGTACAAAATCCTGGCATCAAGCTCAATCTCGAAGTAGTTTCCTGGAGTGATGTTTATACCGTTGTAGATACCCGCATTGCCGCAGGCCAGGCACCGGATATCCTGAACATCGACGTATTTGCAAACTATGCAACAGAAGGACTTTTGGAGCCGGTTTCCCAGTGGTGCCCGGAAGAATTGCTGAACGATTTCTTCCCAGCATTTATTCAGAATTCAGTTATTGATGGTGTATGCTGGGCTATTCCTGATCTTGCTTCTATTCGTGTTCTTTGCTACAATAAAGATATGCTGGAAGAAGTGGGTGTAGATGTCCCGACAACTTGGGCAGAAGTTGAAGATGCTTCTCAGGCGATCCTCGATTTTTACGATGGTGAAGTATACCCCTGGGGTATTGATATGACCACTGACGAAGGCCAGGCAGCCTTTGCTTACTACACCTGGGGCAACGGCGGCGGATTTGTTGATGCTGACGGCAACTGGGCTGTCAACTCCGCTGAGAACGTGGAAGCCATTGAGTATGCAATCGGCCTGATCAACAAGGGATTCACCAACCCGAGCCCTGCTACGCAGACTCGTTATGACCTACAGGATATGTTTGCTGCCGGCAAACTCGCTATGGTCATTGCTCCGAACCAGCTCCCGACCTATGTTGCAGACAAGGGCGGCAGCATTAATCTGGCAACGGCCAACATCCCGGCCAACGAAGGCAAGAGCTCTTCTTCCGTCGGTGTTATGGACCGTGTAATGGCATTCAAAGATGACGCTGCTCCGGATCAGGCAAAGCGTGATGAAGCCATCGGCAAGTTTGCACAGTTCTTCTACAATCCCGAGAATTATGTCGGCTGGGTTTCCATGGAAGGCTTCCTCCCTGCTGTTAACTCTGCTGTCGGCGCTCTCGTTGAGGCAGACCCGTCCTTCGGCGCATGGCTTGATGTTCTCGGCGGCTGCCAGTTCTATCCGACTGCAAAAGCTGAGTGGGATCAGGTAAAGCAGGGCGTTATCGCTGCAGAGCAGAATGCTCTCACCGGTGCATCCGTCCAGGCTGAGCTTGATGCTCTCCAGGCAGCTCTCGTCGGCTGATCTGATTAATACGCCTTCGGGCAAAACAGGCTTTTCGGGGCCCGGTCACACGGCCGGGCCTGTTTTATATGTTTCCCTGACCTTTTTCAAAAAGGAGAATACCGATGAATACGCTGAACAGCAAACGCAAATGGGAACCGTATCTCTGGCTGCTGCCGAGTATTGTGCTGATGGCGATCTTTGTGGTTTTCCCGATTGCGATCGTGTTTAAGCTGTCCTTTAGTGAAATCTCCAAATCAGGTATTGTCGGCGGTTTTATAGGCTTCCGGAATTTTAAGGATGCGATTGGCCTTCCGGCCTTCAAAACGGTGATGATTAACACCTTCTGGTGGGTGATTTCCGTTGTGGGGCTTTCCACCGTGATAGGAATTGCCCTTGCCATGGTTCTCAACCAGAAGTTTCACGGCAGAAAGATTGCCCGCGCCATCGTAGTTTTTCCGTGGGCAACATCCCTTGTTATTCAGGCATCGGTCTGGAACTATATCATCAAAGCGGAATATGGCAACCTGAATAATGTACTGCTGAATCTTGGTATTATCAAGCAGGCGATCAACTGGCGTTCCACCTATCAGATTGAATTTGTCTGGGAATGCTGGGTCGGCATTTTTGTTACGATTCCCTTTGTCACATTCTGCGTCTTGTCCGGGCTGCAGTCGATTGACAGCTCGTTGTATGAAGCTGCGACGGTTGACGGTGCCGGTTTCTGGGATAAAATGTGGAAGATTACGGTTCCTCTTGTCAAGCCGTCATTGACTGTCAGCACGGTGCTGAACATCATCTATGTGTTTAATTCCTTCCCAATCGTCTATACGATGACGAAAGGGGCTCCGGCCAACAAAACCGATACGTTGATTACCTACCTGTACATGCTGAATTTCTATGACAGAAAGAAAGGCCCTGCTACGGCGCTTTCTGTGATCGGGTTTGTTATTCTCTGTATCTGCGCGGGAATCTATATGGTAACCGTGATGCGGAAGGAGGATGAACAATGAATCCTGACGTGTTGAAAAAACAGAACAGGACAGCCTTGCGGGTTCTGGTAGTTGCAGCTCTGCTGGTTGCAATTCTGCTGACGTTTCCTGCCTATGTGTTTCGTGCAGGGATCTATACCAAGAAGTCTTCCAATACGGTTGTCGGAGATGAAAAGTATCTTTCTGTCCTGGAAGAAGTAAACCGTGTGGCAGAAGAATACCGGGAAAAGGGATTTGATGTTGAAGTTGGGGAAACTGTAACCGAGCGAACCAACTCAAAAGGGGAAGTTTCCTCTTTGGTAACCTTCAGTATCAGCCAGGAGTTTACGAAGTCAGGCTGGTCTTTCCTCAGTGCGAGACTCCCGTCTTCCGTCCTGTTGACGGTATTGCTTTCATGCATGCTGCTGTCTCTTGCATGCGCTTTTGCAGGTTCGCTGGGTACGATGGATGAGCTTCCCCGTACACTGGATACCCGAGCGTCTCTGCTCAGAACGGCTGCAGGGGTGTTTGCTCTGGTAGCGTTTTTGCTTATTCCGGTTTTCGTTATGAGCAATACGGTTATCTTTTCCAGAAAGCTTACACTTTACGGAAGCGGTACGCTGACGGAAGGGGCAGAGAGGTATTATCAGAAAGTTGGTTCTTTCCTGTTTGGCAGTGCGGCCGGAGAGGATCCGTCCGGTGCACTGAAAGGGTTGACCTTTCACAGTACAGCCGCAATCTGGCTTACAATGCTGCCGCTTTTTGGAATGGTTCTGGCTGCTCTTCAGCTTCGCCATGGCAGTATCAGCAAAACACTGATGCGAGGCTTGCTTTATACATTTGTCATTATTGTTTGTGTCATAACGCTCTATCCTTACTATGTGATGCTGGTTTCGGCTTTTCGGTCCAATGCGGAGACCAATGATATGTATTTCCTGCATCTGTTGCCAACAAAATGGATCTGGAGCAACCTGAATGATATCATCAACAGAGGTGTTCTGCGATATTTACTGAATTCCGGGATGATAGCGGGCGGCGCGACTCTGATAGCCATGCTCTGTGGGATTCCGGCGGCTTACGCCATGGCACGTATGAATTTCAAAGGGAAAAAGGCTTTTCTCGGTTTCGTCATCATGAGCCAGATGTTTTCTCCCGTTGTGCTGCTGATAGGCATTGCTCAGCTTATGAGTACGCTGAAACTCAACGATACCATCCTTGGCCTGATGTTTATCAATGCAGCCTTCAATCAGGCGTTTGCCATCTGGCTGCTGAGGGGCACCTTTGTTTCCATCTCACCGGAGATGGAGCAGGCAGCTAAAATTGACGGATGTAATACCATGCAAAGTCTTTTGCGGGTGCTTCTCCCGATGGCGGCTCCCGGCATCGTCACAACGCTGATTTTCATTTTTATCAATGCCTGGAATGAATATACAATTTCAACAGTCCTGATTTCCACTGCATCCAATCGGCCGATCACGGTTGGTATTACCCAGTTCTCTTCCTTCAACATGATTGAGTGGCAGTATCTGTTTGCTGCTTCCCTGCTGGCGACCATTCCGGTTGTGATACTCTTCATGTGTATTGAAAAGCACCTTGTCTCCGGGCTTACCTCCGGCGGCGTCAAGGGATAATGCAGTAGATATTCTTGAGATAGCTATAAATACTCAGGGGACCTTAATTCGGGTTACCCTGAGTTTTGTATGCCGGCAGCCTGTCCTGCAGAGCTGCCAATTAGGAATACTTTTTTGATAATCTGATTAAGAAAAATCTGAATTTCATTTACAACTCGGACGAACAATGATACACTGTATTTACAGGTCCTTTTTAAAGGAACCACAAAAATAATATAAGGAGGAATTCATATGTCCAACGAAATCAGCCGGCGCTCATTCCTGAAGGGTGCTGCCGCAACTGCTGTCTCCGCCGCTCTTCTGGGCGTGACAGGCTCGAAAGCTGTCATGGCCAGCGCTGAAGGCGAAGCACCAGAAGCTCAGGAAACCTGGTATGATGCCAAATACTTTGCAAAACCAGATCCCATCACGGATATTGCCGAAACGATCGAGACAGATGTGGTGGTTGTCGGAGCTGGCAACGGGGGTCTGGTTGCAGCAGCATCTGTTGTGGATCTTGGTGCAAAGCTTACTCTGGTAGAAAAAAATGCAATGTGGATCACCTGGGCAGGTGAAATGGGTGCATATAACACCAAGCTTATGAAAGAGAAATACGGCATCGAGTATACGGAAGAAGAGATGCTGGAAATCTCAAACGAAATCTGCCGCTATGCCGGATATGAGTGCGACCAGCGCCTTATCAATCTCTGGCTCTTTAACTCAGGTCGAACGATGGACTGGTTCATTGACCAGATGGAGAGCAAGGGTGTTCACATGTTCCTCGAGACAGACATGAAGGATTGCCGCTTCATGAACAAGCCCCAGACCCATACCGTGTATGAGACCTTTGAGGAGCTTGGCCCGAACTATATGGGTTCTCAGTTGGCAAACCCGAAATGGGTTGAGATCATCGAGGAAAAGGGCGGCAACATCATGTGGCAGCATACCGCCAAGCAGCTTGTTCAGGATGCGGACGGCAGAGTCACCGGCATTATTGTTCAGGCCAAGGATGGCAAGTACATCCAGATCAATGCTGCGAAAGGCGTTATTCTCTCCACCGGCGGCTATGGCGGTAACCCGGAGATGATGGATGCACTTCACTATCGCGACAAGGACGTAATCTGCAACAACCTCGGTTGCGGTTATGCTTTGGGTGATGGTATAAAGATGGCTATGTGGGCCGGTGCCGATATCGATCGCAACCATGCAGGTGGTGTTGCTTTTGATCGCGCAGCAGTAGATCTCGACCACCATACCGGTGCACCGTATACCAGCGGTCTGGGCGATATCTGGTGGCCCGGCAGCCAGCCCTGGCTGAACCTGAACACGCATGGCGAGCGTTTCTGCAATGAAGACAACACCTATGACTATCATATCAACAGCTGGCTGACTCAACCTGGCCACTTCGGATTCCAGATCTTTGACAGCAATTACTGGTCTGATGTTGTTGCCTTCCACACCACCATCTGCAGCCGCGTTGTAGCGGTTCCGGGTGCCAGAAACAGTGAAGTGCTCCCGAATGTTATGCCCTGCAAGGACGGGGAGCAGTTCTACAATGTATACATCAAACCCGCACTGGACAGCGGCAAGCTGATGCAGGCAGACACCTTGGATGAACTGGCAGACAAGCTGGGCTTTGAGGGCCAGTACAAAGAGAACTTCCTCAAGAGCATTGAGCGTTACAATGAGCTCTGCGACAAGGGCATCGACCTTGACTTCGGCAAGCAGAAGAAGGATATGACACCGATTAAAAAAGGACCGTTCTATGGCATTGCGCTGGGCAGCTGGCTGCTTGCAACAATGAACGGTGTCCGTGTCAACACCAACCTTGAGGCTATCAAGGCAGACGGCGAGGCAATCCCGGGCCTGTATGTGGTTGGCAATGATATGGGCGGTTTCTTCTCCAACAGCTATCCGCAAATGTTCGGCGGTACAGCTCAGGGCAAGACGGTCTGCTTTGCAAGACTGGCGGCACTGCATGCGGTCACCGGCTCCATCTATGAAGACTGATTAAACATAAAACAGATTATCGGCAGCATTTTGGGCTGAAATAGTCCCATAGAAAGGAACAGAGCCAGATTCTACGGAAAGAAATAGAATCTGGCTCTTTTGAGGAAAGAGGATCGGTAATGAACAGGAACAGATTATTAGCAGTGGTAACAGTAATTTTGTGCTGTGCTTTGATTGTTGGAATTGGCAATTATGGTTTTGCAGATACTGCACAGGCACCAGAGGTACAAACAGATCTGTCCGCAATTAAAGAATGGGCGGGTGCAGGGTGGAAATGGCTGCAGGATACAGTAAAAGCCGGAACCGAATACCTGCAGAAAAATTTACCTGTCTGGGAAAAAACAATAGAGCAGTACTATGCTGAATTCAGTACTGATCCTGAGGTTCAGGAAGCCTGGAGCACCCTGAAAGAAGGAGCTTCCGAAGTGGGGCGTATCAGCAAAGAGAAAGCAGAGGAAGCTTACGACACGATTCGCAACTGGATGCAGGAAAACGGGAAACCGATTAATCAGGAAATCGCGGAAGCAATCGATCAGATTGCAATAGCAGCCGGTGTGGAGGAAGCTGAGCTTGCAGAGTGGCACCGCACTGTGGAAAACTTCATAGCCACACATAAAGAATCTTTATCAGAGCATGCCCAGGAAGCATGGGAAACTATCAAAGAGTATAGCGCAGAAACCGGCAGTGTGGCAAAAGAAAAGGTAGAAGAAGCATATCAGGCTCTCAGCGACTGGTTCGGGAGTTTCAACACGGAGGAATCTGAAGAAGCTGAAGAAGCCCTTGAAAAGATCGTTGAAGTATAAAAACAAGGTGAAAAACCAGAAAAGGGACTGAATGATTCAGTTCCTTTTTTACGTGGTATCCTGAAGCAAAAAAGATTTTGAGGGTGCCTTGAAGTTGACTTTGAAACGACTTTGAAGTATACTTCAGTAACTTCAAAAGAAATATTGAGAGAAAATAGAATATGAAAAAAGGCAATGCATTGGCACTTCTTCCGATTGGTATCTTTCTGATTTTGTATCTGGGTCTCGGAATACTCTTTGAATATATTCTGAAGATTCCGATGGGTTTTTATAATATCCCTATCGTTGTGGTCTTTCTGATTGCCCTGTTGGTTGCATGTCTTCAGAACCGCAGCCTTTCCTTTGATGAAAAGCTCAGCCGGATGGGTAAAGGGATTGGCGATAAAAACATCGTTACGATGATACTGATCTTTATGGAGGCAGGCATCTTTGTTGGTGTTGTTGGCCGCAGCAGTGCTGAGAGCGTAGCATATTTTACACTCTCTCTGATTCCTGCACGTTATTCCGTTGCAGTCCTGTTTGTTGTCAGCTGCTTTGTTTCCCTGGCAATGGGCACGTCGGTCGGTACGATCACGCTGATTACTCCGATTGCAGCGGAAATTGCCAAAGCATCCGGCTTTCCGGTAGCACTTTGTGCAGGTTCTGTTATGGGCGGTGCGATGTTCGGGGATAATCTTTCTTTCATTTCGGATACCACAATTGCTGCCTGCAATGGACAGGGCTGTGAGATGAAAGATAAATTCCGTGAGAATGTTGCCATTGCTCTTCCTGCGGCTCTGCTGACACTGATATTGATTCTTGTGCTGTCTCTGCGCAGTGGGATTGGCAGTGTCGAGCTCAAAGACTATAGCCTTGTTCAGATCGTGCCTTATTTGCTTGTCCTGATCGGAGGCATCGTGGGGATCAATGTGTTCGTCGTTTTACTGATAGGAATCTTCTCCGGATCG
>JAEEGI010022250.1_pt1 | contig 12540 bp, 9 predicted proteins | sample 8958751 | NCBI WGS metagenome assembly JAEEGI01 (sample SAMN16246545, study PRJNA631951) | gut metagenome | biome: gut microbiome; feature: rumen; material: KS-attached | host: Bos | place: Iran: Karaj | collected 2018-10 | reverse complement strand
TGACATGCCGTCCATGACGGGCATTATAAGGTCGAGAATAACCAGTGATACCTCTGTCGCGTGTTGTTCGAGATAGTTGACTGCCTCAAGACCGTCACAGGCCTCGGCTATTTCAAAGCGGTCAGCAAGAATATCCGAGAGGATGGAACGGTTGAGCTCCGAGTCGTCGACTATAAGTATTTTGTAATTGTCGCCGATATTGTTCATAAAACCCTTCTATCTTGGAATAAACCAGTTTTTTCACAACTTACATTGTAAGTAATTTCTATAAAAAAGTAAATAGAATTTGTAAAAAATAGTATATTATATACAAAAATAGTGATATACTATTAACACTAAGGTGGTGAGGCTATGCCCAGAAAAAGAACTACATTGATTGTCATAACAGTCATAATACTGCTTTTTGTGACAATCTGTACCTGGTATTCGTACCACAATATTAAAGAAGCGGTACGGATAGAATCCTATCAGACAATGAATTCCATTGCCGAGGCTCTGGTTGAGCGGGCAAAGAATACCGAGGATTCCGATCTCGGTGCGATAAACCTCTATTACGGCAACGGTGAGGCCTTCATAATTGACAGGTCCTCGCATGAGGTGCTCTATAACTCAAGCGATGTAAAAATCGGCCCTGAACTGAAGAACCTCTTTGACAAAAATACGGTGCCGGATGGCATGTCCGCAATAAGAATGACAATAGACAGCGAGAGGGAACTCATACTCGCAGCTCCCGAACGTACCGTCTATAACGCTGTGTACAGGGCACGGCAGGCCTTCGTGCTGCTTATAGCCGTTGAACTCTTTGCCTTTGCCGCATACATCTACCTCGTCTTTGCCAGCGCAAAGCGCAGTGTGGAGAAGACCCTCCTTGAGGAACGTCTCAAGAAGGTTCAGAAGGCGGACGAGGCCAAGTCCCTCTTCATCTCCAGCATGTCCCACGACCTTCGCATACCTATGAGTTCATCCATAGGCTTTACCGATCTCGCATATGACAATGCCGAGAATCCCGAAAAGACACGTGAATATCTGAAGAAAGTCAGGTCCTCAAATGAGCATCTCCTGACCCTCGTAAACGACATTATTGACGTTAACCGTATAGAAAACGGCAATATCAGCATAAAGGAGGAGGCGTACAACCTCTACTCCGTCGCGGCGGGAATCGATGAGATGGTCCGCCCTGAAATTGAGGCGAAGAAGATTACATTTGCCACGGACTTCTCCGGAATCATCGACGAGAATGTCTATTGCGACAAACTGCATATAAAGCAGGTTTTCTTCAATATCTTCTCCAACGCCGTCAAGTTCACCGACCCGGGCGGAAACATCAAGTTTGAAATCATACAGCTCAAATGTGACCAGCCCGGTTACGGCCTCTACGAGTTCCGCGTACGCGACTCGGGAATCGGTATCGGTGCGGACTTCATGCCCTATGTCTTTGATCCCTTCACCCGTGAGAACTCGGTCGGCGTGAACAAGACCACCGGAGCGGGTCTCGGACTTACAATCACGAAGCAGATTATCGATATGATGGACGGCTCTATTGCCGTAAAGAGCGAGCCTTTCTCAGGCGCTGAGTTTATAGTAAGGCTCCGCTTTAAACTCGCTTCAACGGGTGCCACAATCGGCAGCCGCAACAATGACTATGAGGTCTTCACGGATAAGTTCCAGGGCAGGAAGCTGCTTCTTGTCGAGGACAACGGCCTCAATCGTGAGATGGAGAAGGATCTCCTTGAGGAGTGCGGCTTCATCGTAAATGACGTCGATGACGGTACGGTTGCCGTCGCCGTCATGGAACAGGCAAAGGCGGGCGAATACGCCGCCATCATCATGGATGTACAGATGCCCAACATGGACGGCTATGAGGCGACACGCCTCATCCGCAAGATGGCGGATCCGGCCATCGCCCGCATACCCATAGTCGCCATGACGGCGAACGCCTTCAACGAGGACCGCTTAAAGTCCAGGGAGGCGGGTATGAACGCACACATCACAAAACCCATCGATATGGACAAACTTTTAAAGGTCCTGGACAAACTTATCTGAGGAATACCCCATGCTTGAAATCAAGAATGTCACAAAAACTTTTAATACGCTCAAAGCCGTTGATGACCTGAGTCTTCGGGTTGAGGACGGTGAGATAGTCGGTTTTGTCGGCCCGAACGGTGCCGGCAAGACCACGACCATGAAAATTCTCACCGGAATTCTAAAACCCGACAGCGGAACCGTAAATATCAACGGCTTCGACATGCAGGAGACACCCATAGAGGCCAAGGAGATAATAGGCTACATCGCCGACAGTCCCGATATGTTCCTCCGCCTCAAGGGTATTGAGTTTTTAAATATAATCGCGGACATCTACAAGGTGCCGACGGACCTCCGCCGCGAGCGTATAGAGACCTTTGCCACGCGTTTCGGCCTCATTGACGCCCTTGACCTGCCGATGCAGAACTACTCCCACGGCATGCGTCAGAAGATGATGGTTACGGCGGCCCTTATACACAATCCGCCCGTATGGATTCTGGACGAGCCCCTCATAGGTCTCGATCCGAAATCCGCCTACAACTTAAAGGGAATGATGCGCGAGCACGCCGATGCAGGCAACTGCGTACTCTTCTCGACACATGTACTCGAGGTCGCGGAAAAGCTCTGCGACAAGATAATCATCATCAACCGGGGAAAGGACATATTCTACGGTACAATGGATGAACTCACATCCATGTACCCGGACAAGGATTTTGAACAGATCTTCCTTGAGATGACGGGTGAGAGCGTATGACGACTTACCTGGCACTCACAAAGACATTCATAAAATCGCTCCAGATGAGCCAATCGACCGACAGACGCACGAGAATCATACTCAGGATTATCGTGGGTCTTGTCGTTCTTTTTGTCTTCGTCCCCGTCGCGATTTTTGCCGCACTCATGACCTATTCGCTCGTCACCAACCTCCAGTTCTTCCACATACAGGACCTGGGCGTTGCGATGATGCTCCACACAATCTGCCTCTTTACGCTGTTTTTCGGCTTCAATGTAATCTTCAGTGAATTCTATTTCTCCAGTGACATTGAGTACGTAAGACCCTGGCCCGTCAAGGCCTGGCAGCTTGTTGCGGCCAAGTTCTCGGTCTCTTTCTATGTTGACAACATGATGCAGATTTTCATGGTAATAGCGAGCCTTGTCGGTTTCTTTTTCGCCATGCGTCCCGGTGTCATGTCGTATGTCGCTTCCGCTATTGCGGTAATTACATTGCCCATTCTGCCGCTCACCTACTGCGGCATAATAGCGATGGTGGTAATGCGTTTCACCAAATCGATCAACAACAAGGAGAGCGTACAGCGCATATCCGCTCTTGTGCTCGCGGGCTTCATCCTGATGTTCGTTATTATGTTCCGCGTGTTTGCGAAAAATGCCGTCGATGCCATCGGCTTTTTCATCACCGAGACGAACAGCCCGTTTGTCGAGTATATGAATCGCATATTCCCGACCATACATTTCATCTCAAAGGCCATAACTTACGGTTCGGTTCCGGACCTTCTCATCTATATTCTCATCAATGTCATAGCTGTATCGCTCATGCTCTTCCTGTCTGAGCTTCTCTACTTCAAGGGCTTTGAAAACCTTGTTACGAATATGAAGGCGAAACAGCGCAGTTTCGATGAGCTGATGAAGGTCTCCGTACAGAGCACGCCGTTTCGCGCATATCTCCGCAAGGAACTTCTCATTCTCGTGAGAACGCCTTCCTTCTTCACGAACTGTATTATGCCGAACTTTATCTGGCCGGTATTCGCGCTCATCATCTTAAAGATGCAGACGTACGATGTATCAATCACCGCCCTTCGCATCTACAATATGAACGAGCCGAAGATTGTCGGATTCTTCCTCATCATGGGCTCCGTCGTCTTCTCACTGATCATGACCGCGCTCAATTCGCTGGCTTCAAACGCCATCTCGCGCGAGGGCAAGCACTTCCAGTTCATGAAGTACATCCCCATCCCGTATGACACACAGTGGGACATCAAGATCATCGTCTCCTGCGTGCTCTCCTTTGTCGGCATATGGATGTATCTTCTCCCGTTCTGCATTATCATCCATACGAACTTCATCTATATTATCGTCTCGATTCTGCTGAGCATACTGTCCATAACCTTTGTCTCGTATATGGGTATATACATCGACAGCATTCAGCCGAAACTTGTCTGGGACGACGAACTGTCGGTTCTCCGTGAGAACACGAACGTTGCGCTCGTCATGGCGTTGGCGCTCGGAATCGGCATAGCCATAGCCTTTGTCGGCTACTCCTTCTATGCCTTCCTCAAGGTGCGCCTTCTCCTCGTCTCGCTCTCGCTCTTTGTTGTGCTCGCGATCCTGAACCTCTTCGTTTTGTGGCGCACCTCAAAGAACGCTGTTCGCCGCATCGCCGAACAGGAAGAGACATAGTATATATAATATTGACAACGCCCCTTCGGGGGCGTATACTATTTGTGAATAGTTGAATAACTGTTCAAATATTCAAAATTAACGGAAGGGAGGAGAGCTCATGGAAAACCGGTCGGCAGAGGAATTTCAGACACTTGCCGAGCTGTTTAAACTGTTCGGCGACGGCACGAGAATACGGATTCTCACCGCGCTGAAGGACGGCGAAAAGTGCGTGCGCGACATAGCGGACGAACTCGGCATGAATGTTTCGGCCATCTCTCATCAGCTCAAATCCCTGAAGGTGGCCAACATGGTTAAGTCCCGCAGAGACGGACAGAATATCTACTACGCGCTCAGCGATGACCATGTTGAATCAATAATCAATATCGGACTTGAACATATAAGAGAAGGAAAGGAAAACTGACATGGAGTATTTCAAGAACAAAAAGCCTGAGGCGGACGTTCCGAAAAACAGTGAACAGGACGACCAGCTCATGCTCGAGGAAATCCTCGCGAAGAAGGACGATTGGACCTTCTACGAAGAGGATACGGGCGAGGCCGTGAACGAGGAACCGGCCGCCCCGGCAGAAGAGGCCGAATTAGTAATCGAAGAGGCCGAAGAAGCAATAATTGAAGAGGCAGCCGAAATCGAGGCACCGATCGTCGAGGAGGAAGACCTTCTTGACGGTGAGCCAATCCTCCTCGATGACGAGGAGATAGAGGCGGCCGAGTGGGCCTTCGACGACGAGGAGCCCGAAGAAGCCGAAGAGGCAGAGGAAGAGGCTCCGCTCTTCACCGAAGAGGACGAGGCCGAACCCGAAGAAAAAGAGCCTGAAGAAGAGCCCGAAGAGGCTGAGGGCGAAGAGAAAAAAGAGAAACCCGCATCCGGAAAGAAGATGCAGGTTATGACTCTTGCCGACATCAGGAAGAAGCGCCGCGACAAAGAACGTGAGCATCTTCATGAGGAGGACGGCGACGATCACGAGCATCATGAACCTGTACATGAGCATAGCCAGAACGGACATATCCACCATGAGGAGACATTCACGCTTCGCGGAAATGCTCCCGGTATGAACAGCATTAAAATCAAGCTTATGCGCCTCGGCATAGCTCTCGCCATATTCATTGTAGGCTATATTCTTTACAAGGCCGTAAAAGCCACCGTATGGGTCGGTGTTCCTTTCTTTATAATCGCATATATTTTCCTCGGAATAGACATCTGGATGGAGATGTGGAGAGAGAAGTTCAGAGAGGGAATCTTTGATGAGAAACTTCTCATGACAATCGCATCTCTCGCCGCTTTCATAGTAGGCGAGTATCCGGAAGCAGTAATAGTAATGCTCCTTTATCAGCTCGGTGAACTCCTTGAGGATATCGCCGTAGGCAGATCAAAGAAGAACATAAGAGACCTTATGAATATCCGTCCCGATGTCGCATATGTCATCAGAGGCGGCAATACGCTCAAGGTCCACCCTTCCAAGGTCTCCGTAGGTGACCTCATAGTTGTAAGACCGGGCGAGCGCGTGCCGCTTGACGGTAAGGTTGAGCAGGGTAAGGGCTTCGTTGACACCTCCGCCCTGACCGGTGAGTCAGTACCGCGTCGCGTACACGAGGGCGACGAAGTCCTCTCAGGTTACATCTGCAAGGACAGCGTCCTTCATATCAGGGTTGAGAAGTTCTTCGCAGACTCTGCTGCGTCAAGAGTTCTCGACCTCGTACAGAACGCGGCCCAGAAGAAGGCTCCCGCGGAGCAGTTCATCACAAAGTTTGCACGTTACTACACCCCTGCGGTCATGATACTTGCGCTCCTTATAGCGGTAATTCCGAGTATCATCTTCAAGGTCTGGAAAGTATGGGTATACAGAGCATGTATCCTCCTTGTAATCTCCTGCCCCTGCGCAATTGTAATCTCAGTGCCCATGGCATTCTTCGCAGGTCTGGGTGTTGCTTCCAGAAACGGTATCCTTGTAAAAGGCTCCAACTATCTTGAAGCACTCAACAATGTCGACACAGTTGTATTCGACAAGACAGGCACACTCACAAAGGGCACATTCGCAATCACTCAGGTATCCGCAGCAAACGGTTTCAAGGAAGCACAGCTCCTGACCCTCGCAGCCCATGCTGAGTGCCACTCAAATCATCCCATAGCCAAGGCCATAATGGACCTCTACTATAAAAACGGCGGCAAGCACATAGCAAGAGAGAAGATCACGAGTTATAAGGAGATTGCCGGACACGGCATAAGCGTAGTGGTAGGCGACCATCTCATCCTTGCCGGTAACACAAAACTCATGAGTGCCGCGGGCATCAGCATAACCGAGAGCACCGCTATAGGCACAAAGATATATGTCGCCGCTGACAACCAGTATGCGGGATACATTGTAATCGCGGACGAAATCCGTGAGGACGCCCGCGAGGCGATAACGGAACTCAAACTTACGGGTGTTGACCACACCGTAATGCTCACGGGCGACAATGTCGACATAGCGTCGAACGTCGCCAAGTCAGTGGGACTTGAGAAGTACTACGCCGAGCTCCTTCCCGATGAGAAGGTTGAGAAGCTCGAGGAAGTCATGACGGGCGCCCAGGGCATAGGCCTTGTCGCCTGCGTAGGCGACGGCATGAACGACGCGCCCGTACTTGCGGGAGCGGACATCGGCGTCGCCATGGGCGGCATCGGTTCCGACGCCGCAATAGAGGCCGCCGACGTCGTCATCATGGATGACCAGCCGAGCAAACTCGTTGACGCCATCAACATTGCGCGCGACACGAAGATGATTGTCAAAGAGAACATCATCGCGTCGCTCGGCGTCAAGGCACTCGTATTCCTGCTCGGTATTGTCGGCGTCGCAAACATGGGCTTCGCAATCTTCGCCGACGTCGGAGTAATGCTCCTTGCAGTCGCAAACGCCATGAGACTTCTCAGAAAATGAGGCAACATAAAATGAAAAAGATATTTGCCATAATACTATCAGTATTTATGCTCGTTTCACTCGCACTCCCGGCCTTCGCCGAGGACGGCGTGACAGAGATAAAGACATATGAGGACCTCCTCAAAATTAAGGACAATCCGACCGGCAGTTACAGACTCGTAAACGACATAGACTGCAAAGGTCAGGACTGGCTGCCGATTGATTTCTCGGGAACCCTTGACGGCAACGGCAAGGCCATAATGAACCTTACCGTAACCAAAACCGGTGAGTCCACAAGGACCACAATCGACGGCAACTGGAAGGAATATGACACGCATTTTGCCGGCCTGTTCTGTGTAATGGAAAATGCGACAGTAGCGAATCTGACATTGCTCGGTGTAAATGTCGATGTAGCCCTGAACGACAACACATATGTCGGTACAATTGCAGGCTATATGGCTGACAGCACAATTGAAAGCTGTACTGTTGAAGGCACTGCAAAGCTTACCTCATCCTGCAAGTCCTTCGGCGTAGGCGGTATTCTCGGCTACGGCAAAGGCAGGATCAATTCCTGCACTGCAGATGTCACACTCATCTGTATTGACACGGACAAAGAGTGGAAGGACGAGCAGTTCATGGGCGGCGCGTACGCAAACGGCTATCCCGATGTCACAAACTGCACGATAAACATAAAGGGATATGACTCAGACCACGGCTATGTCCATGACGGCGGCATAGGCGGTATGTATATACTTCCCCACAGCGAGAAGTACGCAGGCCATGTTGACAACAACAAAGTCACCGGTTTCATCAGCTTCTTCGAGGACAACACCAACAGAAGAGCGTACTGTGTGGGTGACATAGGCGAGATCATGAACTGGACTCTCACAAAAGACGGCAATGACATAAAGGGCTTTGAGCGCCGTGAGACGAAGGACTACTCAAAGGACCTTTTGCCCAACATGTGTGAGAACGCTGAGTATGACCAAAGTGTAACCGCACCCACGGAGACTGAGTACGGCTACACCACCTACAAGTGCAAGACCTGTGACTACAGCTATAAAGCAGACTACACAAGCCTTAACGTCTACGCTGAGCCCGAAACTGAAACCCAGGAACCGAAAAAGGGCGGGGAAACTCCCGCAGAACATCAGGGCCTTCCGGTAATAGTCAAGGTCATCATTGCGGTAGTCGCATCACTCATACTCATAGTCATAATCCTGAACGTAGTAAACAGAGTCAGAAGAAACATCCGCAGAAAAAAGCGATATGAGGCGCGCCACGGACACAGATAATATGCTGAAGAAAAATCAGGACATAGAACTCGAAATAGACGGCATGACCGCTGAAGGCTCCGGTGTGGGGCACTTTGACGGTCAGGCCGTCTTTGTACGTAACACTGCAATAGGCGATGTAATCGACTGTCACATAATAAAAGCAAAGCAGAACTATGCCGTAGGCACCGTAAACAAGATAAAGAAAGCATCTCCCGACCGCATTACCCCTGATTGTCCCTCAGCCGGCAAATGCGGCGGTTGTGCATTCAGACATATCACATACGAAAAAGAACTCGAAATCAAGGCACAGCGCGTCAGAGACGCCTTTCTGCGCCTTGCTCACCTTGATATTGAAACCGAACCCATAATCGGCGCTGACGAGACGGACGGCTACAGGAACAAAGCACAGTTTCCGGTTTCAAAGGACACAAGAAGCAATGATCCCGTCATCGGCTTCTATGCCTTCAACACTCACCGCATAGTCCCGCAGAAGGACTGCCGTCTTCAGCCCCCGATTTTCAAGGACATACTGGACATAGTCGAAAACTGGATTAAAGAGAACAATATCTCAGTCTACGATGAAGAGAAAAACAAAGGCCTCCTCCGACACATCTACATCAGAGAAGGCAGGTATACGAAGGAAGTAATGGTCTGTCTCGTCATAAACGGTGATGAGATACCCTATGAAAGCAAACTGATAACGGAACTTAAAAGCGGCATACCGAAACTGAAATCAGTGGTGCTTAACATCAACAAGGCAGACAGCAATGTAATTCTCGGTGATGAAATAAAAGTCCTCGACGGTGACGGTTTTATCACGGACAGAATAAACGATAAGACCTTCCGTATTTCACCGCTCTCATTCTTCCAGGTTAACACAGCCCAGTGCGAGAAGCTCTACAACAAGGTAAAAGAGTTTGCCGGTAAGGACAACAGACTTCTCCTTGACCTCTACTGCGGTACGGGCACAATAGGCCTTACACTCGCTGACACGACTGAAAAACTTGTCGGGGTTGAAATAGTCCCCGAAGCCATAGAGGACGCAAAGAAGAATGCACAGCAAAACAAAATCACCAACGCTGAATTCTTTGCGGGTGACGCCAAAGAAATAGCAGAGAAACTCAAAGAACAGAATGCGCACCCGGACACCATAGTCGTAGACCCTCCGCGCAAAGGTCTTGACGCGGAGCTGCCCGCAATCATTGCGGACATGGCGCCAGGTCGCTTAGTCTACGTCTCCTGTGACCCCGCTACGCTCGCACGCGACTGTGCTCGCTTCGCTGCCCTCGGCTTCACCATAGAAACCATCCAGCCCGTCGACATGTTCCCCCGCACCTCCCATGTGGAGTGCGTGACATTGATGACGAGAAACTGATCAACAAGCAGGACGGCATCGGGAACAAGACCTTCGTGGAGATGCTCGACAAGCTGGGGTACGATATTCAGATCACGTATGTAAGGAAGGAAACTAACTGACAAATCGGGATTTGTAGATGTGTATTTTTTCTTGATATTTTGCAGAGGGGCGGAATAACCAAATGAAGAAAACGGCGATTTTTACGATGGGTACGCGCGGAGATGTGCAGCCGTATATCTTTCTATCAAAGGAATTGATAAAGAATGGATATGAGGTAACACTTGGTTCTCATCCCTGCTGGAGAGCGTTGGTTGAAGACGCGGGGATACATTTTGAGCCGATCGGGCCGGATATTGATATAGAGAAAGAAGCTGCGGCTATCAGGGGAGCAGTATCGAATCCCGCCCTGAGTATGCTCAAGACCATGAATTTTGTTTTTCGAATCATACAAGAATCTACAACCGAAGTATATGAGGCTTGCAAGGGAAAAGATTTAATCATTGTCAGCCACAGTCAAATGGGGGCTGTTGAAGCTGGGGTTCTTGGGATTCCAACGGTAAATGTGACGCTTCAAACGGAAATGATCGGAGAAAAACTACGGCCTCAGACCTTCAAAGACAAAGTCATTGGAGGAATGATAGCAAAGCAGGTGGCTAAGCCGTATAATAAGATTAGAAAGGTGTATGGACAAAAGCCTGTAAAATCGGCTGAAGAAATCATGTCCGACCGACTTAATCTGATTCCTATAAGCCGATATGTTGTGGAAAGGAATCCATACTGGGAAGAAAAGAATGTACTCACAGGGTACTGGTATGACGAAGAAACGGAATATGTTCCTGACGAAAAGCTGGCAGAATTCATTGCGAGCGGTGATAAGCCTGTGATTCTTGCGCTTGGCGCGATGTCTTTTGAGGACAGATCTGAAAAAGAGAAGCTTGATATGTTTGTCAATGCTTTTAAGAAAACAGGATGCAGGGCGATCATTCAGGGATTCCAAAAGACAATGCGGGACTATGTATTGCCTGAAACTATGATGGCATGTGGAAGTGTGCCACACAGTTGGTTATTCAGACAAGGCAAGTTTGTCATACATCATTGTGGCTTTGGAACTTCTGCGGCGACGCTTGTTTATGGAATACCCTCTGTACCTGTTCCTCATGTGTTGGATCAATTGGGTTTCGCTATGCAACTTAATAATGTAAATGTAGCGACAAAACCGTTGAAAGCCAAGGACTTAAGCGAGGAAACGATTATAGCCAAGATCAAGGAAATGCATGATGAATATGATGAAATGAAGAAGAATGCAGAAATGATTTCCGAAAGAATCCGGACAGAGGGCGGCGTAGCAGAGGCCGTCCGACTGATCAATGAATTAATGGCTTAATATGACTGAGTACGACAATTCCGGTTTGACGAGGTATAACTATGGTAATTTTGATCACAGGATCATCCCATGTCGGGAAAACGCTTCTGGCACAGCGGATGCTCGAGATATTCAAATACCCGTATCTCTCCATTGATCATTTGAAGATGGGGCTGATTCGCAGCGGAAATACGGATCTGACGCCGGAGGACGACGATGAACTGACAGGTTATCTCTGGCCAATCGTCAGAGAGATCATCAAGACAGCGATCGAGAATGAACAAAACCTGATCGTAGAGGGCTGTTACGTTCCGCCTGATTGGAGAAAGGACTTTGACGACCGTTATCTTTCTTCTGTCAGATTCATTTGTCTTGCAATGACGGAGGATTATATCCAGACTCATTTTGACGAGATCATCGGACATGAATCCGAAATCGAATCCAGACGGATCCCGGCAGATTGTTCGATCAGCGATCTGAAGCAATGCAACAGGTGGTTCATAGAGGCATTTCGCAATGCCGGTGAGAGGGTCACCCTGATAGAAGATGATTTCAAAGAGGCGACAGCGCAACTGATCGATGAAATCGGGATTTGGGGAGGGAAATGAAATGAAAGACGGAAAAGATCCAAATCCAAACAGCATCCATCCGATCGCCGGATACGATCAGGAAATCTACGTGAAACCGACGATCCAGAATCCGAACATCGTGGTCGGAGATTTCACTTATATCGCGGATTCGGAATTTGAGAGCCATGTCACGCACCTCTATCCGTGGAGCAGAGACAAACTCATCATCGGGAAGTTCTGCCAGATCGCGTCCGGCGTTGAATTCGTGATGAACGGCGCGAACCACCAGATGAACGCGGTCTCGACCTTCCCGTTCTACACGCTGGAGGGCTGGGACATGGAGCCGCCCGCTTCGACGGATCTCCCGTTCAAGGGCGATACCGTGATCGGAAACGACGTGTGGATCGGCCAGAACGCGGTGATCCTGCCGGGCGTTTCCATCGGCGACGGCGCCATCATCGGCGCGAGCAGCGTCGTCGGCAGCGACGTTGCGCCCTATACCATCGTCGTCGGCAATCCGGCGAGGGCGCTGCGCAGGCGCTTTGACAACGAGCTGATCGATCTGCTGCTCCGCTTCCGGTGGTGGGACAAGACCGTGGAAGAGATCAACAGCCTGATCCCGATCCTGACCTGCAGCGACTTGAAG
>JAEEGI010022249.1_pt1 | contig 12540 bp, 10 predicted proteins | sample 8958751 | NCBI WGS metagenome assembly JAEEGI01 (sample SAMN16246545, study PRJNA631951) | gut metagenome | biome: gut microbiome; feature: rumen; material: KS-attached | host: Bos | place: Iran: Karaj | collected 2018-10 | reverse complement strand
TTCTCCAACTTATTGTTATATTTGGGGGAATTATGTATCGTGATTATCACGGCTAATATCGAGTAACATATTCCAAAGCAGGTATTCATCTTAAGTCCCACATCCGGAACTGCGCCTTCAATCGACAATATATACATTCCGGCGAATCCTGTGCAGAAGCTTATTACAGTTCCTGTAAGTACTGCAATCATAAGACCTATATCCAGAGGCCTTTCTTTGCCATTTGCAAAAAGGAAGCCTACAAAAGCCATTGTGCTGTAGCCAACTCCAAGGGCGGAACTCATAAGGCCAAGAAGTAAGGCAGTACCGAAGTCTCCCGGAGTTAATCCCCTGCGTTGAATATAGCTGTCAATCACAAATGTAGACATATACAATATTACAGGTATGAAATTAAGGAACCACAACTTCTTTTTCATTTTCTCTCTCCGCTTTTATGTAAAAAATTTGTTTAATAAGCTCTTATATCAGAAAGTATATAGTACCTGCGGGATGAGATAAACATGTATGAAAGCAAATTATGGCATCGTATTTTTATTATTTAAACAACGTTAAAAAAGTCCCTTAATATCAAGTAGCGACGGAACACAGGCATACAACTTTTTACTCAGTTCCTCGTCCGGCTGTGTCAGATCCGGCACCATGATGACATTACAACCGGCCTCATATGCACTGGTAACACCGTTTGGCGAATCCTCAACAGCGAAGGTCTCTTCCGGAGAAAGTCCAAGCTCCTTACAGGCATAGGCATAGATATCGGGTGCGGGCTTACCCTGCTTTACCATATCTGCACAAATTATTCTGTCAAAATGGTCAAAGAGTCCGAGCTTAGTAAGATAGCCCTTAGTTCTCTCATATTCATTGGCGGTTGCGATGCAGGTAAGAATGCCGCGCTCGCGCAGCCATGTCAGGATCTCCACTGCACCGGGCTTAAGGGGAATCCCCAGCTCTTTAATAATATCTGCCACAAGGCCTCTTCTGTATTCTCTTACTGTATGATAGTCGAAATCCTCTCCGAACCACTCCTTGAACTTAACCGGTGCAAAAGGCCTTCCCAGTGAACGCATCTCCAGAGGCATCCAGGGCTCGCACTCATATCCAAAGTGAGCCAGAGCCTTAGGCCAGGCTATCTGATAGAATTTCTCGGTATCGGTCAGAGTACCGTCTAAGTCGAAAATTACTGCTTTAATGTTTTTAGACATTTTTATCTGCTCCTTTTTGTCAGGTCTATCAAAGCTCGTAGTATTCCGCATTAATATATTTCGTATCATCCTCAAAGGCTGAGGGCTCAGTGTGGGTCTCGTTTACTTCCACAGTGTTTCCGCCTCCGAAAATACTTGTAAACAGTGACTTCATTGTGTCAGATCCGATGAATGCAACGTCTGAGGAAACAGCACTTACCGCTCCCTTTTGCTCATCGCTGCAGGTAACCTTGGCGCAGTCCCTGATTTTGAGCCTTTCTCTTATGAGCTCAGCGGGAATGTCTTTCGCGATCTTAAGAAGAGCGCAGTCTCTGATAAGTATACCATCTGCTGCCGCTTCAAGGGTTACTCTGTCAAGGTTGGCAATCGGCATATCTTCCATTACGATGCCCTCAGCGACAACGATTTTTTTGTAGGAAGCCTTGATCTCGTTAAGTCTTGGCACACATTCCTGATTGGTGACCAGCTCGCCCTCCACAACAAGGGATTCAAGCCTGTTTAGTGCACTCATATTTGCAGAAGAAATATGGGCATTTCCTATTATATACAGATTGGTTCCGTAGGTGTTAACATACTGGTCATCGATCTCGTTCTCATCCTCAACGATAACCCTGCAGTTATCGGGGATCTCCACGATCTCCGCCTCAATGTTAAAAAGAGGAAGAGCTGCATCAAGGTGACTCTTTCTGATGTAAATCTTATCTGTTGAAAACTTCACGTTCTTTTCAGCAAGCTTGTTAAAATTGGTCTCCGGGTCATTGTCATAGATAAAAGTGGCTGCAAAATATCCGGTATTTTCCGGTGCTCTCATAGGAAAATACTTATCAAGCTTATATCTGTTTGCGAGGAGTACATAGTCATCGGGATATGCCTTAGTCATGCCGTTTATGGAAAGTCCCGGGAAAGGCAGCATTGCTGCAATGCTTTTGGGGCAAAGGATGATTCCGTTGACGGTTATGCGGCAGTACTTTTTCAAAACCTCTTGGGAACCGGGGGCTATCTTCAGCATTCCATTGACGGAGATAGCGGTACCCTCTGCCACGGTTGAATTGGGCGAAATCTCATATACACCGTTGATGGTCTGGGTCATGTTGCCGGGAGCTTCGCCGATGTCCTTGCTCCTAACCTCCTCAGCCTTTATATTAAAGGGAAGTCTGTTGAGGATTTCTTTACTTCTGTCATCAACGATAAGGTTCTCTGTATAAATTCTGATACTGGAAAACTCCTTGTAGTTGTCTTCGTTAATTCTTCTTGCGTCACAGGTTTCACAGTTGATTCTGAGTTTCATGTTTTTCCCCTTTCAAACGTATGTATTCATGCTCTGTTTCTTATATTATTTTTTTCCTTAAATGTTCTCTTGCCTCGTGGAGTTTGCTCCTGACCGTTCCGGCGGGAAGCCCCAGCATCTCTCCTATCTGTTTGGAGGAAAAGCCCTCCACATGCCTTAGGATCAGTAGCTTAGCCTCAAGAACGTCCATGGTCCTAAGCACCTCAAGGATCTCTTTTTCCGAATACTTATCATAGAAGTTCTGCTGTATGGGCAGTTCCTCGGAGTCTGTCATCTCGCCCTGAAGGCACTCGTTTTTCCTTTTCCTCACGGTGTCGATAAAAACGTTCTTGATGGTGCGGTAGAGCCAGGCTCTTTTCTGAGGAAATGACAGGCCCTCAATCTCGTCGTAATGGTCGATGGCACGCAGGAAGCCTTCCTGAACCATCTCCTTTGCCATATCCTCGTCCTGAGTCATGATGCAGCACCACTTGAGCAGCTCGGTATTTAGTTGTTTATACAAGTCGGTAATTTCCTGCTCCATACTCCCCATCCCTGTTTAGTTTTGTGTGAGACCCTGGTATCCCACAATTATACATCTTTTCTATTCGATACCACGAGTGAAAATGCGTATTTTTCCTAAGCGCTAACTGAACCAGATACAAATTAACCATAATTATCCTCCAACGATCTAAAACTATCCATAATCATTTGTTACTGTTCAAAAGCGCTTTCTGTATATATAACGTTTGAAAGAAGAAAAGTGTTGGAAATATTTTAAAAAAATTTTCCAACACTTTTGTCATGTATTACAGTTCCTTCTCATAGCACAGGAAATCCTGATCGTACATAAAGCACTCCCCTACCACATTGAAACCAAAGGTGGCATAGCAGCGAATTGCCTTGATGTTGTGCTTGTTCACCAGGAAGTGAATTCCTTTGTTTCCACGCCTTTTCAGTTCTTCGATTCCGAACCCGAGCATTATGCGACCAAGGCCTCTGCTCTGCTCATCAGGAAGAACTGCCAATCTTGCAAGCTCGCTTGAGGGATTAAGATTCGGGTTCCAGCATTCAAGAGCGTCCACGTCAGGGTCCTCCTCAAGGGAGATGGCAGCGTGGATCCTGCCGTCTATTTTAAGGACATACAGCGCATCTCTGGACAGGTCAAAATCTATGGTCTGATCAGAAGGATAGTCCTCATCCCAGGGGCAGAACTCGCGGCCCTTCTGCATGTCATACAGGGCAAGGATCTCGTCCCTGTCGTTTTCCGTGGCAAGAATAATCTTATAGTCCTTCATTAGTTGTCTCCATGTATATCTTTATAGTACTTGCTGTCTGTAGTTGCATTAAAGCCGTCAAGGAAATATTCCTTTGGCATATATTGTTCATAATCAAGATCCATATAGTAATTGCAGAAGATCTGCTCAGCATAGATAATCCGGCCCTCGCCGTCTGTCAGCGCATAGACAAAGCCGTTGTAGGAATCCGCATTTACCGCGAGCAGCTGATAAGTTTTTTCCTCCTCCACGTCGTAGTAGCCGGTGTATTCGGTGGATTCATAGGCCTTCAGCCTTTTTACCTCCGCATCATACTCTGACGGTGTATAGTCAACAACGATGTACCCCAGATACTGGGCATCCCAGGGGTTGTAGTAGACCATCTTGAAATCCTCCACCTTCATGGAGTCAGTGATCTTTTCAGGCCATATGGTCTCATCCATGCCCCACTTGGTCCACTGAGTATCCACACCTTCCTGATATGCTCCGTTGGAGAAGTTCATATATTCGTTGTAATGGGAAACATCGTCGTACTCTTCAATTGGCGACATCCCCACCATAACCATGAGGATTCCAACAATAACAGTCATTACGATAACACGCCAGAATGCTACGGCAAGGCCTATAATAGTCGCGAGCTTAATACCGCGGACAAGCTTCTTGTTCTTCACTATCTTTTCCAGAAGTCCTGTCACATATAAGGTAACAACCGACATTATAACCAGCGCTATAAATGTAACAAACAGGACTCCTTTGTTTATCTTGTTTGAAGCAATCCCAATCGTCTGTAATCCTATGGATGCAAGCAACACCAGAACTCCGATGAAGCTTATGATCTGCATCCTGCGAAGGAGCTTACTCTTTTCCTCGTTGGCATAGTCCGCCATCCTGGTGGCCACTTCCCTTACTTCCTTATCCATCATCTCGCTTTTTCTCTCCCCTTCAATGATCTCTCTGACATCAACTCCGTAGAAATATCATGCAAGCACTCTTTTTATTTATAAACCTTTCTCATACTAAAGCCGACGGTGATTATAAGTCAAGGGGAGTCAGTTGGGACAGTTTCGCATTGCACTTTTTATGCCTTTTGCTTATACTTCAATTGTGAACAATTTAAGGAGGTCGGTTACAAATGAAGAAATTTAGTGAAATTGAATATCAGCGTCCGGATATTGAGGCGCTTAAAAAGGCAGTAGAAGATGCTGCAGCCAAGATTCGCGATGCCAAGAGCTACCAGGAGGTCAAAGACGCTTACTTTGCTCTTCAGGAGCGTGAAGAAGCCGATGAAACCATGTATACCGTGGCTCATATCCGCAACACCGTCAATATGAAGGATGAGTTTTACGACAAGGAACTCCAATGGCTTCAGGAGGCATTTGCTCAGACTATTCCTCAGTACAATGCCTTTGCAAAAGCACTGACAGGATCACAGTTCAGGCCCCAGTTCGAGGAAGAATTCGGTGCACAGCTCCTTAGAAAGCTGGATGCTTCTCTGCTGACAAGCGATGAAAAGATCATTCCCGAGACTATACGATGCGAGCAGCTTAGTCAGGAATATAGCAAAACAGCAGCCGGTGCAACCACTGACTTCAGAGGTGAAGAATGTAATTTCTATGGACTTCTTAAGCACATGCAGAGCACAGACCGCGCAGAGCGTAAGGAAGCCTTTGAAGCCTGGGCAGCACTTTATGAAAAAATAAGCCCTGAGCTTGAGGCACAGTACGCAGAGCTGGTTAAGCTCCGCAACGAGATGGCTCTGAAAATGGGCTTTAACAACTATACCGAAATGGCTTACGTCAATAGAAACCGCTTCGATTATAAAGCGGAAGATGCAGCAAAATTCCGTGAGCAGGTAAGAGAGATAATCACTCCGGCGGTTGCAAAGATACGCAAGATCCAGCAGGAAAAGCTGGGCGTTGATAAGCTTTTCTACTATGATGAAGAGCTTATTTTCCCTGATGGAAATGCCACACCCATCGGAACCACACAGGAGCTCATTGATAAGGCCCAGAAGATGTACACAGAGATGAGTGCCGAGACCGGTGAGTTCTTTGATTTTATGAAAAAATATGAGCTCTTTGATCTGGAGACCAGACCAGGCAAGCACATGGGCGGCTATATGACCTCTATGTCCCTTTTCAAGGCTCCTTTCATCTTCAGTAATTTCAACGGAACCTCAGCGGATGTGGATGTTCTTACCCATGAGGCAGGTCATGCATTCCAGGGATATCTCGCCCTGAGATCCATTGATGTGGATGCCCTTCGCGGCTCAACAGCAGAGATAAACGAGATTCATTCCATGTCCATGGAGCTCTTCGCTTACCCCTGGATGGAGCTGTTCTTTGAGGAAAATACCGAGAAATATCTTACTTCACACCTTCTTGGAGCCCTCTGCACAATTCCTTATCTGGTAAGTGTTGATGAATTCCAGCACGAGGTTTATGCGCATCCTGAATATACAGCAGCTGACTGGAAAAGAACCTGGCGTGAGATTGAGCAGAAATACATGCCCTGGCGTGATTATGATGGAAATGAATTTCTGGAGGCCGGTGGTTTCTGGATGCAGAAGCAGCACATCTTCCTCTATCCTTTCTACTACATCGAATATGCCATGTCACAGATCTGTGCATTCCAGTACTATGGTCGCATGAAAGAGGATAGAAAGAAAGCCTGGGCGGATTATCTTCGTCTTTGCCGCGCAGGCGGAACCAAGGGCTACTTGGAGCTTCTTAAGATCGGAAATCTCTTAAGTCCCTTCGATGCCGGAACAGTTGAAAAGAGTACTGCTCATGTGATTGAGGAGTTGTCAAAGCGTTATACGGTTTAATCAAAATACCACCAGCCTGACCGGGACTGGTGGTATTTTTCTATGTTATCTATCAATTAGGTATTGCCTTGTTTTGCGGCCTTTTTCTCAGCTTTTTCCTTAAGCTTTGCGAGCTTTTTAGCTGTAGGCTTGTAAAGCCTGAATATCTTATAGATCTGAAGAACAATCAGCAGCACGCATACAACAGTTACAATTCTCACCAAATGATCAGTAGTTCTTGTGCCGTCCTTGATAACTGTTCCGGGCATGGCGCCATTCATGGCCTTACTGTTGACTACAGTATAAAGAGTATGATGCATTGCTTCTCTTGCGTAATAATATGTTGCAGGATCATTTTTATCAAAGTTATATCTGGCTGCAGAAGGAAGCGATGTAAGTTTCACATCTCCACCCGCTTCAGTCATCTGATAGCCGTCCATGAAGACACCTGTATTAGCATTATCTGTCATAACAAGGCCATCAAAATCCCATTCATTTCGCAGAATTCCGGTAAGCAGACCATAATCTCCTCCGGCCCATGTAGCACCAACTCTGTTAAAAGAGGTCATGACTGCCTGCGAAGCTCTTATCTCTTTAGAAGCATTCTTATAACTTCCATCTTCCTGCTTCTCAACGTAATTAAGAGTCACGTTTCCGGCTTTCATTGTCATTTCAAAAGGAACAAGGTAAATTTCTCTGGCAGCCTGCTCATTTAACCACGTTGCAATACTGTACTGGCCATCCCTGTCTCCACGGTGATTTTCCTGATCATTGAATGCAAAATGTTTAATGTAAGTATACATACCCTTGGATGCAGCTCCGTATGCTGCATTTGAGCCAACTACGCCTGAAAGGAAGGCGTCTTCTGAATAATACTCACCATTTCTTCCAGAGAAAGGAGTTCTGTGTATATTCATTGAAGGAGCATACCATCCGTCTGCGCCGCCAAGAAGTCCCTCATTACCTATCATCGTTCCAAACTCAAGAGCCAAGGCAGGGTTCCAACATTGTGCCAGTGTCATTGCACTCGGGAACATAGCCCCGGTTCCGCCATAGATAAGACCTGCCGCTGTATCCGCATCTATGTTAAATGGCTTCTCTATAGATTTAATATATTCGATTCCATATCCACTTACACCGATGGCATTATAAATTTCCTCAGCTGTAAGTTCATCCAAAAGATCATCCCATAATGGATCATCATAATCGAGGCCTCTGAGGTCGATGAGCTTAAGTCCATTATCAGCACCGTATACAATCTTAGTCTCTGAAAGTGATGCCTTATCTACCGTCGTTCCCGAATCAAAACTGTCAAGCTGTGCTATAAGTTCGTCTGAAGCAGTCTTTGTATACGTATAAGATACTCCGTCACTTCCATTTATCTCATTTCCCCATGTGCTTATCTGAGCACTTGGTACTCCATCATGTGTTGGGAAAGTACCTGTCCAGTCACTTCTTGTAAGATAGGTATTCTCACCTCTTGCATCATCAAGTCTGTTAGTAATATCTACACCTGAGTAGCTGTCTTTTGCATAAGTAACTGTATCTACATCTGCATTATCAGGAGTATACAGGCTTACAAAAGAAATATCTCCGCCCTTAGTCACATTCTCTGAAGACAAGCCTGATGTGCTGACAAGAGCTGATGATACATCTTTTGCCGCAAGAATATTGTTTATAGCTGCGTGAGCGTTCTTTGCAGCTGTGATGTAATAATCGCCTGCGTCAAAAATATATGTCTTTGCATTGCTTGAATCATAGGCTTTAAGCTGTGCCTTATCAAATGAAAGCTTTACTGTCTCGCTTTCCCCCGGAGCAAGTTCCCCAGTCTTTTCATAAGCCACGAGCTGAACAGACGATTTTTCCACACCATTATCAATGTCATACTGAGTATATGGACTTTGAGCGTAGATCTCTACAACATCCTTACCGGATACAGATCCTGTATTCTTAACGTTTACTGTGATATTACATGTATCATCGCTCCAGGAAACATCCATGTTTGACCACTCAAATGTTGTATATGAAAGTCCATATCCAAAAGGATAAACAACCTCAGATGTGTAATCATAATCACTGGCATTTCCCTGTTTTAAAACAACATCCTCATATCTGGTTTCGTAATACTTGTAACCTACGTAGATACCTTCTTCATATGTAACATAATTGTACTTGGTCAGATTCCCGTTTGAGTCTGAATACTGATAGTCACCAAAGTTCATAGCAGAAGGTGAAGAAAGAGGATCTGAAGCAAATGTATCAACAGTCCTTCCTGATGGGTTCACCTGTCCTGTCAAAATGTATGGCAGTGACTCTATTGCTGTAGCTGAGATAACTGCTTTTATGTTAGGAAAATCCTTAATGAAATCAAAATCAAGCGCTGCATTTGAATTGCTGACAAGAATAATCTCATCAAAATTCTCATTCAGATATGACAGAATCTCAAGTTCAGTGCTGTCGGGCTCAAGATATGTCCTTGCCTTATCCTCTTCAGAAGATGCATGGCTGTACATGGATCTTGGCATGTCTCTTCCTTCGCCTGCTACTCTCTTAAGAAAATATACTGGCACAGTTCCTTTTACCGAATCCATTACTGATCCATTTTCAAGAAGTACTGAAAGCGGCACCTCGTTGATACTGAAATCCTCTGCATCACCATATGATATTGAGCCGCTGCCAAGTCCATAGTTCTTGGACTGTTCCTTATAAAATTCAAATAATTCTGTATTTAACGCCACTCCTGCATTACTGAAAATGTCTTTAAGACTTCTTCCGCCAGTCATTGAACCATTAGCAGTAACAGTCGCTGAATTAACACTAAAAAAGCTAAAGACTGAATCTGCTGCTTTAGGAAGTGCACTTTCTTCATTACTCAAAAGAATCGTGCCCTCATCAGCAATCCTCTGATGAAGCTCTGCTTCTGCCTCCTTGATTGAATCTTTTGTATAATCCGCTTTGTTATACTCAAGATCAAGTCCCGTAGTATCGACCTTGGAATTGTCCTTCTTCGTATTAATACCACCTATCATACTGTCAGCCATTCTTGCATAGTTTGGTAAAATGCTATTTAACGCAACTATGATCATGGCCAAAAATACTATCAGAATGCTGCGTATGATTGTTCCGACTATTTTTCTTCCTTTACTCATAACCCTCTCCTTTAAAAAATGCGCGTTTTCTGTGCTATGAGATTATCATTTTGCAAATAAAAAAAGCAGGTTTTGTCATATCCTGCTTTTTCTTTGTCAAATCCGGTAATTCAGTTGCCATTTTCTGTAAAAATCAGCCTGAGAAGATATTTGTTATTATCGGTCTTTATTATCATCTGGCCTTTGTATTTTTCAGTGATTGCCTTAATGCTGCCGCTTCCAAAGCCGTGACTTATTTTATCCTCTTTTGATGTCTCCGGAACATCCCCATTCATCTTTATATCCCCTTCATATGGGTTAATAATTTCAACAAGAACAATTCCTTTTTTGTCCTGTATCTGAACAGAAATCCAGCGCCTAGCTGTATCCGCTATCTTCTCGTTTGCTTCAATCGCGTTATCAAGGGCATTCCCCATCAGCGTATAAAGATCTATCTCATCCATAAAAGAAAGCTGTGAACCATCTGCGATACAACTCATCTGAATATGCTTACTATGACAGATCAGTTTTTTCTCTGTAAGAACCGTATCCAGATACTCATTTCCTGTTCTGACAACTGCATCATACACCGCTATATCATTTTCCATCTCAGATAGAATCCCACGCCGCTTCTCATCATCTTCCATACTAGCCAGCGCACTTATCTGATGTTTCATATCATGATAATGCTGGTTTACGATAGCCATGGCATCTTTTGAAATCTCATATCTTGCCTGAGTATCCTTCCAAATCTGCTCCTTGACCTTAAACTCCGCCCTTTCATTCTCCCTGATAAGCTGCGCACGCTGGTTAGAAAGTATAAAAATGCAGCTCAAGATCGCATAAATGCAATGAAGATAAGTAAATCCAAAAATCCCCGATACCAGACTAAGAAGCCATACAATAAGCAGAATTCCGATAGTTGCCGAAGTAGCAGTAACCGTCTCAACATAAAATCTGCCATTTTTCACCGTTCCCTTGGCAAACCAATAGTAAGCCAAAAGAAATGAACCAATGAGGCACGCCATGTATATAACAGGCTGATCTGCCAGGATTTTACCATTTGAAACATACTCAACTAACGTCCTTATGCAATAAAAGATATGTTCTATGGAATAACTAACTGCAAAAATGTATACAGCCTCATATAACGTTACCTCGGTCCACAAATATATTAAGGCCACAACAAAAAGCCACGAAACTATGAACCATCCGATAATAAAAGCATATCCTGCCATCCCGGTTATGATCTCTGTTCCGGCATAGCCAACATTTTTTGCCGCCAAAATCATAGCATAGCTAAAAATCTGACTTACAGCAATGCAACATATTGCCTTTATAAGTCCATTTTTTCTTTTTCCAATTACTATGCAGAGCCCAATAGTTGGCATCAGCATCTCCAGCAGATATCTGAAATTGAATCCGTCCATCTATATTTCCGCTCCTACATACTGCGCAAATGCAGCCAAAAAATTCTTTTTCTGACTCCTGCTTAGGTAAATATCCTCACCATGAACCCGTACTATGTCTCCATTTATCTGATCAACATATTTAAGATTAACCAGCTGAGACTGGCCCGCTTTTACAAAATTATAGTCCGATAATTCTTCTGCCATTGCGGTAAGAGTGCTTCGCTTGTGCTCCAAAGTACCAAGACTGCAATGAACAAATACATCATGCGCCACTACCTCGATGTAATAAATATCACTGACAGACACTTTCCGCTTCGCACCATCATCAAGAACAATAAGTGTCTTATCTTTCCGAAACTTATCAGATGTTTTCAGCACCCGGTCCATTGTAACGACAAGCTGCTCATATACAACCGGCTTTAATATAAAATCCAAAGCATTAACCTTATAGCCTTCTATCGCATACTGAGCAAGTGCAGTTATGAAGACTATGATCACATCAGGATCTAATTCTCTTATCTTTTTCGCTGTTGTCATACCATCCTGATGTTTCATATGTATATCAAGAAAGATAAGATCATAATCCGATGTATAGTCATCCAGTATATCTATACCATCATAAAAGGTTCTTACAATAAAATTATCGTTATGGTCTTTTTCATATCTGCTAAGGTACTCAACAAGACTTGCCTGGTATTCTTTTTCATCCTCTACGATTGCAATCCTAAGCATATTTCTTCCTCGATCCGTAATCGAATCTCACATCATTACTTTTTGTTCAGCCTGTACCCCACAATAAAGTGATCTTAAGTCTTTTCATATTTATTTCCTCTTACTAATTTTTCAAACATCCTAATGGAACTACATAAACACCGTTTTCCATCTGGTATGCAACCTTATTTTTCGTGACAACCATGAGAAACGCAGGCTTTCCAGTTTTTTCATAATCTATGTCATTAGCTATATTGATCAAGTTTTCAGCAGCCTGCTTAATATCCCCTTCTCCACCAAGCTTAACCTCTATAAGAGCCCATGATCCGTCATTAAACTGTATTACAGCATCAGCCTCTCGTCTTTTTGAATCTCTATATTTATATACTCTTGCCCCAATAGTATCTGCATAAACTCTAAGATCATGCACAACCAATGACTCAAATAATAATCCAAAAGTTGTGATGTCTTTAAAAATTCCTTCCGGAGTGATTCCCAGCGCAGCAGCCCCAATTGAAGGGTCTGTAAAATGTCTTGTTTCCTTTGTTCTGATAGCTGTCCTACTTCTTAAGTTTGGATTCCATGCCGGTAGTTCCTCAATAACATAAAGATTTCTAAGAGCATTCAAATACTTTGCAAATACATCTTTATCAAAAGTCTCATCTACTCCAGCGCAATCTTCACGAAGTGTAGTATCTGTTGCTGCTATAGAAACATTCCTTGCATAAGAACGCATTAGT
>JAEEGI010022248.1_pt1 | contig 12540 bp, 4 predicted proteins | sample 8958751 | NCBI WGS metagenome assembly JAEEGI01 (sample SAMN16246545, study PRJNA631951) | gut metagenome | biome: gut microbiome; feature: rumen; material: KS-attached | host: Bos | place: Iran: Karaj | collected 2018-10 | reverse complement strand
ATCCCCAATCCCCAATCCCCAATCCCCAATCCCCAATTTTAAATTAAAAATATTGGAGATAAAAAACAATTATTTTTATCAGTTAAACTAAGATTAAAAGTTTTATATAAAATGGAAAATTTAATAAACCTATTTTTTTATGATTAAATGTGATAAATTTATTTTTATTTAATAAAATGAGGATTTAAATAATTTATTTTTTGAAGATTTAAAAGATAATTTACCTGAAATAAAAATATAGAAATTAAAAAATATTTTTCTTATCAAAATGAATTTCTTAAAAAATGGAAATGATTGATCTTTATTCTTTATAAAAATTCTAAAACTCCGACATAATTTTGCTAATTAAATAAACACACAAGTAAATTTAATTAACTATTTAAAAATTGTTTCGAATAATTGTTGTGTCGGTGTCAAAAATAAATTTAAATTAATAAATTTGTAAATAAATTAAAATATTTAGTAATTAAACGATTATATAAAATTTTTATTCAATTAAATAGTTAATTAAAAATGAACAAAAAAGAATTAGAGCTTTTATTTGAAAATGAAATAAAGAAAGTTAATTTCCCTTCTGATTTCAATAATTTAAAAAAAGAAATATTAAATAATTTTAATCAATTAAAATTGAAAAAATATGAAATTATTTATGAAAATAATTATAATATAAATGAAATATTATCTGAAAATGAATATCAAAAATTTGTAAAAGAAAACATTTTTATAATTAAAATAATTGAAAAAATTGATGAAACAAATTCTGATGGTATAAGCACAGAGGAAGAAAATAATAATAATAATAATGATAATAATAATAATAATCATTTAATTCAATTTATTTCTTCAAGTGAAGAATTAAGCTCATCTTCTTATAATGTCGAAAATAAATCTGAATTATTAAAAGAGAATGATAATTTAAAACAAAAAATAAAAGAGTTAGAAAACAAAAATAAACAATTAGAAAATGAAAATATATCATTAAAAACGAAACTAAATGAAAATCAAATCTTAATTCAAAAATTAAAATCAATGAATGATAATAATGAAGAAAAAATGTCAAATGATTTAAAAAGTTTTTTAGAAAAAGAATTTTCTGATTTTCAAACTCATTTAATGAATAATACAATTTCATTTTTTAAAAATATGATAAACAATCAAAAAAGTGAATTCAATCTCTATTTAAATCAAGAAGAAATATTTAATACATTGCATTGTAATTTATGTCAGAATAAGTTTTCTAAAATTTTATATAAATGTGAAAAATGTGAAAAATTCTATTTATGTGAAGAATGTTATAAAAAAGGATTAGAGAATCATAACCATAAATCTTTTAAACAAATTTATTATAATAATCAAACAAAAAATAATGAAGAAAAAGACTATCAAAATAATAATGAAAAATTAGATAATACAGAATATTCTTATTGTTTGGAAAATAATGATAAAATTGAAAAAAATATATATTCAAAAACAATAAAAATTGGTATTAATTTAAAAATAAAAAATAATGGAGATAATGACTTTAAAGGAAATGTTAGACTTCAATGTAATAATAAGTCTAATATTAAATGTAATCCTATTAATCTTCAACCCTTGAAAAAAAATGAAAGTCAAAATTGTATTATAGAATTTGAAGGATTAAATCAATTCAAAATTGGTGTTTATTATTGTTATTTAAATCTTATTATTGGAAATAAAATAATCGGAGAAGAAATAACAATACAATTAAATATTATAAATGATGTAATTACAAGATTTAGACAGAATTATAAGTTAAATAAAGAAGTTTATAGTAATAAAACAATATGGGAAATTTTAGTGAAACATAATTTTAATTTTCAAGAATCTTTTGACTCTTTATAAATATATATTATTTTTATTATATTTATATAAACTAAAATTTAAAATATAACTACATTATCATTCTAAAAATAAATATTTTATTTTAATTTAAATTTATATATTAAAAATGATGTTTTCAGATGTTTATTCAAAAAAAGAAAAAGAAATAAAAAAAGATAATTCTCAAACGTTAAGTAATGATAATACCAATGATACTCAAATTAACATTGAAAGTTCTACAGAAAAAAAGAAGTCAATTCATAAAAATAATATTAAATGTTTAAAAAAATGTACTTTATATAAACTAAATTTAACAATTAAACAAGATAAAACAATTGTAGGATACTTATTTAATAATAATAATACTTATTTTTTCCAAAATATTTCAAGTAATCAATTACTTTCTTTATTAAAATTAAAAGAAGAAACCGAAGGTTTTAATATTAATAATAAATTAAATTTAGAAAAATTAAATTCAAATAATAATGACAATGAAAAATATTTAGAGCAAAAATTATCATTCCCTATTCAAAATAATAATCAAATAAAAAATGAAATTTCAATTTGGGATGATCCTTCTGTTTCTTTAGTTTCTAACGGAAATGAAAATACTTCTTGTTTATTAATTGAAATAAATTTAGATAATTATAAAGAACAAAATAAATATTTTAAAGAAATAAATAAATCTTTTATTGATAGGGAAATTAATTGCTCTTTAAATGGTATTGTTCATGAAAGAGAATTATTAAAAAATGATATTTCTTTTTCAATTGATTCAAAATGTTTAATTAAATCTATTGAATATAGGATAGAAGATTATAAAAAAGATTATTTAAAATTCCGTGAAAATAAAAATAAAAAATTATTTAGATATAGAAATACTTTTTTTACACCCTTAATAAAGAATTCAAATATTGGAATTTTATTTTCAACAAATAATAAAAAGGATTTAAATAATATAGAAAAATTACAAATAAATTTTAATTCAATAATAGGGAAAAAATTTATATTATTAAAATTATTTATTTCAATTAATATCCCTAATTTTTTGGCAAATCAAATAAAAATATCAGATGATATTATTAGTTATAGTAATATATCCCAATCTTCAAAAGGTATTCAAGCATTAAGTATATATAGTGAAACAGACTTTTTAAATACTTTTAATTATTTAAATCATCAATTAAATGCTTCTCCTAATATTTCTTTTACAAATTTATCTTATAGTAATGAAGAAGTAAAAGATATTCCTTTTTTCAATATTAGTTTTAATCATCAAAATTCTTTTAACAATTATAAAAACAAATATAAAGTTAATAAATTAAGAAAATCTGAAATTTCTTCTAATAATAATTATAATAATTCTATTATCAATCATTTTTCTTTTTCACAAAATTTCAATTCTTCAAAAGATAATTCTATAAATTATATGGATATTAAAAATGACAAAAACCAAAATTTTGAAGATAATTTTAAATTAAAACCTATTATCATTAATAAAGAAGATAAATTTGTTCATGAAATATATAAAAAATTTAAATCAAAATCAAATTATCTTTCAAATTTTTTAATATTTAAAAAAATAATAAAAATAATTTTTTCTAATAAAAAAAAAATAGATAATTTAACATTATTTCAATTTTTCAAAAGTTTTGAAAGAATAAGTTCATTTGGATTAAAAATACCATTTATACAAGAATCAGGAAATTTTTCTGAAATAACTTTTTCACTTTCTTTATCTTCATTAGTACTATATATTAAAAATAATGAATTATATGAAATAATATCAAATAAATTAAACAGTTTAAAAATAAATCAAAGTCTCAATGAAGATAATTTTTCAAGTAATTATTTAAATTCAAATGAATATATTTTCGATAATAAGGTTAAAACCTCATTGATTGGACAATATATTTTATTTGAATTTAATGAAAATAAACCTCCTTTTATGAGAAAATCTTTTTATGAACAAATTAATAATATATTACAATCTAATTTAAAAAATATAAAATTGAATGATATTGAAATTGAAAGAAGTTATTTTTGTATTTCTTGGAATCCAATAAATACTTTTCAGAATCAAACATCATTTTTAACATATTATTTATTTAATTCTAATTTAATTGGAATATTACCTATCAAATTTGAATACAATAAATGGTTAACTAAAATTGGTTATGATGATAAAGAAATTTTGTCAAAAAGAGGAATAGAATTATTTGATAGTATTAGTAAAGTAGAAAATTATTTGTATAATTATTCTTTTTCTTATTCCTCTGATTATGATTTTTATTTAAAAAATCAAATTTATTTAAAAAAATAGAGTATAAATTTATATATATAATAATTATTATTTAATGTCATTTAATTTTTTTTGTTGAAGGAAATTATAAGGATATAAATTTCCAAAGGTATTTTTACTTTTTATTTAAATAAATAATATATTCAAAAGGGTATTTCTTTAATTAAATTAAATAATTAGAAAAAATAAAATTATTTAAAAATACAAAAATTCATTTTTAAAGATAATCAAAAAATAGATCTAGGTTATTGTTTTTCATTTAATATTTTCATATTATTTATTGTATAAATAAAATAATCTAATGATTAAATAAATTATATCTTTTAATTGAAATAAAATTATTGATTCAAAATTATTTAATAAATTTATTTTTAATGTTATTCTTTTTTGTTATTTTAATTAAAGCTAATTATTAGAATTATATAATATTTTAATGATCATCATTTTGAAAAACAGATTCAATCAATACAATGTTACCATATTAATTTTTCATTATATAATAATTTGTCAAATTGCAAAGAATAAATAAAAAATTATCTCAAAACTAAAAATCCATATAACAGAAAATAATCAAAAAATTTTTCAATTACTTATTCTTTTTCATATTTACTATTTCTGGAATAAATAACATAATTAATATAATAAAATCATATTTAAGTCAAATTTTCTTCAAATAAAACTCTAACCAAAATTATAATCAGTAGAAATATAATCTTGAATAGAGCTTTTATTTAATTTTTGTAGAAATGATAATAGGTTTAATAATAGGAGCATAGAAATAAATGTTTATATCCTAAATTTTTTATATATTTCTTTATCATCACTAATATTCAGTTAAACTATAAATTAATATTTGAACTAACTCCTGTTTCTTAAGAAATAAATGATTGCATTAGAAACGTTGGTCTATTTTCTAATAATGATATTAATTAAACCATATAGTACACGATGATTCTGTTAAAATTGCTTAGATTAATAAATTTTTTCTTTCACATATTTCACTTAATATAAAGAAATTAATTACCAAAAAAGAAGATAATTTTATTCTTATATTGATAAAGAGATTCCTCTTTCTTTTTTGAGAATAGGTTATAATAGGGACAAAAGGAAAAATCCTTTTTATATGAAAAAATTTTATTATTAACATTTTTCTTGAAATGAAGGTTGACATAATTTTTTTGTTTTATTTTTTATTTTTACATTTTTTTTAAATTTTATTATTAAAGTAAATGTGAGTTTTATTTTTAAATAAAAAAATTAAATAATATTATATTTGACTTAAGGGATTATTTCCCTTCGTCTATATAAAGTTTATTTGCAGAAATAAATTTGCAAATATATTCTGTAAAAGATAAATTTTCATTAGTTTTTAAGGCCTCGTTTAAATAATGATAAGAATCATTTATAATTTTTTTCAATCTCATTATTTTATCTTCTAATCTATTATTATCATTCTCAAAATCTTTTTTCCTATTTAATTCTGCTTCTAAAATTTTTTTAGAAAAATAAAAATCATCTAATAAAACATTAATATCTGTTTTAATTATATATTTATTTTTTATTTTATTATCTGGAATTGTTTCCCCAGTAATAATATTTCTACAATCAACAATAGACTTTTTTTTTTCATAATCAATATTATCATCAAAAAAAATTTGATGTATTTTCCTTTCATAAGGATTAATATAAAAAGGTTTTGAATATTCTTTTAAATTATCATTTTCTGACCAAATTTCATATTCATCAAAAATAGCGAAAGTGTAATAATCATCAATATATATTTTTTCCATTATATAATTATAAATATTAATTCCTCCTTCAATAATAATCACATTACCATCATTAATATCATTATTATAAAATTCATATAAATTATTTGGTTTTGGATTTTTAAATCTTTTTTTAGTTCCAATGACAAGAAAAATATCATTTATATTATTTGAATAACGATATAATATTCCATATTGGAATCTTCCTATTAAATAATTTTTTGATTTATGTGTTCCATCAAAATATATATTTGGATATAAAGGATGTTTTCCTTTACAAAATTCATTAAATTCACTTGTTATACTTTCTATGTCATCTCCAAATGATCTAAATATTATTGAAAAATGTCTTTCACTTTTAGTTAATTGTATCATTGAGTTAAAAAATGATTTTAATATTTGAATATAACCATTATTATATAATTCTTTTTGCTTTTTTGAATAATATCCACTATTCATTTTTTCTAATATATTATCTGGGATTTTTAAACTTTCTATTATTTGATTTATTTGATTTTTTAATAATTCTCCAGGTGAACCTTTGTCAATAAATTTTTCTGCTAATTCTCTTTTTATTTTTTTAATATTTAAATTATATTTTATTCTTGTTTGATTATCTTGAATTTCATTTGCAGTTTTTTGAGGATATTTTATTCTTAAATAATCCATATATGAAATTAAACCTTCATTATATTTTTTATTATTCAAATCTTTTTTTATTAATATCCATTCATTTGTTTTTTTATCAATTATTCCTAAAGGATATTCACATAATAATGTTAATAAACTAGATTCTAAAGATAGAGATTGATTGGAATCTTCTAACATTATTGTTTTATTTATATCCATATGTAATATTAATTTTGGTAAAATTCGTGTTACCATTTACTATCAAATTCTAAATACTTTTTAATTATTAATTAATCATTTGAAATTTTTTTAAAAGAAATATAAATTAAAATAATAATATTTTGAATCAAAATAATTGTTTGAAAAATTTTTCTAAAATAATTTTTTAATTTTAAATATTATTTTTTTTGTTTTTCAAAGATTTAAATATTAATATTGTTAATTCATATTAATTTAAAATAATAATTCTTAAAAAATATTTTTAATTATACTAATTATAAATTACAAAAAAAGAATCAAAGAATGTGATTAAATTATTAAAAATAAATATTAATATTTAATAATCATATATTTATATGTTTATAACCATAATTTAATTTAATACACCGAAAAGAAAAAAATAAAGTAATCAATTGTTATTTATATTCTCTTCTTCTTCCTTAAGTTTATCTACCATTTTCAATTTTAGTTCTCCAGGTAATAAATTTAGCAATTCCAAAGAATTATTTAATTTTTCTTTTAAATCTCTTTCTTGGCTTCTCCAAATAAAAAGATAATAAATAATTAACATTGCTAGAATAATAATAAATGCATAAATATGAAATAACTTTTCTGAATCATGAAAATTATAATAACCTTTATATAATTCTTCAATAATAACAGTAAACCAAGGTCTAATAATATTTCTTAATACATTATTAATTTGTTCAAATCTCGGATAATATAAATACTTATCAGTTTTATTTAAAAGATAATTTTGCCAAAGAAATTTAAACATATCAAAATATCTAAAAGCAACACTTTTACAGCCATAAATTTTAGTTTTTGTTAAATTTTCAACATTTCCTTTTCCTCCTTGAATAATATTATTAATATCTCCATTAAGCATTTCATAAAAAAAATCACCATAATTATTATTTAAATAATTTAAGTTATCATAAACAGCAAGAATCATTTCTCCAAAAGCTTCAGTTATTAATTGTATTTTTTCTAATATAACATTTTCTGTATCTGAGCTATTTAATATTTTTATTGATTGATTGTAAAAAAATGATTTTGTAAAATCACATATTGATATTAAATCGAAATGACAAAATTCAGTTGCATTTAAAACTTTTGAATATCTTGAATATTTGTTTAATGATGTTTTTACTTTTATAAATTTTATTACTAAAAATATTTCTATTATAATAAATATTGAAATGAAATTTAAATATATTTTTAAAAATTCTTTTTTACTTCGTCCTACTTTTTGATAATGGTTTTTATTTTTTAATTTTTGAATTATTATATCATTATCTATTATTTTTAAACTTGCTTCACTTTTTGTTTCTTGTTCTACATCATCATTTCCTACAATTTTATTTAATAAATTATTTAAAAATACTTCACTTTCGGTTTTTAAAGATTCAAAAATTTTTTTTTTAATAGTAAAAAATAATTCCAAAGGTTTTTCTTTTTCAAGTATAACAGACTTTAAAAATTTTACAAGTAAAATACCATTAATGAAAACAACAACAAAAGATAGAGCTAAAGAGGCATAAAAAGAAGTAGGCATTTTTTTAAAAGAATAAACAGCTTCAAATATTTTTTGAGTAATAACATTCCAATAAATAGTATAATCATTTAATAAATTTACCATTAAATCATAAGTATTTTTATTAGTCATAGAAATTTGATTAGTATTATCTCTAATAATACTAACAAAAAAAAGATCAGTGCCTAACCTTCCCATTGCAGAACTTAAAGATAAAAATTCTACATGTTCTTCATTATTACTAATAGTATTAAGATATAATAAAAGACTATCCATATAATTACTTAAACCTTTAATATTTTTAATTTTTGAAGAACTTGTAATATAACTATAACTTGTTGATATTATACCTTGATAAGTTGATAATTCAGTCATTAAATTATGAATATAATCTAAATCTGAATTAAATGAATAATTTTTATGAGGATATTCAGGATCTTTTAATAATATAACTTCTGTTAAAAAATATTTTGAATATGCTATTCCATCTATTACTTCATAACTATTTTGTCCAATTTTTAATGAATCTACTATTTTATTTAAATATGTTATTGTTTGGATAAATTCAAATACTATTAATATTATCATTATTGTAAACATAAATATTGATAAAAATTGTATTCTTTTTATACTTTTATTTCCTACATATTGATTTAAATATGTATTCGGATCAACTGATATTTCTTCTTCTTTTACTTTTTCTTTTTTTTCTGGAGTTGAATTATCATTTTTATTTGAATTTTCATCTTCAGATAAAGCAATATTATTATTTAAATCATCATTGTCATTAATATTAGATTGAGCAACAACTTTTTTATTATATAGTTTTTTCTTTTTTAATTTTTTATCAACTTTATTTTTAAATTCCATTAAATTAATTTTAATAAGAGGTTCAGCAGACATTCCAGTAGGATATCTTTCTTTGTTAGGTCTATGTTTTTCCAAAGAAATACTTTTTCCATAAAAAGTTAAAGAAAAAATGTAATCTTGAATTTCTGAACTATTTCTAGTTTGTAATTTATTAACAGAATCTTTTGTAATTTCTTTTAAAGGTTCTTCTTCTTCAGAAATAGAATCATCTTTTCTTTTATTTTTTTTACTTTTTTTTCCATTTATATTTAAACCTTCATCAGTCATTCCTGTTCCTGGAGTAAATATAAAAGATTGAGTAATTGGATTTACTTTTCCTTCAAAATTATTTATTGTTTTTAATTCATCATTAATTGTTCCTTCTTTTTCAAACACTAATTTTGTTCTTATATAATGCAAATTATATAAATCATACATTACATTAAATTCATCTTTTAATTTTAATTCTTGATTTTGAATATATTCTTTATCATTTCTATCTCCTTTTATTTCAATAAATCTAAATAAATATGCAAGTACTACATCTTCACTATATCTTATTTTTGATATAACTAAATTAAATTTTTTTCTTTTAGATTCTGATACTACTTTTTCAATGTCTATTTCTCCTATATTCTTCACATTATCATCTTTAGGATAAATAAAATAAGGATAAACCCAAAAAACAGGTTTTGCTTCATCTTCATAATCATCTACTCTATCATTAAAATTAATTGCATTAAAACTTTCATTTCTTATTAATATATTTAAATCTATTATATGTTTTTTAATTAAATCTTGTGTTAAACCTAAATTTAATGCTGAAGAAGATATACTTTCAATTGTAAAATCATTTTTTGCTAAAATATAAAAAGGATAATTTGATTTTAAGTCTCTTGGTTCAAATTTTACTTTTATTAAAAATGAATTTCCAAAATCATCTTCTGAATATAATGTATGTCTAATTAAGCAAATTCTAATAAATCCATTTTTTTCTTTTGGGCAAATAATTTTATTTTGTTTTTTATCTAAATTATATATTCCATCTCTAGCTAAAAAATTTTGAGCATTTTTTAATCTCTTAGAAAGCATTTTAGCATGAGCATTTTCTTCATGAAATATTGATGGCATAATAGTTTCTACTTTTTTACCAATTAAATTAAATTTTTGATATCCAATAAAATGAACAAAAGAATTTGAACATTGAATTATATCACATTCACCTTTATTGTTCGTTCTTGCAAAACATATTATATCAGGATTTTCTAAAATTGTATCTAAGTTTTCTACACTTATTTTTTGATTATCATATTTTTTATAATTTAAATGACTTTCTTCTTCAATTTTCCTTAAAACTTCTTCAGAAGCATGTTTATTTCTTAATATTTTTTTTAGAAAAAAAGCATATAATTGCGCTATTGATTGTGTATTTGGTTCAATTTTTGTGTTTTTTAAATCTTTATCCCATAAATTTTGAATATCTTTTAATAAAGAATTTAATTTTTTACCAAGAATAAATATCTTAGCTAAATTCATTGATAAATTTGTTCCTAAATTTCCCCAAAAATCATTAAATAATTTTGTAGTTTCTTCAATTAAATTTTTTAATTTTTTAAACTTCATATTTAATTCACCATCAGAAATTTCTGTTTCATCTTCATGATTGTTTGAATGAGAAACATACATTGAATTCATAGTTTCTTTTATTGTATAAAATATATATTCTTCAGTAATAGATTTATCACTTTCTTCAATTTGACTAATTAACATTTTAGCATTATTCACATTAAATTTTAGAGATAAATTAAATTTAACATATTCAATTTTTATTCTATGAGAAGTTGGATAATACTTTAATCCAGTTGAAAAATTATTATTAATAAAATTTAATAAACACATTCTTTGAATATTTTCATTTGATGATGTAATATATGTTTTAAGAGGACAATCTTCATCAATACAATTTTCTTCATGTAATGATATATAACCTTTAAGTAAAATATCACTCATTCCATTTAATGAATTTGTTTTTTGAGATTGAATTTTATCTCTTGCTAATCTTATGAAAAAAAATAATTTTTGTAAATATTCATTTGCATCTTTTGCTGAAGGAGAATAACCAATATATTTATTTGAATCAAAATTATTCTTTAATATTATACTTAATAAAATTACTAAAGGATAACCGAATAGAAGGAAATAAATAAATTTATTTGATTTACTTATATATGCTAAAAATATCATTAAATAAGCCCATGAAATAGAACAATTTCTTATACAAAGTAATAATTCTAATTGATGTGAATTATATGTTATTTCTTCAAAATTTTCTTTTAATAATTTAAAATAACCTAATAATGCTACACATATTATCATCCAATCACTTGCATTTACAATATAAAGTACTAATATTACTATTTTTAAAAATATATAAATTATTTCTGAAGAATTATTTATTTTTACAATTTCTTTTTCTTTTTCAATAGGAGAGAAATTAAATAATTCATTAGTAATTAATACAATGAAAAATAAAATAAAAAATAAAATGGTAATAGATAAATATAATATATGAATTGATTTAAAACATTCTATTCCATCACTCGTAATTTCTACTTTTTTATTTTCACATTTAACCATTAATAATAAAGTTTCTAAAATAGGATTTAAAAGTACTCCATTCATTGCATTGAAGCAATAACTTCCTAAAATAACATTAAATCTAAAAAAGGTAAATTTCATATTATTAATTTGTATACTTAATAAAATTGAAATTATAAAAGAAAATAATATTATAACCAAAGCAATCCAAACAATTAAATAAACATTAAATTTAACTAATCTAAATAATTGAGATAATCTTGGTCCTGTAATTATTTTTTTTAAAAAATCACCTGTTTTTTCATTTTTTATTTTCCATAAAGAATATAATGGTTCTGAAAAAACAAAAGAAATTTGTTGTAATGTTTCAATAACAATAAATATACTTGTCACTACTTCATTTATTTCATTTTTTTTATTAATTTGATAATAAAAATAAAATAATCTGTTTTTGATTGAAACATTTTCATTATTTGATATTTCATCTTCATCTGTCATTAATCTTAAATCATCTTCCATTGTACTTTTTAATTATTTATTAATTCATTTTTAATTGTTGCTTATTTCTTAATTTTTTGATTATATTTATTTAAAAAATAAATTAATTTAAGTTTTATCAAAATTTAAAAATTTATATTATAAATAAATTTAAATTGTTTACATTAATTAGAATTGAAATTGGGGATTGGGGATTGGGGATTGGGGATTGGGGATTGGGGATTGGGCCCAATCCCCAATCCCCAATTCCCAATTCCCAATCCCCCAACCCCACAATAATTATTTTATCTATTATT
>JAEEGI010022247.1_pt1 | contig 12541 bp, 2 predicted proteins | sample 8958751 | NCBI WGS metagenome assembly JAEEGI01 (sample SAMN16246545, study PRJNA631951) | gut metagenome | biome: gut microbiome; feature: rumen; material: KS-attached | host: Bos | place: Iran: Karaj | collected 2018-10 | reverse complement strand
AAAATGAAAACTAATGAAATTGTTAATAAATAAAAATTTATAAAATTAATAATGATAAATAGAGAAATATATAAAAAATTATATAGAAAATAAAAAGCAAATAGAAGAAAGAATCCTATTTTATCTTAAAAATATAAATAAAGAAGTATATAACAATGAAAGAAATTAAATTTAACAAATAAAAATGATGATATTGAAGAATTTAAAAAAACAAAAGATTGCCCAAATAAAAAAAATAATAATTTAAATTGTGAAACTTTTATTGCTCTATTTAAATTTCCAAATCAAGAAATTTTTAATTGTATGAATAATAGAATTATTCCCTTTGAATTTTAAATTTTGATTAATAATTATTAATTTTTTAATTATTTATCCATATGTTAATTTTTTTTTAAAAAAAAATAATTATTTATTTATTTTTTTTTATTTTTCAAATTCCTAATAATTATTTATCAAAAATATAATGCGCTCCAAGTATAATATTTCTTTAATTAAAAAAACAATATCCAAAATAAATAAATAATATATATCATAAAATCATAAAATAAAAAAAAACAAAAATGTTAAATCCTAAATTTCTTCTAATATTCTTGTTTTTAACCGCATTATCCTCAAAAGAACTATATCGTAATTTACAAGAAGGAACAATAAGTGAATTATCAATAGAAAAAGAAATATCAGTATCAATATCTTCAGAACAAAAATTATATTATTATCTCGATATCACATCAATGAAGGAAGAAGTAACTCAAGGATCAATTTTATTTAATGGATTAAGCCAAACATCAGATATTCAAATATATTATTTAATAGTAAACGTAAAAACAAAAGATGAAAAGGAATTATTAAATTTAATTCAACAAGACATTAAAGATACAGTTTTTCTTACAAAAGATACAATTAATAACTTCGTTGAAATGTTTTATTATAATTATTTACCTAAAAGAGTTGATGAAACTTTTAATATTCTTATTATTGAAATTGATGGAGTAAATAGTCAAAGCTATTTTAGAATGAAAGCTTTGAATTTTCCTAAATTTTTTCTTATAAGAAATGATAGAAAAACAGAAAAGACTTTAGAATTTGATCAAAATGTTGTTTCTTATTATCAGTTTAAATTAGAAGAAGAAAGATATAGAAAAAAAACTGTTTTTATTTATACTCAAAATAAATGTCATTTACTCTTTCAAGGAAATTTACAAACTCAAATCGCAATTGATTCTGAGATTCTTAAACAACAAAGTAAAACTTATTTAAGTGTTTTAAAATTTGATTATCAAGTTGATCCTGAAGTATTATTTACTATTAAATTATATTGTAATGAAAAATATCATGCTAGAGTTTTAATTGAATCTACTTCAGAAACAGTTGCTTTATTCAAAGGAGAAAGATCTAGTAAAATTTTCCAAACTGTTTTTTCATATGATCAATTCTTTAATTTTTATTATGTTGGAACTTTCGAAAAAGAAGAAAAAGATTATGAATTATTTGTTAATCAAAAAGTTGGTTTGTTTGAAATTAGAACACTTACTCGTGTCACAGATCATATTCTACCAAATGAATATGATAAAAAGTTAACCAGTACTTTTCTTCAATTAAATACAAAATTTGAAGTTATTCATATTACTCCAATTTATCCTGGAAAAGCAGATTTTATAATTTTTAAAAATGAAGAAAAAGTAAATGTTATCAAAAATGGAATTACACATTTTAAAGTTTCTCCAAATGAAGATAAATCATTTACTTTACCAAATAATAATGATTCTCCTATATATTTAACTTTGAAAAGAATTGGAGAAGGAACTGTAAGATTTAAATTAAATGATCAAATGGAAACTATTAATAATGAGATTATATATAAAGAATTAACAGGTACTAAAAATTCATTTGTTTTTAATAGTGATAAAGAAGTATTAATGGAAATTATAACTGTTTATGATCAAAATTTATATAATGTTGTTTCTGTTGATGGAGTATATGATGTTAATAGAAATGGAGTTTTAATTCAATTTGAAAGAGGAACTAAATATTATAGTGCTGAAATAGAAATAGGTTTAACTGATGAAGATAAAGAGAAAAGTTTAGAATATATAATATTTACAAATCCTGCAAAAAATGAAAATTACTTTCCTTTAGTTTCTAAATGTGGAAATCCTGTTTCAATGCAACTTACTCCTTCAAATCCTTCTCAATTAATAAGATTAGATATGAATCCTTATGATGAATTAAAAATTGATACTACATATCCATATTATTATGCTATTGAATTTGTAAACAATAACGATATTAAAAAATTAAATGTTAGTATTAATTATATTGAAAAAACGCAAAATGATATTATAAAAGAAGGTTCAATAACTCTTTTTGGAAGAACAAAAAATTATGATCTTGTAGATGCAAATGCTAATAAATTTTTACTTGTTATGACATCAAAATGTGTTAGAAAAATAGAAAATACTTTATATATTAAATATCAAGATAATGAAATTTGGAGAGGGAATTTGGATCATAAATATAATGTATTTCAATTATCTGCAATTTATAATGGAATATCATTTGACTTAGAAAATAGAAATAATAGAATTTTTGTTTCATATAAATATTTAGAGAATGAATATAAAAATTTAGCAGAATATCAATCTGAACTTGAATCTTTTAATATACATTATAATAATTATGTTACTCTTTCAACTTCATCATCTCCAACAAAATTAGAAATGAGACAACCTTTTACACAGTCAAAAATATCAAGTAATAAAATATATTTATTAAAAGCTGATGTTTATTCTAAAACTTATGATGATTTATGCTATTTATATTCTGTTGAAAAAGAAGATACACAATCATCAGATAATTTTAAAGTAATTGAGTTTACAGAATTAACTTATACTTTCAGTAAAGATTCTCAATATAATGGTAATTGGTATTTAGTTGTGGTAAGTTATTTTACTGAACCAGTTGCAAATCAATTAATTACATTTGCTAAAGAAGTTAAAATAAATGAAGGAGTTGTTACTGTTAGTGATTCTCATGAATTTGAAGAATTAAAAATTGGAAAAACTACAAAATTAAATAAAAGAAAAAAATATTATTATTTGGATATTACTGATTCAAAAGCAAGAGAAGGTTCAATTTATTTTAAAGGTAATTTACCTTCTGAAGAATTATCTATTAATACAGTTTATATTAATACTGATAAAGCTGATAATGATGAATTTTACAAGAAATTACAAGGTGAATATGTAGTTGGAAATGAATTAGTTTTAGATCCTGTTAATGACAATTATGAATTATTTTATTTAAAATTCATTGATGATCAACCGGGACAAAATTTATATTTATTAATTGAAATAATATCATTATCAGATATTGATTTTGAAATAACACCAATTGATTTTCCTATAGTTCACGAAATAAATGAACATGAATTATCATCTTTTAGATCATTATCATGTAATAAAGATAATTTTTGTTATCATTTAATTAAAATAAAACCAAGCACAGATGAATTTGGAACTAAAAATGTTTTATTATATATGCCAAATAAAGAAAGATTAGTTTATTCTGGTTCTATTGATCCTATCATTGGAGGAGATTCTAGAGCTGTTGCAAGACTAAGTAAAGATTATGAACTTCTTGTTCTTTCTTTTAATAGTAATGAAGTCAATGAAATTTCATTAACTATTAAATTATATCAAAAAGCAACATATGATTTTATTCTAGAAACTACTAGTTATAAAGTTGTAGTCTTTAATGATTTAACCAGAGATGAAAAAATTTTCCAAAGTGTTTTTACTTATAATTCATATTTCCCTTTTTATTATGTTGGGACTTATGAAAATAAAACTGATTTTGAACTTTATAATGAACAAAATATTGATAAATATCAAATAAGAATTATTGATAAAATTAATGATCATATTTTACCAAATAATTTTGATGGATTAGTTCAACCGAATTCATTTTATGAATTTAAAAATTCAAATTATGAAATTATATATATTAATCCTTTATCTCCAGGTATTTTAAATTTAAGATTTTTACCAAAAGAAAGTCCAGGTATTGAAAGAAATTCTTTAAATCATGTTCATTTAAAAAAAGGAGAAAAAAAAGAAATAACAATACCAGAAGATGATAATTCTATTATTAATCTTCATGTTAAATCTATAGAAAAAGGAAAATTTGAATTGATTATTAATGATGATTCTACAGCTGTTGATAAAGAAATTTTTACTACTATAAGAACTAATAAATTTGAATTAAAAGCTGAAAAAGAAATGCTAATAACTTTTGTTGTTAATTATGCTGATTATTATCAAGTAGTAAAAAAAGATGAAGTTGTTAGAAATCAAAATTATATTTTAATTGAATTTAATAATACTTTGGATTATGGTAGTTATTATGTTACTTTTAAAAGCAAAAAAGAATTAAATTATATGATGCAAATGTTATATACTCAAAATGAAAACTATTTCCCTCTTGTTGAATTAAGTAGAAATCCAATTGAAGGAAGAATTAGTGAAGCTAATGATTTTGAAGATATTGCTTTATTTGAAAGAAATCCTTATGATGAATTTAAAATTGATCCAACTAAATATAAGTTTTATTATGGACTTTCAATTCAAGAAGAATACGATGAACTTAATATTACTTTTAAATATAATAAGAAAGATAAACAAAATAAATATAACATTCCTCAAAATGAATTTACTTATCTTTCTAATAAACATAAAGTTTTAATTGCAGATACAGATAAAGAAAAAATTTATATTGAAATGAGTGTTTTAATATGCTCAAATGAAAATAATTATCTTTTAATGAATTATGAAAATAATGATGTTTTCAGAAGAAAATTAGATTCAAAATATAATTTCTATAAATACCCTGTTTTATATAATGGAATGGATTTTTCTTTAGAAAATCAAACAAATTCTTATGCTTTATTCTATTATAAATATTCTGAAAATGATAATGATATTAATATGCAATTTATTACTGATGTTACTTCATTTGATTCAGTTGGTAAAAAATATATAACAATTGATAAAAAAACAATTAAATTAAATGAAGAACCTCTTCCAAACTTTAAAGTAAATAAAATGAAATTATATTTACTTAAAAGAGATAATCAAGAATATTCAAATAATTATGATAATATATGTTATTTACAAAAATTAGAATCAGAAAATAGAAATGATGTAATGATTGAAGATTTTACAAAAGAAAAAACTCTTGAATCAAAACATGATGGAAAATGGTATATAACAGTTACTGGAGAATATACTGAAGTTATTGGAACTAAATTATTATTTTATTCAGATAAAGGAGAAATTAAAAATGGAGAAATAGTCATTGAACAAGTTAAATTTATTGAATTAAAACCAAAAGGAGAAAAACTAACATTAACTGAGAAAGTAGGATATTATTATATGGATATTTCTCAAATGGGAAAAGGAAATTATGGAAAAGAAGGTTCAATTGTTGTTTCTGGAGTGACTCAAAGTATTATTTATTATAATTATGAAAGTGAAAATGACCCAAATAAATTTATAGAAAAAATAAAAAGTGATGATAGAATGTCTGCTATTTTAAAAAAAGATACTAAGAATGATATAAGTGAATTTTTCTATGAAAATTATATAAGTTCATCTGATACAGTTTATTTAATTTTACAAATTGAAAATTTTGAACCAAATTCAGGAAAAATAGAAATTCAAGCAACTGAATTTGTTAAAACTTTAGAATTAAGTGAAAATAATTTAGATAAAATTGGCAATTTAAAATGTGATGTTAATCTACTTCCTTGTTATTATAGTTTGAAAATAAATCCAAATAAGTATGAATCAAAATATTTAGTTTTTAAAACTAATTCATTAGATCGTTTAATTTATAAAAATACAATTAATCCATATATTTATGAAAAGTATGATCAAATAACTGATAATAATATTTGTAATTTAGTAGTTTTAAGTTATAAAAAAGAAAATGAACCTGATATTGTAGTAATATTTAAATTATATGGTTCAAATACAATTGATTTAGAAGTTAAAGGAGAAGCTTCGGATTATAAAATTGTTAAATTTTATGGAAAAAAAAGAGAAGAAAAAGTATTCCAATCTATTTTCCCTTATGATAATTACTTCTCTTTTTATTATCTTGAATGTTATACTGACAATTCCTTTGATTATGAATTATTTAATGAACAAAATGTAGATACTTATGAATTATATTATAATAATAATTTAAATACAAGAATTTTAGCAACAACTTCAGATACAAAAATTCTTCCTAATTCATTTGCAAATCTTGATAAAAAAGCTAATGTAATATTTATAAAACCTAAAACAGCAGGAAATTTAGTTTTAAGAATATTCCAAAAAACAACTGTTCCTAACTTTGAAAAAGATGCTTTACATAATGTTCATCTTTACAAGGATCAAGAGCAACAATTTACTTTACCATCTTTTGATAGTAGTATTTATCTTAGCATAACTAAAGTAGGTAAATGTAAATTAGAATATAAAGAAGGAGAAGGCTCTTATAAAACTATAGATGAAAATTTATCAGAAGAAATAAAAAATAACAAGATTACTCTTAAAGCAGATAGTGAAACTTTAGTTCTTATAACTTTAAGATATACTAAAGAATTATATCATGTAGTTAAAGAAGATCCTTCAGAACCAGTGATTAAAGTTAGTGGAGCAAGAAATATTTTAATTCAATATAGAAAAGATATACAATATGCTTCATCAATCATTAAATTAAAAACAAATAAAGAACTTAATTATAAAATAGCAATTGGACATGCATTAGATGAACATTATTTCCCTAAAGTAAGTTTAAGTAGAAATCCTATTAAATTAATGTTTGATAGTCTAAATGAAAATGAAGATTATGTTGGATTAAATAGAAATCCATATGATGAAATGAAACTTTCAGTTAAATATTTTTATTATTATGCTTTAGAATTTGATACTGATGATTTTATTCTTGATGTTGAATTTGATTTTCAATCAAAAGATAGAACTTATAAACAAGTTTTAGAAGAAAATAAATTAGGAGTTATTTCAGATACATCAAAATATTATATTAAGAACGAAGAAAGGAAAAAATATATTTCTTTAATGGCTTATGCTTGTAATTCAGGATCAATGAATAAAATTTCAATGAATTATGAATCTGATTCTTTATGGTCTGGTAATTTAATAAAAAAATATAATACATTTACATTACCAATATTATATACTGGAATATATTTTGATGAATCAACGCAATCTGAAAATGTTCTTTTTTCATATAAATTACAAAATGACGACAAAGAAATTGATTCTAAATATATAAATGACTTAGAAAAATTTAATAAAGGAACTATTTCATTTACAACAGATTCAGTAGAAATATCACATTCACTTTCATATAAGCATTATATATATAAAATATATTTACTTAAATCATCAAATAAAGCACATTCAGCAAATTATAATAATATATGTTACTTAAATAAAATAGAAAAAGAATCACCTGATCCATCATTTTATATATTTGAAGAAACATCAGATAAACATAAATTTAAAAGTGATTTAAATGGTAATTACTATATTTCAATAGTTGCTGAATTTAATGAAATTATAGCTACAAAACTTCTTCTCCATTCAAGTAAAATTAATTTCGAGAATGGAATTGTTACAAAAGAAGAAATTAAATTTTTAGAAATATCAATGGGAAATCAAGGATTAGAATTAACTGATTCAATGGGTTATTATTTTATTTCTACAAAAACTATGAAACCAATTAGTAATAATGAAGGTTCAATTGTTTTAAGTGGTCTTAAAATAGAAGATATAAATAAAATAACAATAAAATACATTTTAACAAATGAAACAAAAAATTTTGAAGATGAATTATTAAGCAACTCCGCTACAATTGGAAATATAGTTTATGATCCTAAATTTGATTTATATGAAATTTATTATCAATTACAAAAATATTATAATAGTTTAGTTTTTTCTGTTACAAAAAATGTTGATTATCCAATTAATATTAAAGCTTCTGATCCTGTGAGATTTAAAGACACTGATGAAGATGGATTAAAAACAATAACAACTTTATCTCATCCTAAAATAGATATTCCATTTTATATGAAAGTGAAAATGGAAATGTATTTTCCAAAATCAATTTATATAGTTTTTATGTTTGAAAAAAGAGATGCTTTAATTTATCAAGGTGAAAGTATAAATCCTGAAAATAATGGTCTTACTTATAATGAAATTATTGATAAAAGTGGTTGTAAATTTACTGTTTTAAGTTATAAATTTGATAAGCCACAAAATTCTACAATATATTTTATTGTGAAGTTATTTAACAAATATAACAAAATATCTTTTAATGCTAAAATAGAATCTGTCTTTGAAAAAGTTGTTTTATTTAACGGGGATATCAGAGAAGAAAAAATTTTTGAATCGATTTTTGGTTATAATAATTATTTCCCTTTTTATTATCTTGATTGTTATAATGAAGAAAAAGAAACTTTTGAAATGTATAATCAACAAAGTGAAAATTCTTATAAAATTTATTATAATGAGAAGATTGATGAAAATATTTTTAACACAGGAACAAATTATAAAGAAATTAGTTCTAATTCCTTTTTTGAAATTAAACAAAGATATAGTATTTTCTATATTAAACCATTAGGTCCTGGTAATTTAGCCTTAAGATTTTATCCTAAAATAATTCATAAAGATGTTAAAAAAAATTCAGTTAATCACTTCCATATTAAAAAAGGTGAAACAGTGTCTTTGCAATTAGAACCAAGTTTAAAAACAATATATTTAAGTATAACTAAATTAGGAAAAGGAGTTTTAACATTTAAATATGGTAGCAAAAGTGAAGATATTAAAGATGTTGTTTATACAATACCTTTTAAAGAACAAGATACTAAAATTACACTTTCATCAACTGATGATGTTTTAATTGTTTTAATTGCAAATTATGAAGATTTTTATTATTTAATTAAAGAAACCACAAATATGAGAAGACCAAGTGATTTAATTATAATTCAATTTAAGAATGAAACTGATTATGGAAGAGTAAAATTATCAATAAAAGGTAAAAGAGAAACTACTTATAAATTTCATATGGGATATGCAAAGGATTCAAAATATTTCCCATTAGTAAATAATAGTAAAAATGCAATTATGAGTCAAATTGATGAATTAAATGAAAACACAGATACATTAGAATTAGAAAAAAATCCTTATGATCAATTAAAAATGTCAAGAGAATTTAATTATTATTATGCTTTACAATTTAATACTCCTGTTCTTTTAGATGTTACTATTGATTATACACGAAAGAATAAATTAGGTAAAACAAATTTAAATGAAAGTGATATTGGTGTGATTAATAAAAAGAGTAATTTTTATATTAATAACTCTAAAAATCAAAAATATATTTATTTAATGAGTTATGTTTGTGGTGAATCTAAAAATGATAATTTAACAATGAATTATGAAGATGATATTATTTGGAGTGGTGATTTAAAAACAAAATATAATTATTTCGAATTACCTCTTATATATAATGGTATTCATTTTGGAATTCAAAGTAATAATGTTTCTTCATTATTTTCATATAAATTATCTAATGAAAAAAACACTGATAGTAGATTTAAGTCAGAAATAACTAATTATAAAGGTGATAATATAAAATATCTTAAATTTACAAATAATGAAATAAAATTTGATAGTACACCTTTAAAAGGTTTTAAAATATCAAAAACAAATGTTTATTTAATAAAAAAAAATGATACAAATGCAAATAAAATAGGTGATTTATGTTATTTAAAAATGAGAGAATCGAATAAAACAAATGATAAATCATTCTTTTCTTTATCTCAAAATGGAGAAGGATTTAAATTTGATGAAAAAAATAAAGATATAAATGGAGATTGGCTTTTTTCAGTAGTTAGTGAATATTCAGAAGTAGTTGAAACTCAAATTTTAGTTTATAAAGGGGAAATAACAATAAAAGATGGAAGTATAAAAATAAAAGGAGAAAAAATTTCTGGTGGAAATAAGAAATTAATAATTATTGTTTTAATTGTTTTAGTTGTTATTGCTTTGGTTTTAATTGTATTCTTTATTTTTAGAAAGAAAGATGATATTTTAAATGATATTCCTTCTCAAGCTATTTCTTTAATTAATGATGATAAAGAAAATCAAGGTGGAGGGTATTCAAAAATATAATTTTCTCTTTGAAAAATAAATTCTTAATATTAGTAATATTTAAATTTTAAATAATAAAAAAATAACTTTATTTATTATTATCAAATTAAATATTTTAAATTTTGTTTTTTATTTTATCTAAATTATAACCTAAAGAAATCCCTTTTCTTCCTTTCATTTCTCCTTTTTTTCAAGCTTATTGTTTTTTTCATTAAAATATTTATTTATAAATCTTTCAATCTAAGATTTATTTATTTTTCCTTGTAAAATTTTATTTTCATTTTTAAATTATTATCCAATTATATATTAAATTAAATTAATAATTTCTGTAATATATACCAAATATTATTAAAAATAAATATATTATTTACATTAATTATTTTATTTTTATTTATCTTGAGGTTTATCATCCGTTGATTCTTCTTCACTGAATTTTCCTTTTGAATTTAATTGTTTAAGAAAATCAACAGGCATTTTTGGTCTATCTTTATGGGAAAAATCATATTTATTTAAATCATACTTTCTAGTTTTATTAGGATTATTAAATACATTATTAAAAGTTTGTCCTAATTTTAAATTTTTTGATTTTTTATTTCTACTTAAATCTTGTTTTTTTACTGAATCCATTTCTTCATCACTAAAACCATTTTTTTCCTTTTCTTCTAAGACTTTATATATCATATGAGGATTAACATAATTTATTAAGTTATTTTTTTTTGTATTTTTTAAAATCATTTTATTTAAATCATCCATAGATAAATGAGATTTCTTTTTTAAATCATTTCCAATATTTCTACTTTTATTAGTATTAAATAAACTAGTTGTATTCTTCATCTCTTTATTATTTCTATTAACATTATCATTTTGACTAGAATCATTATCACTTAAAATATTATCTTCTTCAATTAAATTTTTAATATTTTGATCTTTCCTTCTATCATAATATTCATATAATTTAAATTCATTTAAATATTTTTGGCTTTTTTTAATTTTCATATATCTTTCAATAGTTTTTAATCCTTTTTTTTGAGTAGGATAATAAAAACTATCATTCATTCTCTCATAAAAATCAGGAGAATAAGGAGGATTAATTTTTAATAAATATAAATCTTTCCAATTAAAATATTTAAGCCAAGGATGTTGTTTAATTTCTAAAATACCATTATAACCTAATCTTCTATTAGGTTTCCTAATAATTAATTTATTAATAAAATCAGCACTTTCTTTACTCCATCCTTGAGGAATATATTTAGAATAAATTTGTATTTGTTGACTCATAATTTGTTCTTTAATTTCTCTTCTATTTCTCCCATTATAAGGTCTTTTTTTAAACATTAATTCATAAGCAATAATTCCAAGAGCATAATAATCAACACAAAAACTATGATTTAAATTACTTAAAACTTCAGGCGCCATATATCCTGGAGTTCCTGAGTTTTCATTTGAATTATCTATATTTTTTTTATAAATTTTAGCAATTCCAAAATCAGTTAATTTTAAATAACCTTTTTTATCAAAAACTAAGTTTTCTGGTTTAATATCTCTATGAATAATATTATTACTATGAACATATTCTAAAGCTAATATAATGCAACTTATTAAAAATTTAGATTGTTCTTCAGTGAATTTTTTAGTTAAACATAAATGAAAACGTAAATCTCCTCCACTTAATAAATCTAAGACTAAATATAAATGATCTTTATCTTGAAAAGCATATTGCATATTTATTATAAATGGATGAAATATTTTTGATAATAAATCTCTTTCTGCTTTAACTGAAACTTCACTATGAGTGTCTATTATTTTAGCTTTTGACATTTCTTTCATTGCAAAAAATTGTTTATTTTTTCTTTGATATACTTTCCAAACTTTTCCAAAACCTCCTTTTCCTATTATTGATATATATTCAAAAGAATTTTTTGTTATTATTTCTGTTTTTTCTTTGTTTTCAATGTTTTGATTTAATGAATTTAATGAGTTTTTTTGTCCCATTATTTATTTTTGTTTATTTTATTTATTTATATTCAGTTTTATTAATTAAACATTTTTTTTTGAGCTTTTTTTAATTAATCTTAAAATAAAAATACAAATTAATCTATGTTTTAAAATTACATGATTTATAAATTAAAAATTTAAAAATTGTTTTTATTATAATCTTTAAAAATAAATTCTTCATTAAATGTGTTGTAAATCTATTGCTTTATAAGGAATTTTTTCAAAATTATTCAAATTTTATTTGATTGTCTGTTAAAAATAAAAATTAATAAATATATAAAAAAAAATTTGAAATAGATTTTTTTAAAACCAAAAAACTTAAA
>JAEEGI010022244.1_pt1 | contig 12541 bp, 5 predicted proteins | sample 8958751 | NCBI WGS metagenome assembly JAEEGI01 (sample SAMN16246545, study PRJNA631951) | gut metagenome | biome: gut microbiome; feature: rumen; material: KS-attached | host: Bos | place: Iran: Karaj | collected 2018-10 | reverse complement strand
TTCAACCAGTTTGCTCGTGCCGAAAGTCAGAACAATCGAAACGGTCGTGGCAAGGATCGCGACCACAAAATCCTTCCACCAGTTCCTGTCAAAGAATTTGTTTGGCATAGTTCAATCTCGATTTATCTAACTGTCAAAGGTAACCTTTTTTTGACACATTCGGACACGTTTTCCGGGGATTGGTTTAGATACCGAATTGATTAGTTACTGAAGCATACTCGATGGATACTGATAGATACTGATAGACACCGATGCCAACGCTTCCGCCCGGGGCACAAAAACACGCCTTCCAAGTGTCTGGAAGGCGTGTTTGTTTTCATTTAAAGATCATCGGCAGGAACTGATAGAGGCTGCGACGCCAGGTTTGCCATTCGTGGGCGGTGTCCGGAGAGACGTAGGCGGCAGCATTGAAGCCCAGGTTTTTGAGTTCGGCTACGTTCTGGAGGATGCGATCCGGGTATTCCTGGGAGCCGCAGGTTTCGAAGACTAGTTGCACCGTTTCCTTTCGGAGCAAGGCGGGGTCAGAGACTACGCCGCCGCTGAAAATGCCCAGCCAGCCGAACAGGTCACTGTATCTAACGCCCACCGTTCCGGTAAGCATGCCACCCAGTGAGAGGCCGGCCATGGCGCGGTGCGCAGCATCCGGAATCACCCGGTAGTGCGCTTCGATGTCCGGCAGGGATTCGGTCAGGAACATTTCCTCATAGTTTTCGTTCCATTTGTCCGCCAGGGCCAGTCTTCCCCGGTTATCGCCGGGCCGATAGACAAAGTCGTTGTTCATGACGATGATGAGCGGTTCGATGATGCCATCCGCGATGAGATTATCGGCAATAATGGCGGCGAAACCGGTGTGGGTCCATTCCGTCTCATTTTCCCCGGCACCGTGCTGCAGGTACAGGACCGGGTAGTTCTTGTCCGTCATCCAGTCATATTCGGCCGGCGTGTACACATAGGCCCGGCGCCATTTCCCTTCGATCTTCGAGTAGAACCAATGCTCGCGGACATCCCCGTGGGGAACATCTCGCATCTGGTAATATCCGTCCTCGGGAGAAGGAATCTCAATGGTGCTCACCCAGCCATTGGAATAGGTGAACTCCAGACCGGGATCCGGCAGGCGGACTCCGTCCACAATCCAGCGGACAATCTGATATCCCACCTTGGGCGCCTTGGCGATGACGTTCCAGTGGCCGTCAGCATCCTGCTGGGCCGGGAATTCCTGGAAGGCGAATTCCAGCTTGACGTCTTGGGCCGTGGCCGGGGCGCTGAAGCGGAACCAGTATTCTCCGTCCGCGTTTACTTTCGGGAATTCAGCCTGACGCTGCGTACTGGGCGTGCGCTGCCAACCGTCCTGGACCGGGGGAACAAAAGTCCCCTGGGCACGGGCCACGACGCAAAACAGGCACAAGGCCACGAAAGAAATGAGTTGCTGTTTCATCGGTAATCCTTTTTAGTGCTTCCCAAAGATAAGGCTTTTCTTCCGAAATCTTTCTTATCTTTGTCAGTAAGTCATTGAACACTAAAACATCAACCGACATGAGAAGAGTACTGTTTACCGCGGTGGGATTCTTAATGGTCCTGGGCGCTTGCAAAAACAACAGCCAGGTACCAGGAAACGGTCCCATAACGACGGGAGACGACTGTATCGTGGAAACAGGAGCCGGCAAGATCATGGGCTACAACGATGCCGGGATCTATACCTTCAAAGGAGTCCCTTATGCCAAGGCCGACCGTTTCATGCCGCCCACGGACCCCGCCCCATGGGAGGGTGTCAGGAAAACCCAGGTTTACGGCCCGCAGGCCCGCCAGGGCCAGAACATGAACTGGGGCGGCCAGCCCAGCGACTATGACTTCGGCTTTCAATTCAAGAACGAAAAGAGTTCCGAGGACTGCCAGATGCTCAATGTATGGACGCCGGGCCTGGACGGCAGGAAACGTCCGGTATTCGTCTGGTTCCATGGCGGGGGTTATTCTTCCGGATCCGCCATCTTCCTGCCGGCCCAGGAAGGGACGGCGCTGGCCAGGAAGGGAGACATCGTGGTGGTCACGGTCAATCACCGCCTCAACATCCTGGGCTATCTGGACTTGACCGCCTTGGGCGGGAAGTACTCAGAGTCCGTCAACCTCGGCCAGCAAGACCTGGTAAAGGCACTGGAATGGGTACGGGACAATATCGAGGCCTTTGGAGGAGACCCCGGCCGCGTCACGATCGGCGGACAGAGCGGCGGGGGCGGTAAGACCTCCACCCTGATGGCGATGCCTGCCGCGAAAGGCCTTTTCCACCGGGCTATCGTACAAAGCGGCTCCACACTGCGTCAGCAGGAGCCCGCACAAAGCCGGGCCCTGGGCCTGGCTGTTGTCGAAGAACTGGGGCTGAAGCCGGGGCCGGACGTGGACCTGGACCCGTTCTCCTACGAAGAACTCGTGGCGGCCGGGAGCCGAGCGTCACGCCGGCTCGGACGTGGCGGATTCTCCCCCGTCGTGGACGGGAAGTATCTGGTTCAGCATCCGTTCGACCCGGTTGCGGCGGAGTGCAGTGCGATGGTGCCCATGCTGATCGGGTCCAACCTCAACGAGTTCTGTTATACCAACGGCGTGCCCCTTTCCATGGACCAGGTCCGGGCATCCCTGCTTCCGAGACTGGGCGAGGAGAAGTTCGAGGCTTTCCTCCGGGATTTCGAGACCGTGTATCCGGGACAGGCGCCTAAAGAATTGGTCAACACGGACTTCCGGACCCGTGCCAACGTCATCCGCCAGGCCACGGCCAAGCATGCCCTGGGCGGCGCAGACGCCTATGTCTACCTCTTCGCCTGGAAATCTGCCGTCAATGACGGTGCGCTTGCAGCCTGCCATGGAATGGAGCTTCCGTTTATGTTCAACAATATTGCCAACCAGCGGGAAATGACCGGCGGAACGGTCGAGGCCTACAGGATGGCTGACAAAGTCAGCAGCGCCTGGATCGCTTTCATCAAGACCGGCAACCCGAACTGCAAGGAACTGCCCGCGTGGGAGCCGTTCAATCCCGATGAGAATCCCACGATGGTGCTTGACAACACCCCGGAACTCAAGAAGAACCACGACGCCGTGATGTTGGAATACTGGTAGTTTTACGGAAACGGGGAAAGGGCCCGGTCTCTCAATCTGGGCTGCGCCGAAAAGGAGCTTCTAGGACGCCGTTTCGTCCCCGCCGGGGATCCGTTTGGCTTTTGAAGGGACGTAGCCGTAGAAGTCCTTGTAGCACTTGCTGAAATAGCGGGGCGAGGTGAAGCCGACTTCGTAGCAGATTTCCGAAATGGTCAGCCCGCTTTGCATCAGCAGTCTTTCGGCATGACGGAGCCGGACAATCTTGATGAATTCCGAAGGCGTGTGGCCGGTCGCTGCAACCATACGCCGATAGATGTTGGCTCTCGACATCCCCATGGCTTCGGCAATCTGTTCGACGCTCAATTCGCTCTCGACAATGTGCTCTTCGATAAAGGACGTCACCTTGTCAACGAGTTTGCGGTCCACGGATACCACTTTTCTTTCCTCGATGCGGGCCTTCAATTTGCCGGAGGTATCGATGCCGGTTCCGGAGGCGAGGATGGCGATATGCTCTTGGAGAACCTTGATATCAAAGGGCTTGGTAAAGTAATCATCCGCCCCGCAATCGCGGCTTTCCTTCTCGTTTTCGTCGGTAAGCCTGGCCGTCAGCATGACGACCGGGATGTTGGTTGTGGCCGGATTGGCTTTAATCCTCCGGCAAAGTTCGTTGCCGTCCATGTTAGGCATCATGACATCGGAGAGCACGATGTCGGGACGGAGGTTTTCCATCTTACTCAGCGCCGCCAGCCCGTCTGTGGCGGTGATGATGTTATATTCTGAAGAAAGGACGCCGGAAAGATAGTCCAGGAAGTCGTCGCTGTCGTCTACCAGCAGCAGGTTGATTCTCCTGGCGGAGGTCTGTGCCGTATCGACGTCTGCAGGAGTTTCTTCCTGGAAAAACGACGTTTTCACGAATCCTTCTCCAGAAGCCACGCATTCTTTAGCGGGAATATACACCGTAAATGTTGCGCCGCCTCCCGGTGTATCGGATACCTCTACCCGTCCTTCATGCATCCGTACATATTCCTGGACGATGTTGAGCCCGATTCCACTTCCTCCCTTGTTCGCAGCGCCTTCACCCTGCCAGAAACGGTCGAAGAGATGGGGCTTTTCCTTGTCGGGAATGCCCTTGCCATGATCGGAAACCCGGATGATGGCATCGCTGCCCTCCAGGTTCAGGTCCACATGCACCCTTCCGCCCTCCTCGCTATATTTGATGGCGTTACTCAGGAGGTTGGTCACTACCTTCGAGATCTTATCCTCGTCAAACAGTATTTCGATATGGTCGTTCGAGGTTCGGAAGGTCAGCGTGATGCCTTTTTCCTTCAAGGCAAAGAACTGTTCCACCGAAAGGCGGACCGTCTCTACAAGGTCTTTCCGCGAGAAGTGGACACTTTGGGCATTCAGCATCAGGCTTCTGAGGTCCAGCATCTGATTCACCATGTCCAGCAGTTTGCGGGCATTCCTTTGGACAATGACCAGTTTGCCCTTTACCTGAACGTCCTGTTCCCTTCCGATTGCGTCGGAAAGGGGGGAAAGGATGAGAGAGAGGGGTGTACGGAGTTCGTGGCTGATGTTGGTAAAGAAGACCTGCTTCATTTCGGCAACGGCCTTCTCTTCCCTATCCTTCCGGCGCTTCTGACTGATCCGGTAGAGAATGGACAGGAATCCAAGCAGCAACAGGGAATAGAGAAGGATAGCCAGGGCGCTCCTGTACCAGGGCGGACGAACCGTAATCTCCAGGCTGCTCACGGGGCCGGAAGCGTTTCCTTCCGCATCGGCAATGGCCACATCCAGTTTCATCCTGCCGGATTTCGCATTGGCGAACTGCACCGCCGGCATGCCGTCCGGCGTCGGAGTCCATACATTTCCGTCCGTGCTGAAGATGAAACGGGGCTGGCCGGGCTTTCCGATGGAGGAAGAAGCCAGGTGGATGATGAAGGAGCGCTGTTTCCAGGAGAGGGTCATGTGGGGCTCCACGTTCTTCTCTCCCTCTGGCAGGACGATCCCGCTGAAAATAACATACGTAGAGTCTCGGTCCTCAACAATATCCTTGGGAACAATCCTTACGAATCCCCGTTGACTGCCGGTCAGGATGTCGCCGTTCCCGAGACGGATCATCGCGTTTTTGTTGAAGAGGACATCCGGCACACCTTCGTTCGTTCCGTAAGATGTAGCGAAGAAATCCCAGCCGTCATCCCCGGATTTCACCTGAATGCGCGTGATCAGATTGTTGGAGCATACCCAAAGACCGCCCAGGGAGTCTTCCGCCACGGAAACGGTCTGAAAATTGGTGGAGTTCCCCCGGACATCCACCGAATAGGTCTTTTCGGAGGAGATGTCGTAGGCATGGATGCCCTTGTTGGAGGCAATCCACAGAAGGCCCCTGGAATCGATGTAGATATCCCTGACATGCAATTCGGCCAGTTCTTCGGAACCGACTGACCGGATGGTCCTGATTTCCGGATCGAACACATCGACACCTTTGGCATGCCCAATGTACAGGAGCCCGCTGTCGGAGAAGCAAAGCGAACTGATATGGTCTTCCTTCAATGGGCTGTTCCCGTGATGATAGATGTCTGATTCGCCGGTGGCGATATCCATGACCTGGAGACCCGCCCCGAGGGTGCCGATATAGATTTTCCCGTCCCCGGGACATTTGATGTCCCAGATGTCGTTGATTGCCAGGTTGCCCGTGGCCGTGTTATAGGCAGTCCATTGGCCGTCCCTGTAATGGGTAAGGCCACTCCGGAAGCCTCCGAACCAGAGGGAGCCGTCAGGGGCCAGCGTGCTGCTCAGCACGATATCGGAAAGCAGTTTGCTCCCATCCATCCGGATCCGGGTACGCTTCCCGGTTTCCGAATCGTAGCGGACAATACCCTGGCCGTCGGTGCCGCACCAGAGGATTCCGGCGTTGTCTTCCAAGATTGTGGTGACATCTTCCAGCGGCGTCTGGGCAAAGGTATTCTTCCCGTCGTAAATGAAACTCAGCCCGCTCTTGTAGGTCCCGAGCCACATGACGCCGTTATTGTCGCTGTACAGGCATTGGATGCATTCTCCCAGGAAGGGAGTATCCGATGACCGCTCGCCGCCGAACAGGTTCGCCGTGTCTTCTCCGGGGGTGTAAACCAGCAGACCGTCGTGATCCGTGGCAATCCAGACGCGCCCCGAAGCGTCGGCCGCCACATCCCGGATCAGCAAACTGTACGGCTTCCATTCGCCGGTGACGGTATCGTGGGTCCAGGAGACTTCGCCCGTATAGATGATTTCCAGGCCGGCTGAATCTCTGAAAAGCTGATAATCGGGGTCCTGCGAATCCGGGTTCAGGGAGATAAACGTCTCCACCGATGCGGTCCTCATCGTGGCCGGGTCGATGCGGAGTATGCGTCCGTCGGAACAGCAGAGGGTAATCTCGTCCTCCGAGAAGACCAGGTCGGTAGCCTTCAGGTCGGAGGGCTTGCCTTCCAGGTTCCACGATCCGGTCTTTTCCGAGCGGAGGTCTACTTTATATAACGTAGGGCCGGATACGACCCAGATATCACCGTGGGCATCGACCTTCATAATCTCGATGGCTCCCGTGACACCATGGCTCGAGAGCCAGGGAGAAGGGTCCTGGACCACCCGTTCGTCCGACAGGTCCATATAGGAGTATCCCAAAGGCGTATGGATCCAGAGGTGTCCCGCCGAATCTTCGAAGATCGCGTTGATGGAATTGTCGGGGATCGCATCCGGTCCTTCAAAGAAATGCTTGAAACGGAAACCGTCATAGCGGTTGAGCCCTACGTGGGTGCCAACCCACAGAAAACCCCGCGAATCCTTGAATACGACGTATATGCTGTTGTCGGACAGACCGTCGTTGATGGTCAGGCGACGGAACTCCGCACCATCCACGGAGGTGCAGAGAAACAGGAGCCATACGGAGACAAGGCTTGACAACAGGCGTTTCACGGCTCAAATATAAGAAAATGAAACGTAGTTGTCACGTGATTGCAACATAATTTGCCATGGTTGCCCATCGTGTTGGATAATTTTGCAACATGAAGAAGACGTTGATTTTGGTTGCTTTGCTGCTCCTCTCGTCCCTGCTTGTCCGGGGACAGCGGGCAGATGTCCGGGAAGAGGTCTATGCGAATCCGCTGCGGTCTTACGGCAACGATTTCCCTTATCCTGCCGAAACCTACAGGCAGACCTCTTCCCCCAGCGGGTACAGGCCGTTCTACATCAGTCATTACGGTCGCCATGGATCCCGTTACTATTGGGAATCTTCTTTATATAAGCGGATAGACTCGCTGTTGGCAGATGCGCACACCAGAGGGATTCTCACGGAAGCGGGTGAAACCTTCTACCGGCAGTATGCTTCCATCCTGCCGGAACTGACCGTCAAAGTCACGGAACTGACCCCGCTGGGATATGAGCAACACGTGCGTGTCGCAAAAACGATGTACGATTCTTTCCCGGAAATATTCAAGAAAGGCGGACATGTAGAGGCGTTCTCCTCCCTGGAGGACCGCTGCATCGTCAGCATGGCGGCCTTCTGCCAGTCCTTGGCCGGACTGAACAGCAAACTGGACATTTTCCAGCAGGCTTCCCGGGAGACGCTCGGCGCCGTCGTCCCGGACTCAAGGGACAATCCCCGGCGCTGGACCTGCGAGCCCGAGCCTTTCCCCGTGCCCGGTGAACCTTCCGTTTCCACCAGCCCTGCCGCCGGAAAAATGCCGTTTGTGACGATGTTCTTCAAGGACGCTTCGTTGAGCGAACAAGAGGCGGGAATCATTCAGTCTACGCTGGGCACATTCTACACTTCTCTTCCCAGCATCGGGCATGAGGGGATGATGGGGGAACCCTATTCCCCGGATGAAATGTACAACCGATGGGAGCTGTCAAATGCCGGCTCCTACCGTCATTACTGGTCCAAACGCATGATTGCAGTTCCCATCGTCGAAGATATCCTGGACAGGGCCGATGCCGTCATCTCCGGCCGGAGTTCCGAAATCGCGGACCTGCGTTTCGGGCACGATTCCTATCTGGGCCCGCTCAACATCCTCCTGGGCCTGGACGGATCCCTGACGGTCCCCACCGATCCGGACGATTTCAAGTATGTGTACCAGAACTATAACACCTGCATGGCCGGCAATATCCAGCTGATCTTCTACAAGAGCCGGAAGCCGGGCGAGGAAATCCTGGTCAAGGCGCTCCTATGCGGTCGGGAGGTGACGCTCCCCTTGCCCGGAGACCGGCACCCCTATTACAGATGGAGCGACTTCCGGAAATTCTACCGGGACCTGTGCAACCGCGCCAGAATAGCGGACATTAACACTAATTAATCAAAATAAAACACTTATGAAATTGTTATCCAAAACTGTTTTGATGAGATGTTGCGTTTCGCTGGCATTTGTCTTCGGCGCAATTCTCGGTTCGACAGCCCAAGCGCAGTCCCTGAGCGTGAGCGGCCGAATTGTCGATGAGACAAACCAGCCGGTGATGGGAGCCGGCATCCAGGAAAAGGGAACGAACAACGGTACGGTTTCCGATTTGGACGGCCGGTTCACGATTGTCACGAACGCGAATGCGACGCTGGTATTCTCTTCCCTCGGCTACGTGACAAAGGAAGTGGCCGTGAACGGGAGCAGCGTCATCAACGTCGTGCTCAATAGCAGCGCTGAATTCCTTGATGATGTCGTCGTCGTCGGCTACGGCGTCCAGAAAAAGAAGCTGATCACCGGTTCGACCATCCAGGTCAAGGGCGATGACATCGTGAAGCTCAACAGCACCAGTGCTCTGGGAGCACTGCAATCTTCGACGCCCGGTGTGAGCATCATCGCCAATACCGGTCAGCCCGGTGACGGATTCAATGTCAACATCCGCGGTATGGGTACCATCGGCTCTTACAAGCCTCTCTATGTCATCGACGGCGTGGCCGGTGGCGACATCAGCACCCTCAACCCTTCCGACATCGAGAGCATCGACATCCTGAAGGATGCGGCTTCGGCGGCCATCTATGGCGCCCGGGCGGCGAACGGCGTCATCCTGGTGACCACCAAGCAGGGTAAGGAAGGCAAGGTCCAGATCAGCTACGACGGCTATGTCGGGTGGCAGAACGCCCCCATCATCCCGGAGGTGCTGAACGCGAAGCAGTATATCGAAGTAATCAATACCGCCGAGAAGAACAACAGGCTCACGCCTACCGATTTCGCGACCGTTCTCAGCCCCGAACTGTACAAGAGCATCATGGACGGTTCCTTCACCGGTACCAACTGGATCCGGGAGTTCCACAATGACAATGCTCCTGTTTCCAATCACGCCGTCAATCTTACCGGCGGCTCTGAGCGGTCCAAATTCTCGATGGGTGTCAGCTTCACCGATCAGGAAGGTATCTTCGGCAAGCCGGCGGCCTCCAACTACAAGCGGGCGACGGTCCGCCTGAACTCCGACCACGTGGTCCTCAGGAAGGATGACATCGACATCATCACGGTCGGTGAAAACGTCAGTTTCTCCTACAGCGAGAAGAGCGGTATCAACCTCAGCAACCAGTACTCCAACAACATGTTCGACGCGCTGACGGCGAATCCGCTCGCCCCCATGCGGAGGCCTGACGGCGGGTACACGACCGCGGACGACTATACGGCTTTCGGCATCTTCAAGTTCGACGGCGACGCCAAGAACCCGTTGTACGTAATCTCGAGAACGAGCCAGGGCAACAACTGGAGAAACAACTATACGCTGAACATGTCCGCCAACCTGCGCATCCAGCCCATCAAGGACTTGGTCGTCAGGAGCCAGTTCAACTATAAGGCGAGCGCCAGCAGCAAGCGCTCCTACGACATGACCTATCAGGCCAATTCCACCACTTTCCTCGATGTGGACAAGGTGTCCCAGGATGCCAGCCTCGGCTGGAGCTGGTCCTGGGAGAATACGGCCGCGTACAAGTTCAGTTTCGGTCAGCACACCTTCGACGCGATGGCCGGTATGTCCATCGAGCACTCCGGCTACGGCGTGTCGGTCGGCTCCGGCAGGGAAGGTGGGAAATGGGTGGACGATCCGGTCCATGCCTATGTCAGCAATATGACGGGCCTCATCACAGAAAGCAAGGTCACGGGTTCCCCCTGGAGTGACAGCGGCCTGCTTTCGTACTTCGGACGTATCAACTACGACTACGCCGAGAAGTATATGGTCTCCCTCATACTTCGCCGGGATGGTTCCTCCAATTTCGCGCCCGGTCACCGCTGGGGCACGTTCCCCTCTGTCTCCGCCGGTTGGGTGATCACCAATGAGCCTTGGATGGCGGGACTCCGCCATTCCCTCAGTTTCCTGAAGCTCCGCGGAAGCTGGGGCCAGAACGGTAACTGCGCCATCGACAACTTCCAGTATCTCGCCACCGTCCAGGTCGGCCCGAATGACGGCCGCTACGGTTTCGCCCACGGCATTACCGACCAGCTCAGCAATGGTTCCTATGCCGACAAGCTGGCCAATCCCGATGTTACCTGGGAGACCTCGCAGCAGCTCGATTTCGGTCTGGACGCCCGCTTCCTCGCAAGCCGCCTGGGATTGACCTTCGACTGGTATCAGAAGGATACCAAGAACTGGCTGGTGAAGGCCCCGATCATGGGCCATTATGGCGCCGACGCCCCGTATATCAATGGCGGTGACGTGCGCAACACCGGCGTTGAACTGGCCCTTACCTGGAACGACCAGGTGAACAAGGATTTCTTCTACAGCATCGGCGTGAACGGAGCCTACAACAAGAACATCGTCACCCGGATCGCGAACGGCGAGGGCGTCATCCACGGCCGGGCCGTCGTCGAGCAGGCCTCCGAACTGTATCGGGCCGAGGTGGGCTATCCGATCGGCTATTTCCATACGTATGTCACGGACGGCGTGTTCCAGACGCAGAGCGAGCTCGACGCCTGGCTGGCGGCCGGCAAGCCGACCATCAGCGACAATCCCCAGCCCGGCGACCTCAAGGTCCTCGACCTCAACGGCGACGGCGCGCTCAACCAGGACGATGACAAGACCATGACCGGCGACCCCAACCCGCATTTCACGGCAGGCCTCAACATCTCCCTCAACTACAAGGGCTTCGATTTCGGCCTCAGCGGATACGGCATGTTCGGCCACCAGATCTTCCGCGCCTGGAGACAGTACGGCCACCGGCCTTATCAGAACTACACCACCGAAGTGTTCGACTACTGGCACGGCGAGGGCACTTCCAACAAGCTGCCCATCCTGTATTCCAGCAACAGCAAAGGCCTCAATACCGACATGTTCATCGAGAACGGCGATTTCTTCCGTTTCCAGACGGTCACGCTCGGATACGATTTCAACAGACTGTGGAAGAACTCCCCGTTCGGCCAGCTCCGTCTCTATGTCCAGGGGCAGAACCTGTACACGATCACGGGATACAAGGGAATGGATCCTGAAGTGGGTACTTCCAGCGGATTCGACTCCTGGGCCAAGGGCATTGACCTTGGTTTCTATCCCCAGCCCCGCACCATCCTCGTGGGTCTCAACATCAAATTCTAAAAACAGCGCCTGAAATGAAAACGATATTGAAAATAACGGCGGTTGCCGCTTGCATGCTTCTGCTTTCCTCCTGTGAGAGCCTGCTCGATACGACCAATTATATGACCAAGACCACGGCCGACTTCCCTTCGAATGCCGGCGAGGTGGAACAGATGGTCACTGGTGTCTACAACAACCTGAACGCCATTCAGGAAGCGAACAAGGTCACCTGGCACTATCCCTGGGCCCTGGCGACGGCCGACGAGTGCCTCGGCGGCGACGGCGCAAACGTCTCCATCATCCAGGCGGCCGACATGATGCTCAAGCAGGGCGACGGATACAACGGCGTCTATAAACAGCGCTACGTGGGAATTGCCCGGGCGAACAGTGCCCTCGAAGTGCTCGAAAACTGCACTTTCATCTCCGATGAGGTGAAGAACGATTACATGGGCCAGGTCCTTTTCCTGCGCGCCTATTACTACTACGAGCTGGCGAGCCAGTTCGGGAACGTTCCCTGCCCCCTGACCACCGTGGCGGACCCCACCCTTCCCCAGATTTCCGGAGAAGCGCTTTGGGGACAGATCATGCTGGACCTCAAGACGGCCATCAGCATCATGCCTTCCAACAGGTCCGCTGGGGACGGCCATGTGGACAAATACTGCGCGGAAGCCCTTCTGGGCCGCGTGTACCTGTTCTATTCCGGACTCTACAATGACGAAGTCGTCACCCTCCCTGACGGGACGGATCTCACCAAGGCCGATGTAGGCAAGTATATCAAGGACTGCGTGGAGAATTCGGGGTATTCCCTGGTTCCCGATTTCCACAACCTGTGGGCGTACAGCAACCGCATCACGATGTCCGACGAGCTCTGCCCGGCCAAGTGGAAGGACAAAGGTTACGCGTATGTCTGTGATGACGGAAAAGTCAATCCGGAAACGATGTTCGTCATCAAGTTCAACGC
>JAEEGI010022234.1_pt1 | contig 12544 bp, 6 predicted proteins | sample 8958751 | NCBI WGS metagenome assembly JAEEGI01 (sample SAMN16246545, study PRJNA631951) | gut metagenome | biome: gut microbiome; feature: rumen; material: KS-attached | host: Bos | place: Iran: Karaj | collected 2018-10 | reverse complement strand
AAACAATGATCATTTTAGAAAAACCATACGTTTCCGCCCCGTTGGTGGCGTATTTGGAAGAAAAACAAATCCCCGTTTTACACAACGATATGGCCGAGGTGCTGAAAGGCCAAGGCCATCACCTAAACCTTTTGGACGACAAGGCTTTCGTAGAGAAATACGAACAAAGCCATCAGTTGTATGCCGTTTCCGAGAACGCCTTGGTGTGGCTCTATGCCCAGCTGCCCGAGTCGGAGCTGGTGAAAAAGGTCAAGATCCTGAAGGACAAGGCCGCTTTCCGTCGCATCTGCCAGCAGATTTATCCCGACTTCTATTACAAGGAGGTGGAGATGAAAGCCTTGCGCAACCTCAACCCCGACGAGTTGCCCTTGCCTTTGGTGCTGAAACCCGCCGTGGGCTTCCTCAGCGTGGGTGTGTATATCGTGCGCAACAAGGCTGAATGGCAGGCCGCCTTGGACGACATCGACCACAACTTCGCCAAGCAATGCGCTGTCTTCCCTGAAACCGTGGTGCGTAGCGAAAAATTCGTGCTTGAGCAGTTCATCGAAGGTGAGGAATATGCCGTGGATGCCTATTATGATGCAGAGGGCAAGCCCAACATCATCAACATTTTCCACCACATCTTCAAGAACGAGACCGACGTGAGCGACCGCCTCTATTGCATGAGCAAGCAAATCTTCGAGGACAACTATCCGGCTTTCAACCAGTTCTGCATCGACCTAAACGGCGTACTCGGACTGAAGAACTTCCCGATGCATGTGGAATTCCGCGTCGACAAAAACACGGGTCGTGCCATCCCGATTGAGGTCAACCCGCTGCGTTTCGCTGGCATGTGCCTCAACGACCTGACGCGTCACACCTGCCATCTATTGCCTGTGCAGTGCTATTTCGAGGGCATTCGTCCCGACTATGCCACCATGTGGAACGGCATCGAGAACGATGTGTTCAGCTTCATTGTCTTGGACAAGCCATACGACACCAACCGTGCCTTGGACTTCGAGCGCATCAAGCGGCACTTCCACGGCGTTTTGGAGACCCGCGACATCATGAACCCCGCCATGAGCATCTGGGGCTTCCTATTCACGCAGACCACGCCTGAGCACAAAGAGGAACTGAAAGAGATTCTGTTCTCCTCGTTGGAAGAGTTTATGGTATGATAATGAAACAAAAAGTTGGCGAAAAGGTGGTAGGTTTACCACCTTTTTTGCATTAATTACTACCTTTGCACAAAATAATCCATCTATGAAAAACATCTTCCTTACTTTATTTGTTCTTTCCGCCCTCCTCTTTTCCGCCTGCTCGACCGAAAAGAAAATGACTTTCAACGAAAAAGCAGCCTTGGAATTCCTTTACCAATACATGCCGCTCGGCGACAGCGTGGACTACACCGAGGACTATTACCGCGAGTGCATCCACTATGCCTTCCTTGCCAAACAGGAAATGCCTTGGGGCGACAGCATCCCCGAGCGCGAGTTCAAGCATTTCGTGGTGCCCGTGCGCGTCAACAACGAAAACCTTGACCGCTTCCGCGCCTCCTATTATGAAGAACTGAAAGGCCGCGTGAAGGATTTGTCGCTTTACGATGCCGTACTCGAAGTGAACCATTGGTGCCACGAGCATGTCAACTACAAAGGCAGCGACAGCCGTACCAGCGCGCCGATGGCCACCATCAAGACCTCGTGGGGACGCTGTGGCGAAGAGTCGACGCTGTTGGTGACCGCTTTGCGTACCGTGGGCATTCCTGCAAGACAAGTGTATACCCCCCGCTGGGCGCACTGCGACGACAACCACGCTTGGGTGGAAGCTTGGGTGGACGGACAATGGCACTTCCTCGGTGCTTGCGAACCCGAGCCCGTACTCGACTTGGGCTGGTTCAACGAGCCCGCCTCGCGCACCTTATTATTACACACCCGCGTCTTCGGTGACTACGACGGCCCCGAGGAGGTCATCAGCCGTAGTGCCAACTACACGGAAATCAACGTAGTGGACAACTACGGTAAGACTGCCAAAACCACCTTCACCGTCATAGACATGGACGGCAAGCCACAAGCCAACTTGCCCGTGGAGTTCAAGATCTACAACTATGCCGAGTTCTGCACTGTCGTTACAAAAACTACAGACGAGAACGGGCAGACTTGGCTCACCTCCGGTTTGGGTTGCATGATGGCCTATGCCGCCAAGGATGGCAAGTTCGGTTTTCAAGTGTTCAAGTCGGGCGAGAAAGACAACATCACCATCACCCTTGACCATGAGCAGGGCCAAAACGACATCTTTGAGTTCGACATGGTGCCGCCTGTCCCGACCAGCGTTTTGCCCGAGGTGACGGCCGAAATGCGTGCCGAGAACGACCGCCGCATAGCCATTGAGGACTCGTTGCGTAACGCCTACATTGCCGACTGCAAGAAAGCCCAGATGGACGTGATCATGAATACGGGCAACAAAAAGCTGTGCAGTATCTACGAGAAGACTTGGGGCAACTGGCAGACCATTGCTGATTTCGTAAAATACGCCCAAGGCAAAGGCCAAGAAATCAAGGCCGTGGAGCTTCTCAGCAACATCTCCGACAAGGACTTGCGCGATGTGAGCCTTGAGGTGCTGAAAGACCATTTTGACAACACGCCTGGTCTCGAGCAATCCATCATCTCCATGCCGCCTGAGCATTACGCTCAGTACATCCTCAATCCTCGCGTGAGCAACGAGATGCTGGTACCTTACCGCAAAACCCTTTCCGAGTTCTTCCCTGAAGCGGAGAGACGGCAATACCATGACAATCCCGCATTGTTGGTTGATTGGGTAAAAAAGAATATACAAGCCAACGACAATTTGGCTTTGCAGCGCATCCCGATTTCGCCTCTAGGTGTCTTGAAAGCCCGTAAGGCCGACCGCCATTCGCGCGACATCTTCTTCGTGAGTATGGCACGTAGTTTGGGCATCGCCGCACAAATCAACCCCGTGAATGGAAATGTGCAATACTTCGGCAAGGAATGGACCAATGTGGACTTCGAGGCCGCCGAACCCACCAGTGCTGCTGTGGGCTATCTGGACATCCAATACTACCCCATCGCTTCCGTCGCCGACCCGAAATACTACACGCACTTCAGCATCAAGAAGTTCGATGGCAACAGTTTCCGCCTGCTGGCATACGACGCTAAAGACCCTGGCATTGACGATGGCATGATGCTATCCACCTTTGAGCAGCCCACGCCTTTGGACGAAGGCTATTACATTCTCACGGCTGGCACCCGCTTGGATGACGGCACCGCCTTGACTCACAGCGAGTTCTTCAGCATCGAGGCCGACAAAACCACGCAAGTGAACCTCATTTTGCGCGAAGCCGACCACGACGTCCACGTCATCGGTTGCTTCTACGCCGACATCCACTTCACCGACCCTGAGACGGGCGAAGACGGCAACCCAAGGCTATTGATGGGTAACGACTATTTCATCCTCGGCTATCTTGACCAAGGAAGCGAACCCACCACCCACGCCATGCAAGACATCGCTGCCTTCCGCAAGAACTTTGAGGACAGCGGTTTGCCGATGATCTTCATCTTCAGCAGCAAGGAGGACTACGACAAATTCAAGCTAAAGAACTTCAACGAATTACCCGAAGGCATTGTCTATGGCATCGACGACGGCTCCACCCGTGACGAGCTCATTGAATGCATGCACCTCAACCCCGACGTCCGCCCCATCTTTCTTATCGCCAACGCCAACAGCGAGGTGGTGTTCATGAAGCAGGGCTACACGATTGGCTTGGGTGAGCAGTTGCTGAAGGTGATGTCGAAACTCAAGTAAAAACAATCCGAGCCGAAAAAAGTATTTTCGGCTCGGATTATCAGTAGCGACTCAATTATTTCACATCTTGGACAAGGCGGACTGCGAAGCCCGAATGATAGTCGGCGCCTTCAGCACGCACATCGCCCTGATGGAAGAATAGACTGCGAGCTTTCTCAACGTATGTCGACGACCAATAACGGCCAAAGCCATTGACATAATTCACCGTTGTACCTTCGCGAAGACCGGCACAAGGCAGAAACACGACACCTTGGGTTTCCAATTGGCTGGTCCAGTCTGCTGTTGAAATTTGGTTGTTCTCGTATCCACCTGCTGCATCATTGACGGCATTTAAGGCATATATCGCTGCATTCCAACTATCTGGAAGCAACAACAAACCTCGCACATTGTCGATAGTGGCTTTGGCAAAGCGCGAGCCTGAACGTCCATTGACGATATATTCCCACTGATCCATAGAAAGCACGTGCCAAAGGCCGACCTTGTTGCCGCCATTGGAGATGGCGTTGTTCAAGCCCCAGTCGTATTTTGTTCCAGTGATGCTTGCAGCATCCATATTATAATCGATGAGCCAGGGCTTCATGTCGTTATAGCCACTAGTACCATAACCAAACAAATCCACCCAGCCTTGATAAAACAGACTGACATTCGTGTTGGTACTACCAATGCAATCATACTGATGCTCTGCAAAGCGCCAAGTGTCCGTTGAGGCCTGATATTGCAAGTTGCCTTGCGAGAATCGTACTGTCTTGCCATTGCCTACGGAAAACACACCTGAGAGGCTACCTTCAGTGTTCTGCTCGTTGCCTCCGTTGCCACCTCCTTCGTTTTCGTTATCCTTATTACAACCTGTAAACAGACTGAGCAACAAGCACAAGCCTAATGTAAACCACTTTGATTTCATATCTCTTTGTCTATCTTAGCAAAAGTCGAGGACGGCTTTTGCCCTCCTCGACTTTTATGATTAGTAATTAATAGTTCTGCACCAAGCGGACCGGGAGGCCATAGTTCCTTGAATAAGATGTCACCCAAAACCCTTCAAAGTAAGCCGCTTCCGCATTGCCATTAGATTCATAATTTGTTGATGCGGAATGCGAAGAAGACCAATAACTTGCAGATCCCTCATACCTTACTTCACCATCACCAAAATAACGTCCGCCTGCCAGAGGGAAGAACACCGCTCCTGCATTTTCCATAAGCGTCCATTGGAAATCACTATAATTGTTGGTTTCAAAATCAGCGGCATTGGCTGTAAACTCAACGCCTGCAGGCTGAATCCATGCGTCAGGCAACAAGACAAAACCTTCTGTCCCACCAACCTTAGCCTTTGACCGTTTGTAAGTCGCATTCTCACGATCAGACAACAAATAATACCATTCCGAAGTATTTAATGTTCTCCATACTCCAGCTTCATTCCCTCCATTGCTAATGGTATTGTAAACACCCCAGTCGCAATTGATTTGGTCGCCAGTCATAGAATAGTAGGCATATTCGCCATCCCAATAGCCATAACCGTATCCATCCACAGTCCAACCCGTCGATTCATAATCGTACGGATGGTAATAGTGATTGTTGTTATTCCAACCTGAAGTGGCCCAACCAAAGAGGTCGATCCAACCCGTATAAGAGGGTGAAATATTGTTATTACTAGACTTCACTCCGTTAACATAAACATTACCATATTCTTCACCAGACCAAGTATATGTTCCACCGACAAAATCATTCTGATGTTCAGCAAAACGCCATGTATTGGAAGATGCTTGATATTGCAAGTTGCCGCGTGAGATAAACACCTGTTGGGTTGGACTAACGGAGAACAGCGAAGGTATCGCACCTTCAGGAGCCATATTTGGATGCGGCGAGGTGGTAAAGGTCACCTCATTGCCGTATTTCATACCTGCTTCATTGGCGGCAAATGCACGAACATAATAAGTAGTATTGCCAAACAGGCACATCATACGGCATTCAAACTCGCCCATACCCGTTCCAGCAGTCAACTTGTTGCCCGTCGTTGTGGGATTGGGAGATGTGCTCCAGCAAATACCGCGTTCGATAATATCAAGTCCTCCATTGGATACCACCTCTCCGCCACCTACAGCATAGAAGTGGTTGAAGTCAGTCACCTCGTGAGTAATCACTTCTGGCAGGAAGGTTTCATCGGCCGTCACGAAGGTCACCTCGTTACCGTAGGCATAGCCTTCACTGTTTCTGGCATAAGCACGTACATAATAAGTGGTGAGGGTCTCCAAGCCTGACATACGGCATTGGAACAAGCCCAAGCCTTCACCACCAGCCACTTTATAGTCAAATACGGTCGGCTCTTCGTGCGTAGCATAACAGATGCCTCTTTCCGTGATTGCTGCAAAACCATCGCTAAGCACATTACCGCCACAAACTGCCGTGTTGAGTGTGATATCGGAAACCTCATCCGTGGTAACCGTTGGGAGCATGGGGTGCTCAACAGTACGCACCGTAATCACATCACCAAAACTCGTTCCTTCGCTGTTGGTGGCAAAAGCACGAATATAATAGGTGGTGGCATTGGTGAGGTTAGTCATCTCACAGTAATAGCGTCCTATGCCAGTACCAGCCAGACGTACGGAATCAGACAAAGTAGGATTCTCATAGATGCTGTAACAGATACCGCGTTCCGTGACCGGAGATCCACCATCGTTGGTCACGTTGCCTTCCACCGTAGCTGTATTCATCGTGACATTGGTAGCAGCAACAGTTTCAACGGTCGGCTTATCCTGTTGGTCAGTAGTGGTGAAATTGAAGATTTCAGTCCACATCAGGTTGTAGCCATTGTAGAACTCATACCTGTAATAGTACTTGGTCTTCTTCTCAAGGTAATTCATTTGAGTCAGCCACTTGCCGTCGACATATTCAAGTTTTGAGGTCTGGGCATACTTCAATTGGTCATCCTCGCAATAGACCAACAAGGCCTTGGTGATTTCGTTGAGGTATTCGAATTCACATTCGAAATACGCTTGGGTCGAGCCAATGGTCTTCACCTCGTTTTCAACGGTGACCAGTTCCACATTGACATCTTGAGGCTTTTTTGCGCAGCCTACAAAGGCGAGCATCGCCGCCAAAATAATGAATTGTAATTTTTTCATATTGATATTTATTTATTTGTTATTCAATTATTTAGTTACTTTGTAAACCTAAACCCAAGACCTAAACGGCCCTCAAAAACATGGAAATTTGTGGTCACACCATCCAAGGTGAGAACAAATCGGTTCAGGTCGAGAAGGAGGCCGGCACTGACATCCACGCCATGGGCGGAGAAGCCGTCATTGGTCACATATTCGCCCTCCCAAAGCTGCCAAGCTACGGAACGCATACCGTAGCCCACTCCCGCTTTGGCATAAATTGCTTCATTCAGTCGCATGATGCCACCCACCATACCCGAAACAGCACTGATTTTGCTTTCCGGGTTGTAGAAAGGCAGAATCTCACCAATGTAGCCGTCTTTTTTGCAATGGTCAACCACTTGATAACCCATATAGTCAAAGTCCAATGCTGTCATCAGAGTAATAAACCATCCAAACTTATCATATTGCCCAACTGTAAAGCCTACCATCGGAATGCCCGAACTGCCATACGAGCCATTGAGCGTAGCAAAAGTTTTCATGCCGTTTTTGCGAGTCACTGTCGGAGCAGGTTGGGCAGGCTTAGGATCCTGGGTGATGAACTTGAAACGAATCAATGGATAGTCGCCATAGCCCAAATCCTGAAAAGCTTTCCAACGGATAGTACGATTCTTTCCAGGAGGAATGACGCGGTTGACAAAACCAGTAACTTTCATTGTATCAGTATAGTGTTCTCCATCATCGATGGAAATGAGCAAGCGTACATCTGAGCGGGTCTTTAGGTCGTAGGTGACGGTCACCATCTTGTCATTTTGCACGGCGCGAATGTTGGTTACATTGTCGTGCTGTGCAACAGCCATTTGCAAGCCTATGAGAAGGCAGGCCAACAATAATAAGGTATACTTCTTCATGGCTTCTCTGGTTTTTCAGTTTCAACGGCAAAGGCTCCATGAATGGTCATTTCAACCGAAACGCGACGGTAGCCACCGCCTTTTTCCTTGTTCTCAACGGCATATTCCTGGAACGCGTTCTCCGTATGTTTCAACGTTTCCACTTGGTTTTTCAGGAAATCCTCAACGCCCTGCGTACGAAGAAATGCCAACTGTCCATTGGTGGTGACACCCGTTTTCTGTGTCACGGTCATGTCGTATGGCGCTCCATTCAAAATGATGGGCTTTTCGGTAAAGTCGCCATATTCGCCTTTATATATAATCTTTGAACGGATAGGCGTGCCATCAGTAGCACCCGTAATTTTCACATCGACCTTTGTGCCTTCCTTCAAGTATTCAGCAAGATCGTTCTCCAACTTGTCTTTCAAGAAGTTACACATCAACATACAGGCATTGGAATTCTCAATAGTGTATTTGCCAAGAGCGTAGTCGTCGGCAGCATCGGCAACCACCAAGGTCTCGTATGCTACAGAAATGATAAGGTTGTCGTCCTGCACATCCGTCATGACTTCAATCTTCACATTGTCGGATACTTTCTGCCCTTCAGCCAAATTGGCTTTCATTGCAGCCAGTTCCTCCTGCCAGTTGCGCTGTCGTTCCTCATTGTCCTTTTGGATTTGCTCCTTGGTCTGTTCCTTTTTCAGGTATCGGTAATGAAAACGCTCCGACACCGTCTCGACCTCCTGCCCGAAACACAATGCGGACAGGGCAATCAGAATTGTGAATAGTAGAAATTTCTTCATATTAAGGTGCTTTGATTTGATTTTTAGTGGTACAAAGATATTGATTTTTTGAATTTGTCAATAGAGAAAAAGAAAAAGCCCCGACAATCATGAATTGTCAGGGCTCTACTAAACCGCAATGCGGCTTACGCTTACAGTTTCCTTGCGATTTCCTTCTCGGTGTAACCCTCGATGATGTCGCCGACTTTGATGTCGTTGAAGTTCTCGATGTTCAAGCCGCAGTCCATGCCGGCGCTGACTTCCTTGACGTCGTCCTTGTAACGCTTCAAGGAGCCGAGTGTGCCCGTGTAGATCACGATGCCATCGCGGATGACACGGACCTTGGTGTTGCGGGTGACCTTGCCATCCAAGACCATACAGCCAGCAATGGTGCCGACCTTGCTGATCTTGAAGGTCTCACGAATCTCGAGGTTGCAAGTGACCACCTCTTCGATTTCGGGAGCCAACATGCCTTCGATAGCGGCCTTGATTTCTTCGATGGCGGTGTAGATGATGGAGTAGAGACGGATGTCGATCTTCTCGTTTTCAGCCATCTTACGCGCTTGAGCGGTAGGACGCACATTGAAGCCCACGATGACGGCATTGGATGCCGAAGCCAGCATAACGTCCGACTCGCTGATGGCACCCACCGACTTGTGGATGACGTTGACCTGCACCTCTTCGGTGGAGAGTTTCAGCAAGCTGTCGGCCAGAGCCTCCACGGAACCGTCCACATCGGCCTTGACGATGATGTTGAGTTCCTTGAAGTCGCCAATGGCGATACGGCGGCCAATTTCGTCCAAGGTGATATGCGGGCTGGTACGGCGCGTCTGTTCGCGCTGCAGTTGCTCACGACGGTTGGCGATGGCTTTCACCTCACGCTCGTCGGTCATCACGTTGAAGGCGTCACCCGGCATAGGAGCGCCATTCAGACCCAGCAACAGCACCGGGGTGGAAGGACCAGCCTCCTTGACAGGACGGTTGTGGTCGTCGAACATGGCCTTCACCTTACCATAGGTAGTGCCAGCCAGCACCATGTCACCGATCTTCAAGGTGCCGTTCTGCACCAAGATCTTGGCCACATAGCCACGGCCCTTGTCCAAAGCGGACTCGATGACCGTGCCCTTAGCAAGACGGTTGGGGTTAGCCTTCAGGTCGAGGAGCTCGGCCTCAAGCAACACCTTCTCGAGCAGTGCATCGACGTTCAAACCGATCTTAGCGGCAATCTCCTGGTCTTGGTACTTACCGCCCCAACTCTCGACGAGGATGTTCATATTAGCGAGTTGCTCACGAATCTTGTCGGGGTTGGCGGTGGGTTTATCGATCTTGTTCAGGGCGAAGACGATAGGTACGCCAGCAGCTTGAGCATGGTTGATGGCTTCGACGGTCTGCGGCATCACGCTGTCGTCGGTAGCGATGACGATGATGGCGACATCGGTGATCTTGGCACCACGGGCACGCATAGCCGTAAAGGCTTCGTGACCAGGCGTATCCAAGAAGGTGATCTTCTTGCCACTCTCGGTGGTCACCTCGTAGGCACCGATGTGCTGGGTGATACCACCTGCTTCACCGGCCACCACGTTGGTGTTACGGATATAGTCCAAAAGTTTGGTCTTACCATGGTCGACGTGACCCATGACGGTGACGACAGGCGAACGGGGCACGAGGTCCTCTTCACGGTCAACCTCTTCGGTCTCGGCGATAGCCTCTTGCACGTCGGCGCTAACGAAGTCGACTTGGAAGCCGAACTCCTCGGCCACCACAGTCAATGCTTCAGCGTCGAGACGCTGGTTGATGGAAACGGGCATACCGAGGCTCATGCAGGTGCCGATGACCTTCACCACAGGCACGTTCATCATCGTTGCCAACTCGTTGGCCGTGACGAACTCGGTCACCTTCAGCACCTTCTTGTCCTCTTCCTGGCGCATCATCTCCTCCATCATGCTGCCAGCCACCTGCTGACGCTTCTCGCGGCGGTGCTTGGAGGTCTTCGACTTGCCCATTGGGGCGAGGCGTGCCAAGGTGTCCTTAATCTGCTTCGAGATCTCCTCTTCGCTCAGCTCGGGTTTCTCTTCGCGTTTGCCTTTCTTGTCTTTCTTACCAGGCTTCAGGCTGTCCTTCGGACCTTTCTTTCCACCTTGGTCGGCGGGTTTCGGACCCTTACCAGGCTTGCCACCCTCCTGTTTCTTGCCGCCAGCATTCACATTAGGACCAGTCGGGTTTTCCGACGAGCCTTCGGGGCGACCGCCCACAATGCGTTTGCGTTTCTTTTTCTTCGAGTCGCCAGATTTACCACCTTTCTTCTCGACAGGCAGTTCTAAGGTACCCAACACGGTGGGACCCGTCAGCTTGGGAGCTTCCAAGCGGATGACCTTAGGCTCAGCGGGCTTCTCTTCTTCCTTGACAGGTTCAACCTTAACAGGGGTCTCTTGTTTTGGCTCCACAGGTTTCGGCTGAGGCTTCTCCTGTTTCTTTTCCTGAGGTTGAGCAGGTTTTTCGGCTTTCTTCTCCTTCTTCTCCTGCTTTTCAGACTTTTTAGGCTCCAAATCAATCTTGCCGAGGATCTTCAGTGAGCTACCCGAAACAGTCTCTTCTTTCTTCTCCGGCTCAGCCTTTTCAGGTTCTTTCTCAACTTCCTGTTTCGGAGTTTCTTTCGTCTCAGTCTCCTCTGGTTTCTCGACCTTTTCAGGCTCAGCCACAGTCGTTTTCTTAGTCGTCTTTTTCGTTGGCGATGATATCGTATTCGTGCGGATGATCACTTCCTCGTGTTCTTCCTCATCGACGGGTTTTTGCGATTGCAATGCCGAATCAACGGAAACACTACCACCCTTGTAAGAGAGGTTGCCCAACTTCATGGCCTCGTTCTTCACTTCCTTCTCGCCCTGATATTCCTTCACGAGCAGCGCATACATGTCTGCCGTGAGCTTCGTGTTGGGAGAGGAGTCCACCTGGAAGCCCTTTTTGCCAAGGAATTCCACTATGGTGTCCTTTCCCACATTAAACTCTTTTGCCGCTTTCGACAATCGAATTGAAAAATTAGTTTCTTCGGACATAGTTTCTTCTCTTTGTTTCTCGTTTATTTAATTGCCTTGGCATCATTCGGCATCTTGTTCAAACTCGGCCCTCAGGATGCGGAACACATCCCTAACGGTCTCAATTTCAAGGTCGGCACGGTTAGCCACCTCTTCGGGAGTGTATTTCAGCACATCCTTAGCGGTGTCGCAACCCATCTTGACGAGTGAGTCGATGACCCACTGGTCGATTTCGTCGGAGAACTCTTGCAGGTCGACATCCTCTTCGGCATTGTCGGCCTCGCTGTTGCGGTAGACGTCGATTTCGTAACCCGTCAACTTACCTGCCAGCTTGATGTTATATCCACCTTTACCAATGGCGAGGCTGATCTGATCGTTCTCCATATACACATTGGCCATGGTGTTGTCGCTGCTCAGGACGATATTGGTGATCTTAGCAGGGCTAAGGGCACGGGTGATGAGCAACACGGGGTTGGTGGTCCAGTTGATGACGTCGATGTTCTCGTTGCGCAGCTCACGGACGATGCCGTGGATACGCGTTCCCTTCATACCGACACAGGCGCCGACGGGGTCGATGCGGTCGTCGTAGGACTCAACGGCAATCTTGGCACGCTGACCAGGCTCACGGACAATCTTCTTGATGGTGATGAGACCGTCGTAAATCTCAGGAACCTCAGCCTCAAGCAGACGCTGCAGGAAGATCTCGGAAGTACGTGACAGGGTGACCACGGGCGATCCGTTGACACTCTCGACGCTCTTCACGATGGCACGGATGGTGTCACCTTTCTTATATATATCGGCAGGAATCTGTTCCATCTTGGGCAGGATCAGTTCGATGTTCTCGTCGTCGACGACCACGATCTCGCGTTTCCACACGTGGGCCACCTCGGCAGTGATGATCTCACCGACCTTCTCCTTGTACTTCTGGAAGGTGTTTTCCTTCTCATACT
>JAEEGI010022233.1_pt1 | contig 12545 bp, 15 predicted proteins | sample 8958751 | NCBI WGS metagenome assembly JAEEGI01 (sample SAMN16246545, study PRJNA631951) | gut metagenome | biome: gut microbiome; feature: rumen; material: KS-attached | host: Bos | place: Iran: Karaj | collected 2018-10 | reverse complement strand
AACCTGAAAGATCAAAACGAAGTATTCAAGATGCCTAAAAAGAAATGTATCTATATGCTTAGCGGTGTGGATCCTTTCTATTCAGATAAATATGATATCAAGCAGCATGAAAGATATCCGATGTTAGCCGAATACAGCAAGGCAAATAAGTTTGATGTTAAGAAATATGTTCATTCGTTCAGGAAAGCAAAACTTAAACCAGATACTAAAGTAACCGTTATTGATGTTGGAGGTTGATTATGACGGATGCCGAGAAAGTTAAGAAATTGATGGATGAAAAGAAAATAAATGTATTGAAGTTGTCGAAAATGACAGGGATTTCACCTACCACACTTTATTCGATTTTCAAAAGGAATGGATCTATTAGTCTTGAAAATGCAATTGCGATAGCGGAGGTATTTGATATTAATCCGAATGAAATATGTTCAAATAGCATTGTGAGTATATCAAAGTATACAGAGGAAAGGATTTCTCCAATTCAAAGAACATTGGATTTGTACGAGAAGAATGATCCACAGATGCTTTATAATGCAGAGAATATATTATTGGCATATTTCCAGATGGATGATGAGGCAAAAGAAGAATTGCTGTCATTCCTTGAAATGAAACTTAAAAGACATACAGATCCGGAAAAGCTCGAACAGGTCGAAAAAACCATAAAAAAGAAGTATAAGCCTGAAGAATATGAAGAATGTGGATATTGCAGATCTACAGGAAAAACAGAATCTTTTGGTATAGATTTAATTGAGGAATGTTTGGATTTAGGTATTTTCGGTGGTTTGGAGGTGGCGGTTTCTATAGAACCTCAAAGTAAGGAATTGATGTTGTCATATTTTATGAAAAAGGGCGGATATGGTGATGATACATCAATACTAATCAAATATTGCCCTATATGCGGAAGAAAACTTACTGGAAGATATTATCTTAAATAAAGAGGCAAAAAGAGATGTTAAGTGCAATCAGTGTGTTGCTTTTAATGGCAAGAATAGTAATAAAAGTACATATAAAGGTAATCTTGTTTCTTATTAAACGGTTTGAAATTACAAACGGTTTGATAGTAGCGCTCTCAGCAGAAGCACTTACGCTTAATCTCAATTTGAATATTTGGATAAGAGTGATTGCATTTATATTGATAACAGTGGGATGTATTCTTCTTCAGTATTTCTTTATTCCGGCAAGAATAATGTTTGGTGCTTTTTCATCAATTCTCCTAGGTGCAATAGCATATACGGTTTTCAAAGAGAATACACATATAATGCCATTCATTCCGATGATAATTGTGACAATTCTAACGGGATTATTGAACTGGTTCGGGTGGAAGATCAGAATTGATTCATTGAGAATAGAAGATGAAAAAATGGAGTAAAAACGATTTGACAACTCCGATATTATATGCTATTTTATAACGATTTAGCAGCACAATGCTATTTGGAAGGTTAGGGGAAATGAAAGGAGCATATTATGTATCATTGGGTTGAAGACAAGGACTTTTTAAACCGTGCTTATAGTGATTGTGCAGACATTGTTAATCAGTTGGTTCAGGAATTAAAGAAGTATGATATTGAAGCGAGAATGAAGGTTGTTGGAAGTAAAAGTCGAAATATGATTACGCAAAATGAAGATGAACCAATAGATTTTGATTTTAATCTGCTTATTGATAATCCTGACGATTATCAAACTGCCAGGGATTTAAAAGAGGATATCCGAGAGGCTTTTAATGAGGTGCTTTCAGGCAACGGATGGGAAGATTGCGAGGATTCGACATCTTCATTAACTACAAAGAAAATGCATTTAAAAAAAGGAAATAAAACACCATTTTCTATTGATGTATGCATAGTTAAGAAAGACAGATATGGTCTTCACAGACTAATTCATCGAAAAACTGGTAATGTATATTTTGATCAATGGTATTGGAATCTGGTTCCAAATTCTCGAGATATAAGGGAGAAAGAGGAAGCGTTGAAGCCAGATTATTGGATGGAAGTTCGTGAAACATATCTTCATAAGAAAAACATGTATTTAAGTAGACCTTATGATAACGATCATCCCTCATTTATTTGTTATATAGAGGCAGTAAATGAAGTATATGATAAAGTTCAAAGAGGTTATTATTAATACTTGACGAAAAGATATTAAACCCTTTGCGGTACTGTATGGTGAATACGGTGCCGCTTTTTATTTTGGGAAAAAGTGGAAAGGAGGATATCTCATGGAATTTTTTGGTAATGCTGTAGACGGACTTGTTTTGGTAGTAACTGCTATCGGCGGAGGACTTGGAGTATGGGGTGTTATTAACTTGCTTGAAGGATATGGTAATGATAACGCTGCAAGTAAAAGCCAAGGAATTAAGCAGCTTATGAGTGGTGGTGGCATCATAATTATCGCTCAGACAGTTATTCCGTTACTTAAAAACCTATTTACTGTCGCATCATAAAGGAGTAAGGGATGAACAGACTTGTAACATTACTTATGGATTTGTTATCTCAAACCCTGATAGGAATCATTGAGTTTTGCATAAAGCATATGTTTCAAGATATCAATGATGGAATGGCTTTGGTAGTCAATGCATCAGCGAATGCCCCGGCTGCTTTAATGCCTGAAGCATTCACAATGATAAAAACATTATCAGATAATGTCCTATTACCACTGTCTTCAATCGTAATCAGTTTCATATTAACGTATGAACTTATAACGATGGTTATTGATAAAAACAATATGCATGAAGTGGACTCAGCTTTACTTGCCAAGTATTTATTTAAGGCAGCTGTTTCGGTATTCCTGCTGTCTAAGTGTTATGAAATCACGATGGCGGTGTTTGATGTTGGGGCCTATATCGTTGGACAAGCGGGATTGGTAATAACAAGTGTTGCGGATATGGATATAGAGGATGCACTTGTAGATACATATGTCAATTCGTTAAGTTCTGCATCGATGGCGGATCTGTATTGTGCTGCAGTTGTATTGCTCTTTGAAATGTTTGTATTCAAAATCATGTCAGTACTCATTGTGGTAGTCGCTTACGGAAGAGTTGTGGAGATATTTTTGATGGTAGCTGTATCGCCTATTGCTTTTGCAACACTTGGAAACAAGGAGTGGGGGCAGATTGGAATTAATTATATTAAAGGAATTATAGCTCTGGCATTTCAAGGGTTCTTTATTATGGTAATGGTAGGCATTTATACGTCCCTGGTAGAAGGAATAACACACTCATCGAACATTTTATTTACCGTGGGAAATCTGCTTGTTGTAAGCGTATTATTCTGTTTTTGCTTATTTAAAACAGCAAGCTTATCAAAACAGATCTTTACGGTAAGATAGGAGGAACATGGCTATATCGGTAAAAGTGTCAAAGGATTTATCAAAGATAAAGACTAAGGTGGCACTGAATTTAACCAAGAGACAACTGATATGCTTCGGAATAGGAGTAGCGGTCGCAATACCGGTATTTTTCTTATCAAAGAAAGCATTCGGTATGGAGGGGGGAGTATTTACATGTATGTGTACGGCTTTCCCTTTTTTCTTGCTCGGAATGTATGAGAAGAATGGTGTTCCTGCAGAAAAATTGCTGTTTTATGCCGTGCAACATGATTTTTTGCGAGTGCAGGTTCGCCCAAAGGATGAAAGTAACAGGTTTGAGAGAGAAGAAAAAGAAGAAATGATCAGAAAGGAGATTTTGGAACTTGAAAACAAAGCCACAAAAAAGCGTAAGCGAAGTTAAAGAGAAGGTTAATGTTTTCAAAAAGCGATTTGAGATTTGGCTTAGTGTATATTTCAAGTGCCGAAGCCTTTCGAAGGAGGAAAAGAAAAGATTATATAAGCTTAAGCAATTAAACGAAAAGGTAGCCAAAGAACAGGTTGAAATTAATACCGCTCAAAAAAGTTTGCCTTTCGTAAAGATGTACGAAGACGGTATCTGCCAGGTGACGGATACCTTCTTCGCAAGAATCGTGGAATTTGAAGACATAAATTATGAATTGCTTGAATATGAAGAGCGTACCGTTCTTCTGGAAGAATATGCCAAATTCATCAATTCTTTTGATCCGACAACTCGTTTTGAACTTTTCTTTTTTAACAGAAAAGTGTCGGAAAAGAAACTAAAGGAAAGATTTAAGATTGCCTCCCAAGGCGATGATTTTGATGATATAAGGGAGGAATTTGAAGAGATTCTAAAGAATCAGGCAGCTAAAGGAAATAACGGAATCGTTAAGTCGAAATACATTATTTTCGGTAAGGATTTCGATTCTTATGAGGATGCGAAAAAACTTGAAAACATATCGAAAGATGTTGTAAGAAACCTAAACAATATGGGCGCAAATGCAAGAAGGCTTGACGGTAAAGAATGGTTATCACTTTTATATGAGTATTATGTACATTCAACAAAAAAAGCATTTGATTTTGATTTTAAAAAGATGGAAGAGGAAGGAAAGGATGAAAAGGATTACATAGTACCGGATTTCTTTGATTTTAGCGAGAGGAATTCATTTAAAATCGGGAAGACTTATGGAAGGACATATTACCTGGATGTGGTTGCAGCCCAATTTAACGATGAAACGATTTATAAGCTGTTACAAATAGATAATAATTTGTCTTTTTCAATACACCTTAATTCCCTGGGCCCGGTTGAAGCTTTGAAAGCAGTAAAGAGATCTCTGACGGATGTTCAAAGCAAGAAGATAGATCAACAAAAGAAGGCTTTCAGGGGAGGCTGGGATATGGATATGGTAGCACCCGATATTGTTACTTATGAGCAGGATCTGATGGCACTTCTTGAGGATTTAAACAGTTCTAATCAAAAACTGTTTCAAGCAACAATCCTTATTTCGGTTTTTGGGAAAACGAAGAAAGAACTTGATAGTGCGTTTGAAGAAGTTAATGGTGTGATTAATGGATCATCGAATCAATTGGTGATGTTTAATAACCTTCAGGAGCAGGCATTCTTTTCTTCATCACCACTTTGTTATAACGATTTTCATAAAGGGCGTCTTTTTACGACAAAGGTTATAGCTGTAATGATTCCGTTCAGAACCCAAGAACTTTTTATGGATGAACCTGCAATTTATTATGGAGTCAATGCTTTATCAAACAACATGATTATGGCAGACAGAAAGAGGCTTAAAAAGAACCCGAACGGCTTAATCCTTGGAACGCCAGGGTCTGGCAAATCATTTGCAGCCAAAAGAGAGATTCTATCCTGTTTTCTAACAACACAGGATGAAATAATCATATGCGATCCTGAAGGAGAATATTATCCGGTTGTTGAAGCGCTTAACGGTCAGGTGGTTCGTCTTGCGTCCAATTCGACAGAATACTTGAACCCGATGGATATACAGGTCTCATCGATAGACGATAGAGAGGAAGTACAACTTAAATCGGCGTTTATCATAACCCTTATGGATTTAATAGCCGGCGAAAAAGGCAAGGGACTTGGAAATGATGAAAAAGGAATCGTCGATGAATGTATAAGACATATTTATGATAAGTACTACGAAAATCCGATTCCTGAAAACATTCCAATCCTGGCAGATCTTTATGAAGCTTTGCTTAAATATGACCCCAGAGCAGAGAATCCTTATATAGATGAGAGAATAAGTTTAGAGGGGAGGAAACAAGCGGTTAGGATGGCTAACAGCCTCAATCTGTACGTAAATGGATCTCAAAACTATTTTAACAACAGAACTAACGTTGATTCGTTAAACAGAGTTCTTTGCTTTGATATTAGGGATTTATCACCGCAACTTAAAGAAATCGGTATGCTGATTGTGCAGGATGCAGTTTGGAACAGGGTTTCAAAGAACAGGGATCGAAACAGAACAACCAGATATTATTGTGACGAGTTTCATCTTCTTTTGAAAGAAAAGCAAACAGCACAATATTCTGTAGAAATCTGGAAGAGATTCAGAAAGTGGGGAGGAATACCGACCGGACTTACCCAAAACGTAATCGATTTTTTAAAGAGCCCGGAGATTGAAGGTATTGTCGGAAACTCGGACTTTATATATTTGATGAGCATGGGTTCAGAAGACAGGGAAATTGTACAGAAATATTACAACTTGTCTGCAAATCAGCTTAATCATATAACAAGTGCAGAGCCCGGATGCGGTCTTTTAATCTTTGATAATTACGTGATACCGTTTGTAGACAGGTATCCTTCCAACACCAAAACCTTTGCGATAATGGATACCAAGCCTAAGGAAGAAGGTGCATCGTGAGTAAAGAATCTGATTTTAAAGCAGAAGCAACGTTTAAAGACAGTCTTGAACAACGAATTACCGGATATGAAAGGAAGGCGGATAAAGCAAAGAAGAAATGGAGGAATGCAGAAAGATTAAGTAAGATAGCGGGGAGCGTTGATCATATAGAAATTCCAACATTTCACTTGGAGCGAAAGTTTAATAATGAAACAAAGAAAGTATCTTTTGAGATAGCTAAAGATACGAAAAGAATCAAAACTCCACACCTTGAAGGAGTTAAGAGATTAAAGAAGAAGGCATATTATGAGGCGAGCGGATATGTTCACAGTAAGATCTCCGAAAATGAGGAAGATAATACTGCAGTAGAAGCGGCTCATAAGACTGAAAAAGCAGGAGAAGAGATTGCCAGGGATGTAAAAAGAGCACTTCCTGATACAAAACAGGTTGTAAGGAAAGCTCAGAGAAAACTTGATCAGGTAGCCAAGAAAGAAAAGAAGAATTATTATAACGGGATTTTCAAAAAAGAACTTGAAGAAAAGAAATTAAAAGATGCAGGCGGTTTGTTCACAAAAGAAGCAGCAAAAAAGAGCGGCGATACACTTGTAAAAAAGACTGCTGTTAAAAAGGCTGAAAAGGAAGTCGCAAAAAAAGAAGCCGAGCGAATCCAAAAGCAAATGGTAAAAAAGGCTGTAAGGAAAGCCCAAAGAGAAGCGGCCAAAAAGACAGCAGAATTTGCAGCGGTTAAAACAGCGGAAGGAACAGCAACTGTTGCCACAACAACAGCTGCAGGAACAACAGCTACACATACGGTAGGAATTGCCACAGGAACGGAAGAAGTGATTTTAATTATTTCTGCGGTAATAACAATGATTATTGTTTTTATCGTTGTTGCGGTTACTTTGACACTTCTGTTTTTGGCTTACACATTTTTTCAAACTAATGTCGCTGGAGCAATGTATCAAAGCGAGCCGACAGAAATAGAAGCCGCTGAGCTTCATTACACATATATGGAAGCGTGTCTTCGTGAATACATTGAAAACATCGAGGAACACAGAGAAGGTTATGACGGATATGTAATCGAAGGAAACTATTCCATCTGGCACAATCCGTACACTTTGATTAATTACTTGTCGGCTAAATATGGAGAGTTCACTTTTAACGAAGTAAAAGACGAGATTGAAGATCTGTTTAGCGAATCATACACGATTACAACTTGGGTTGAAGAAGTTGAAATAACACCTAGCGATGATGAAGATGAGGATGAAGAAGAACCTGATGAGGATGAGGACGAAGAAGACGATGAACCTGAAACAATAATACTTCATATACTTCATTTTAAGGTCGACAGAAAACCCTTGGAAGAGATAGTAGCAGACAGAATGAACGATGAGGAAAAAGAAGTATATGAATTATATGGGGAAACGCACGGCGGTCTTCAATTTATAAAGTCACCAACGGGAGACGATTACAGTAATCGGATATCAAGTTATTATGGATACAGATATCATCCGATAAGCAATGAGATAAGGCTTCACAGAGGACTTGATATTGCTCTTCCCGAAGGCACAAATCTATATGCCGGTATTGACGGTGTAATTACAACCGGAAGTGACCCGAGCGGATATGGAAATTATGTGATTATTTCGGGAGCGGACGGAGTGCAGGTGAGATACGCACATATGAAAGAATTTGCAGTATCTACCGGAGATGTAGTTACGAAAGGAACCGTAATCGGTCAGAGCGGCAATACAGGTGCAAGCACAGGACCACACGTTCATGTGGAGGTTTTGGAAAATGGGGACTATAGAAATCCTCTTTTTTATTTAGATACAGAATAAGAAAGGACGTGAATATATGTACGAACAGGAAATTGAAGAAATTGATAAGAAAATAGCTTCTGCTAAGAAAGAAGTGGTAGAAAAACAGGGGAAAGTAAGAGATCTTTTAAAGAAAAAAGGCGAACTTGTTGATGCACAGACTTTAAGGGTTGTGAAGAAAAGACATTTAGCCCCGGGAGAACTTGATCGCATTTTGGAAGAAAACTTCAAAGAGAATGAGAAACTGTTAGGGAGGAGAATCGAGAAGAATGGAGAGAAGGAAATCTAAGGTTTTATCTTTCATTTTAGGAGAGTTGGGCATCGTACTGACTCTTCTTTTTTTAGGAATACATGTTCAAGCGGCACCGCCAGAGGAAAAAGAAGAGATTAAAGTAACGCTTAACGCTGCAGTATCTGATAAGGCTTTGACAGTACATGCAGAAAGCGAAAACGGGATTAAATCAATCTATATAAACGGATATGAGTTTAAGAATACTGGGAACGGAAACCTTAAAATCATGCTTTCTCAATTTGATGCCGGATATAACAAGTTTTATATCTATGCGGAAGATAATGCGGGGCTTGTATCGGAATTATACGAGGTAGATAACCCGTATTTTGATGAAGATCTGACAGATGATAAAAATCCCGCAAAGGAACTTCCGATTGACCCTTCTGCAACAGATCCGACACAAGCCGTCGGAACCGTTGATGAACATTTATTTAACGGTGGAAGGGAGTTTTATCAAATATCAACAGAGAGTGGAAAAGTCTTTTATCTGATTGTGGATATGCTTTCGGATGAAGAAAAGGTCTATTTTCTGACAGAGATAAGCGAAAACGATCTTTTAAATGTTACATCCGATACATCTCAAACTCTTCCAAGAAACTCAGCGATTCCTGAAGATGGAATCCCCGAGGGAGCGGTAGTTAATAATAATGCGAAAGGTTCAACTGTAGAAGCATTGTTTGGCAAAAAGGAAGCCCCTGTAACAGAGGAAATAAAAGAGGAAACAGAGAAAGAAACAGAAAACCCAAAAGAAAGTGATACGAAAGGAGAAGAAGAAATGGCAACAGTTGCAGCGGTTGGATTAAGCCCTAAGACAATCATTTATATGATTATGGCTGTAATCGGTGTGGGTGTAATTATCGGGGTTACTGCAGTTAAGAAAAAGAAGAGAAATAACTCAAAAGATACCCTTGATACCCCGGAAGAAAATGAAGAGGAAGAATAAGAAAGGAGAAAACCTCATGATGAATTTTGAAACTAAAGACAATGTATCAATCGAACATGACAAGGAGTTCGATAAGAAGAATCAGGAATTAAGACTTCATGAATATGTGACCAGACTTAGAAGCCTTGGCGAGAAAAAAGCAATCGAAGGAGGTAAGAATTAATGACTTTTGATGATTTTAAACAGATGGTAGAAGACAATATCAAAGATTATTTGCCTGAAGAATATGCAGATGCGAAAGTATCTATCAATGAAGTAATAAAGAATAATGATACCCATTTGACTGGTGTGACCATAAGAGACGAGGGAACATCCATAGCTCCTACACTTTACCTGGAACAGTACTATGAGGATGTTAATTCGGGAAATAAAACGATGGATCAGGCGTTAACAATGATGGCAGCTGTATATGATGATGCCAACAAAAACGGCCTTGATATGGATACTAAAGAACTTGTAAACAATTTGACAGATTACGATCAGACAAAGGATAAGATAATTCCCAGAGTCGTAAACAGGGAATCAAACGAAGAAAGACTCAAATCAATTCCACATACCGATATGGGAGATTTGACAGTCACATACCATGTTGATTTGGGTAATGCTTCTGACGGTCAAATGAGTGTTCAGGTATCAAATGAAATGATGAATAAGTATGATGTTTCTTTAGAAGATTTGCATGAACAGGCTTGTGCAAATATGAAAGAAATAAGTCCTGCGACTTTCAAGACAATGGCAGAAACTTTGGCAGAAATAATGATTCCCGGATTTGAAGAAATGAGTGCTGAAGAAAGAGAAGAAGCAATAGGGAACTTTGATATGCCCGATCCGGGAATGTATGTATTGTCAAACGATTCCAAGTCATTTGGTGCAGCTGCAGTCCTTGATCCCGAAGTTATGGACAAGATAAGAAATGATGTCGGAGACTTTTATATTTTACCTTCAAGTGTTCATGAGGTTTTAATCGTGCCTAAGAGAGAGGACCTAAAACTTGAAGATCTTGAAGCAATGGTTCAGGAAGTTAATGCAACTCAGGTAGCACCCAACGAAGTCCTTTCAGATCATGTTTTCGAATATGATCCTGAAACAAAGGAAATCTACAGGGCAGATCAAAGAGATGAGCATGAAAAAGAGAAGGAAGAATTAAAGGCAGAAAAGACCGAAACTGAGAAGCGCCCTTCCGTTAAGGCCAAACTTGAAGAAAAGAAGGCAGAGGCAAAGAACCTTAATAAAGAAAACAAGGATAAGGATATTAAGCGTGATCTTGATAAGGGAAGGGAGTAGCCTATGCCGGATAATAAAGAAGACAAAATCCCTGAAGAATTCAAAAAGGAAGATAACGGTATCTATTCGAAAGAAGACAGGGAAAAGGCCCGAGACGACGTAAAGAGTTTGCTATCCAAACTCGAAGACGGATTAAAAGCGGTGTTTGACAGCGATAATTATAAGAATTATCTCAATACAATGTCTAAATTCCATAATTACAGCATCAACAATACATTGCTTATAAACCAGCAAAAACCGGATGCAACGCTTGTGGCCGGATTTAACTCCTGGGCCCATAATTTCGAACGTCATGTAAAGAGAGGAGAAAAGGGCATAAAGATAATTGCTCCGGCTCCTTATTACATAAAAAAGGAACAGCAGGTAATTGATCCTAAAACCGGCGAAGGAGTTCTAAATCCTGATGGCACACCCAAAATGGCAGAGGTTGAGGTTAAGATCCCTGCATTTAAAGTGTCATATGTATATGATGTTTCCCAGACTTATGGAAAAGATTTGCCGACTTTAGGAGTATCCGAACTGACAAGCGATGTTGATAAGGCGAAAGACTTCATAAACTCGCTTAAAAAGGTCAGCCCGGTTCCCGTTGAATTCGGAAAAACGAAAGGGGATTCAAAAGGTTTTTATTCACCAGATCAAGGCAAGATTGTTGTAAAAGAAGGAATGTCCGAAGCTCAAACCATCAAAACAATGGTTCATGAAATATCCCATGCCAAATTGCATAATCCGGAAAAGGCTAAAGAAAACGCAAAGAAGACTAAAGGCACAATTGAAATGGAAGCCGAATCTGTTGCCTATATTGTTTGCCAACATTTCGGGATAGACACATCTGATTATTCTTTCGGATATATTGCAGGATGGTCTGAAGGCAAAGGAGTAGATGAACTTAGGGACAGTATGCAAGCTATCAGAGATACTGCAGGTGAGATGATAAACCGTGTAGAAGGAGATCTAAGGAATGTTGAAAGGGAGGCACAAAAGGAAGTTGCGACTCCGGAAAAAGAACCTCCGAAAGAGGAACGTAAATCCTTAAAAGCAAAACTTACGGAGAAGAAAAAAGAAGTTGCTAAAAAGAAGGAGGAAAAGAAGCAGGTGCTTAATAAGGATGGGAAAGGAGCACGGGAATGATTGGAGAAATTATTACTTTTGAGGAATGCCAAATCCTAAGTATGTATGTTCGAAAAAATAGGAAGGAGGTCATCGAAGAAATCGAATCTTTATTACCGGATATAAAAGAGGATGATGAAGTCATGTATGGATTAACTCAAACACTTTTAAAGAAACTAAACAATATGACGGATGAATCCTTTAATAATCTGGATTTATAATCATCACGGAGTAACAGCTAGTTACCTTCAGGGCTCCCAAAATGGAGCCCTTATTTTTGTGCAAAAAAATAATTGTCTTTATGTAAAGAATCGTGTAATATTATGACACAAAATCATTTAGGTCTGTTCAGACCGATTTTCAGCCCGCAAAACAATTTTATATTTTTATGGGGAGGTATGTGCCTATGGCTTTGTATTACGTGGATTTTGAGAATGTCCACGCAGGGGGATTAAAAGGTATTGAAGAACTTGGTCGAAAAGACGAGGTTTATATCTATTGTCGTGAAACAGATATAAAAGGGATAGAAAGAATACTAAAGCGGAAAGAAATCAAAGCTTCAGTGGTTTGCCAAATCGTGGACGGAGTGACTAAAAATGCGTTAGACTTTGAGCTTGTTTCTGAATTGTTTATTGATAGAAACAAGAGTATGAGAATAATTGTAAGTAAAGACAAAGGATTTGATGCAGCTATTCAAAAAGGTTTAAGACATGGGATATTATGCTTTAGGAGAGAGTATATTAATCAACCTGGGATTTCGGATTTTTGGAAATTTTATTGCATCGAAAGAAAAGAAATAAAAATAAGGTAAATCAAAAATATTAAAATGGATGGGCACTTAATCATTAATTATATAAAAATGACATGAAAAAAGATAAAAGATAATAGAATAAATTGAATTGAAAGTATTC
>JAEEGI010022230.1_pt1 | contig 12546 bp, 11 predicted proteins | sample 8958751 | NCBI WGS metagenome assembly JAEEGI01 (sample SAMN16246545, study PRJNA631951) | gut metagenome | biome: gut microbiome; feature: rumen; material: KS-attached | host: Bos | place: Iran: Karaj | collected 2018-10 | reverse complement strand
AATTTGTAATATGTGTCAGTAGCTCAGCTGGATAGAGCAACGGCCTTCTAAGCCGTGGGTCGGGGGTTCGAATCCCTTCTGGCACATTTAATAATATGGTGGGTGTGGCACAGCTGGTTAGCGCGTCGGATTGTGGTTCCGAAGGTCGAGGGTTCGAACCCCTCTACCCACCCTGTTGCGATAGCAACAAATTGAATAAGGGCACTTAAGTCCTTTGTTGGGCTATCGCCAAGCGGTAAGGCACCAGATTTTGATTCTGGCATTCGCTGGTTCGAATCCAGCTAGCCCAGTTTCGAGTCTATGCCTTTTTATTATGGCAATACTCAACTTACCAACTTAATATGGGGTTGTAGCTCAGTTGGTAGAGCACCTGACTTTTAATCAGGTTGTCGGGAGTTCGAGCCTCCTCAGCCTCAGCGATGAAAGCCTTCAGATTAGTCTGGAGGCTTTTTTCTTGTATGTATCTATAGTAAGATTATATAAAAGTTGTGAAAGAATCATGTGTGGGGACATGTGTGGGATTATATATGGACATACGTCTGAGTTACAATTGAAAAAATAGAAAAAGAGAAAGAGAGAATTTAATATGGCAGATGATAAGCTAGAATTATTCGAAAATCAACCAATTCGAACTGCATGGGTTGAGGCTGAAGAAGAGTGGTATTTTTCTATTGTTGATGTAGTTAAAGTTCTTACAGAACAGCCGGACATTGATGGTGCTAGAAATTATTGGAAAGTATTAAAAAATCGTATTAAGTCAGAGGGGAATGAACTGGTTACAAATTGTAACCAGTTGAAAATGACAGCTCAAGATGGAAAGAAAAGATTAACTGATGTTGCAAATACAGAACAGTTGCTTCGTATTATTCAATCTATTCCATCGAAAAAAGCTGAGCCTTTTAAGATGTGGTTAGCTCAAGTTGGTAGAGAGAGAATAGAGGAGACCATTGACCCAGAGCTTACTATTGATAGAGCCTTAGAAACATATTCTAAACTGGGATATGATGCTGATTGGATTAATCAAAGGTTACAGACAATTAGAGCACGAAAAGAACTAACAGATCAGTGGAAAGCCCATGGTGTGGAACAGGGCAGAGAATTTGCTATTTTGACAGATGAAGTTACCAGAGCTTGGTCTGGAATGAGTACTAGACAGTATAAGAATCTTAAAGGCCTAAAGAAAGAAAATCTAAGAGATAATATGTCCACCCTTGAATTAGCTCTTAATATGCTAGCTGAGGCTACTACAACTGAGCTTACTAAGGTACATAATCCTAGCGGGTTAGAAGAAAATCAAAAGATTGCTCAAAAGGGTGGCAGTGTTGCAGGAAACGCTAGGCGAGAGATAGAACAGGAGACAGGTAAATCAATCATAACAAGTCAGAATGCAATTCAATTGAATGAGGCAGTAACACAGTTGATAGAGGCTGTTTCTGAAATAGATGAGGATTGATTATTTATAAGGGGAATTTTATATGGAAATATTTTCTTCAGAAAAAATAAGAATCACTCAAAAATATGGGTTGGGTTATAAATTAGTCGATGAAATATCTTTTGAGGAGCGCCAGCATTTAATGATGGGTGATTTGGGCCAGACCATATACATTAATGATGTACCTTATGAAGTTTTAACACCATCTTATATGGTAAGAGAAAATCTGAAAACTGAAGACGGGAAGTATCATTTTATTTATATACAGATCAATATAGAGACTTGTGAGTATTATATTGGCAAGGTAAATAGGGAGAGATGGAGTTCCATTAAGAAGTATCAGGGTTCTGGCTTGAAATTTGTTAACAAATATAACAAGCATAAAGAGCAATTCGTAAGGTACTATATTTTATCATGTATGAATGGTAAGGAATCTGAAGAGGCTGAAGCAAGGATTGTGACTGAAGATTTGCTACAAGACCCTTTTTGCCTGAATTTGGTATGTGGTGGTGGAGGCACTACTCATCACAGCACAGAAGAAAGAAATCAGAAGATTAGAGAATATATGATTGCTCATCCAGAAAGATATCAGAAGATGATAGAGCGTTCAAAAGAGTTATTTCAGTCTGGTAAAATGACTCATTCGTTGCAGCTGAGGTCTGAAAGAATTAAGCAGACAATGAGCGATGATAAGTATCGTGAAATGATGAGTAAGCGCATTAAGAATTGGATGGAGAATAATCCCGAGGCGTATGCTAAAGCTCGAGAGAATAATAAGCTAGCTATGCAATCTGAGGAGAGTAAGTCTAAAAGAAATGCTTCTTTGAAAAAGTGGCGAACTGAGAATGCTGAGCAGTACCAGATTTATAAGGATAAGTTGATTGAGGCGCAGCATTCACCTGAAGCTGAGAAGAAAAGAAGTGCTTCATTAAAAGAATATAATAAGAGCCATCCAGAAGCAGCAAAGGCTCGTAGCGCTGCATCAGCTGTGAAGAGTAGAAAGCCGGTCAACATGATTGATTTGCAAACTGGGGAAATTCTTATGACTTTCAAGAGTCAGCAGGAGGCAGCCGAGTGGTTGGTGTCCGTTGGAAAGGCGAAAAATACCAATTGTAAAGCTTCCATTAGTGATGTTTGTATAAAGCGGTATACACCTGGCCATGGCGTAAAAAAGACTGCTTATGGTTATAAGTGGGAATTTGCACAATAAGAATATTAGAAGCGATTATGAGGTAGAGTATCTTGTAATCGCTTTTGTTAGTATCTGTAATTAAATAGTTGTATAAAATGATTCGTATATGCGATATCATAATAAATATATAAGCATAGAAGAAATGTAACTCTGTAATGGAAAATTTAATATGTTAAGGTGGGTGTGTAATGAATAATGAAAACTATTGGTCAATTCGTAAAAAATTTAAATCATTTGTATTTAGAATAAAAGTAATTCTGTATCGAGTATTTGATAGAAGACTTGAATCACATGATTTTAAATTTTTTTGGAGAATTATAATTCGTAATTCTATCAGAGGAAGTGTTAAGGCAATTTTAGTTTTGCTAATACTTGCAAGTATAGATAATAAATTAGTTGCAGTATGTAATGGGATAAAATTAAATGACAACATTGTGGTGTCTACTATCATAGGTGGTATTGGTGTCGCTGGGGTGATTCTTGGTTTATATTGCTCCAGTATTGCTGCAATTTATTCTTCCCGATATGTTGGTGCTCCAGCGAAGATAGCTGGTGCTTTTCAGAATGATAAATTGACAAATAGATGTATTTCTGGACTTGTAAATTATATAATTTTTGGCATGTTGTTAATCACTACAATTTTAGCTAGTGGTTGTGTTTGCTTGGTAACTTATGCTGGCTTTCTTGTGTGGTCAATAGCTGTTATTATCTCATATAGTGTTACTAGAAATAGAATATACTTATTATCAGATGTATATAATATTGCAGATGACTCATATAGTGTTTTAGAACGTATTATTTCTAAAAGTAATGAAAATTATTTTTGGAGTAGTGATGCGAATTTTCAGAATCATTTTAGAAAAATTGCAGAAGCGCAAATAGAGACTCTGAAAGCGATTCAAAAATATGCAGCCGGAAATAATGAAAACAATAATACCTCTATGGTTGAGTTTATGCATAAAAATTTGTTGATATTAAATATGTACTGGCTTCATAAAAAGAGTTTATATAGAGATTCATTATGGTTTAAATATAAACCGAAATATCCGAAATGGCATTTTGCATCTGAGATTGAATCATCAACTGCACTTAGTACAGGAACTTCTTTACGGACGGAAAATGAACATAATTATTGGTGGTTTGAGGAGGAATTGATTGAAATAAACAAAGCTTGTTTGAAATCTTTGTTCAAAGATGGAGATTTCTCAGCAATTTGTTCTTATTTGAATGGTTATGATGCAATAATTAGTTCTGTAATTGTTAGCGGTGAAGCAAGTTTTTTTGTAGGTCATGTGGAATATTTAAGACGTGAATTTGTTGGATCATTGGGTGGGGATAATTCTATAGATGATAAGAAGACATTTGCTGCCGCGCTTGAGCAATTTTCGTTACTTTATTTGAGCCTAATAATTGAGATAAATAAATATTATGAGCATTATTGCTTTGATATAAAGGCAAAAGATGTTATTACGAGTATAGATAAGAAGATAGAACTGGAAAGAAATAAATACATTTGTGCTTCTGATGATAAAGAATTTTATCAAAGAATAATAACAGAGCTGAAGGTTGAGGGCAGAAGAATTACTCCAGACTGGGTAATAATCCAAAAATTGGCGAAAGAAGAATATTTGAAGTTAAATTCTTCGATAGATGTCATAAAAGAAGGGATAGATAAGGTGTTTGACCTTGGAAAGTTATTATTAGACAGCAAGATGTACTTTGAGGCATGTATAATTTTAACTAGATTTTATGAATACGAGAGTAAATTAGGACGATTTAGAAATTTAGTTGAACACACAAGGGATGAATTAATTAGTCACAAAATAGATGAATCTTTTGAATGGGACAAATTTAGACTTGATAATCTTAGTGGTAGTATAAAAAAATGGAAAAAGGATATACCCAATTTACTTTTTGATTCTTCAACTAAATTTGCAATAAATAATTGGAATAATAGAGAAGAGTATCCAGATTATTTAGGGGATACTTACAATCATATTTGTGAGGATGCTGTAGAAGCAATTATTAATAACGATTTAGCGATGTTCGAGATAGATTTTGAAAATTTATCAAAGATAATGCTACTTTATCAAGAGTATATTCGCTCTGATTTTATTAAGAAGAAGGAACTATATAGAGTAGAATATGCATATTATATGTTTACATCTCCTATTGTTGAATGGGCGCAGATAGCTGGTTTAGCTATACTTTGGGGGGAGTTTAATGAGAATTCTAGCTGGCAGAAAAGTATTGAGGGGAAAATTGGTTACATATTTACTGATAAAGATGGCTTTATTATAGCTGAGAGACTAATAGAATATGTACAACACAGAGACAGGTTTATGTTTGGAATAGGCAGCCGAGATATGCTTGAAACGGGATGGAGGCAAGCTGTTGAGAGCGCTGTTCATATGAATGGATTGTATGAAGTAAAGTATAATGGCTTAACACGTACTATAAAAAATAATAGCAAATTAATAAAATCTTTTTGTTCTCTGGATTTTGATTTGCATTTTTTATCGGATCCTTCAGAAATATTTTGGGTCATATGTGTAAATCCAATGCTGTCAGAAGATAAAAGATATCATACGAGAAATGGATGGGAGAAAAGAATGTATGATGAAACAATTGAGTGATGAAAAGCGAATGGAAAGGAAATATGAGAATCTAGGAAACAATTCCTATATTCATTGTTTTTTTCGAGATTTAACATCTGGTTATAAATATGATTTTGGAGAAGATAAGGATGGCAGGGATTTTTTATCCATTGAGCCATCAGATTGTCTATTAAGAAAACTTTTGATAAATAGCGATAGACATTATTCTTCATATGATTTAGAAGAATTAATTCGGGAAATAGCTTATAGTCTTATGAATTATGGGGAAGCGTTTGTCCTCATTACACCTGAGTATTTGGAAGAAGATGGTAAACAAATATTGCATAGCATAAGATTAGGAGAAACCCTAGGATTTGTTAAGAAATCAAGGAGAGATTCTGTGGTTTTTTGTTATAAAAATTTTAGTGGTGGAATTGGATATAAGACGGTAAATAGCAATCAGTTGGTTGCTTTTGATTTGAGTGAGTTGGGGTATGATAAAAGATATTTTAGGAAAATATCCCAGAAGTTGTCCCAGCTGGATATGATAAAAACGCCAGTAAATATGATGACAAATCCGGATATTGGCTATGATTTTTTGTTGCATAGAAATAAGAATAGACTTAAGGAATTGAAAATTGCAAAGAATATAGGTTGGTCAATGGGGAAAGAGGGCTTATCTGATAGCTATATTTTGTATAATAAAATAAAAGTGGATAAGTTAAAATTACAGTTTCTTAATTATATTGTAGAGAAGCTAAACGATGGATTAAATACTTTTTTTCATAGTGATAAGGGGAAAATCGTAGCACATGCTAAATATAGAGACTACGATAGGTTGTGGGAAGACTATTCCTCAGGGAACATATCAACATCTCAATTAACTAAGGAATTGTATAATTAGATGATGTGTAATAATTGAAAATGGGTAAAGAAAAGAGGGTATTATTGGCTTGAAAGTTGATAAGATTATTTGTCGAGACCGATTTCGAGACCAGAGGATGCAGAGGCTACAAATGCCTTTCTTTCAATATTATTATAAACTTGCTCAGTTCGAGCCTCCTCAGCCTCAGCAAATGAAAGCCTTCAGATTTATCTGGAGGCTTTTTCTTTTATGTAGGAATCTGTTATATTATTTATGTAGGAGTAAATTTAACAAAGGAGATTAAATAGATGAATCAAGAATCTTTTTCGTTTGTAATCTACATGATTCATGCTTGTGCTAATAAGTGGGGGAAACTACCATCCGAGGTTTATGCTATGCTTAGTAGTGTTGATTGTATAAATAATTATTTAGTTAAGCATTTTGATATAATTCATACTCAAAGCACGTCCTATGTTATTGACGACATTACAGATTATTTAAATGCAAGAGGTGTTAAAATATGATATCATCATTGGAAAAGTAGCTGATGATAAGGTTTTTAGAGTTGTAGATATGTATCATCAAGGCATCTGGGATAGAGATAGAGCTTTGAAAGAAATCAAGGTATATGAAACTTATGACCAGATAGCTTTTATATCACAAAAAGCTATAGATAATCTTTTGTCTTATAGTTCTTCATATGAGGTTAAATAATGGATGATAAAGTATTAGAACAGGTATATCAGGAAAGCTTGGAAGAGAGATTGATTTCTTATATAGCAAAAGAAAACAATGTTTCTCTAGAGAAAGCAATGGCTATCTATTATGGTAGTAAGCTTTCAAATAAAATAAATCAAGGCAAGGAAGGAATGCAGTATCTAGACTACAAGGTACTTGCGGATATATTAAAAGAGACAGAGCCAGAGTTGTTTGAAAAATAGTCTTCATATGAAGGCTTTTTTTATTGGTGACAAGTTGTCACCAGTTGGTGTCAATATGTTACCAACTCAATTTATGTAATTCTCGCTAAAATAGATTGCATAAATTGGACTTATGTTGCATTCTTGTTTTAGGAGGAGATATCCATGGATAAGGAAAAGACAGGTTTACTTATAAAGAGTGCACGTCTTAAAAAGGGATATACGCAAACAGAATTAGGGGATATTTTAGGGGTATCAAATAAAGCGATATCACGCTGGGAAAACGGTGATAGTTTTCCGGATATAGGGCTTCTAGAAGATTTATCTAATTGTCTTGATATCAGTATCGAAAAGCTTGTTAGTGGAGAATCTTCTGAGGATAAAGAAGAAGCACTTTCAGAGTTATTAAGGATAGTCAAAATACAGGCAAGAGATTCGGTCAGAAGAAAAATAGATATAATTTCAAATATAATAATCTTAATTATTATTTTAATACGGTTTTATTTTGCTTTTGTTTCAGGAAAGGGCTACAGTTGGAATTTTAAGTATGATATTGTGTTCCTAGTGATTTGCAATTTGATATTGATTGGAAGTACCACTAGAAAAAGTCTGGTGTGTGAGGATAAAAGAGATAATCAGTATAAAATCATTAGTCTAATTACATTGTTATTATTCGTAGCGAGTGTAGTTATCATGATTGGAGCAGTTTATTATTTAGATTTGCTAGTTGTTTATGTTGCACCTGAGAATTATGGACCGCTTCTTTCAAAAATATTGGGCAGTATTACATTAGCTAGTATAGGATTATTTGAATATGAATGGTATAAATTAAAACATATGAAAATAGTATCTGCTTCGGCAGTCTTTGTAAGCGTAGCTAATGTATTTTTATGTATTTCTTATAGAGAATGGATGGGTTCATTAGTAACTTATGAAGATGCATTGCAATCAATAGGTGTTTTATCTATATCAATATTTATAGTTTTGATAATAACGATGGTTGTTATGAAGTACATACAAAAATATGGTAATTTAGATTGATAGCGTGTCGAGGCCTGTGTCGAGACCAATAATTGCAGAGGCGACAAATGCCTTTCTTTCATATTTTTATGAGGCCAGACTTCAATTCGAGCCTCTTCAGCCCCAGCAAATAAAAGCCTTCAGATTCGTCTGAAGGCTTTTTTCTTGTATGCGGAATAGTCATAGGATTTAATGTTTAAGGTTCTATATATCTTTAGCAAATCGCAAGTTATTAGAATTAATTGTAATAGAAGGAGCTCGAAAATTTGAAAAAAGTTATAATAACTTGCATAAAGAAAATTTGTATAGTATACTGTAACGGTTTTATATGCGTTTTATTTTTGGAGGAATTGATTAAATGAAAAAGAAAATTGCTATGTTAGCTATTGCAGCTACAGTTACTGTTACTACTTTGCTTGGAACAAGCACTACAGCATTTGCTAAGGAAGGTGCTGCTGGCGTTACTGCATTCTCTGTTGAGGAACAGAAGATGATGCGTCCAGTATTTGATGCAAAGTATTACGCACAGGCTTATCCAGATGTAGTTAGTGTTTTAGGTAATGATGAGAACAAGCTTTTTGCTCATTATCTTTCAGCTGGAATCTTTGAAGGTAGAAATGCTTCTGCTACATTCAATGCAGACGCTTATGCTTCAGCTAATCCAGATCTTGTAGCTGTTTATGATACAACAAACAATGCACATGATTTAGTTAATTATGTATTCCATTATTTAGTATGTGGCAAGACAGAAGGACGTGTTGCTACTATAGCAGATGCAGCTCAGAAAGGTATTGCTGTAACATCCGTTATGTATCCTGAAAAGACAATTGCTGCACCAGCAACTGTTGGCACCAGTTATGTAGCACCTTCTAGCAGTAACGCTAGCTATGTAGCACCATCTAATGGCGGCAATTATGTAGCACCTAGCTATGTGTCTTCTAGTCAACCGGCTGTAAGTGCACCAACATCAACACCAGCACCTGCTCCAGCTCCAGATTCAAACCCATATACTGGGAGAGGATCAGAATATGAAGGTATTGCTCAGTGGAATGCAGAAAGCGAAAGATATTATTAAAATTTTAATACAAAAGAGCTCTATATAAGAGCTCTTTTTTACATTATAGGCCCGACACTCTCTAGGGTGTTTGGAATTATTTCAATTATAATATCCACCATAGCAGCAATCACTGCGATGAAACATTGCAAATAGAACAACTGAGTATGACAATCTGCCAAAATTTTGAGTGTCATACTCAGTTTTTATAATATTAGAGCTTTTTAGGGGAATTGAGTATGACAATCTGCTCCAAATAGGCGAGTCATACTTTAGCTAACTCGAAAACTACACAATATACAATATTTGTTGATTATAAAAGTATGACATCTTCAAAAAATACATGATTGTCATACTCAGTACCTAAAACAGAAGAAAGCCAATGAATTTCCAAGTATGACAATCTCCAAAACGGCGGGGATGTCATACTTTTTTTCTAAAGTAGCGCATATCAGTCTCTATCAGGCTCATGTTTTTGAAGGAATATGTCAATAAACAGTGAAATGTGATGTTTTCTGCTCAGAAATATGGTATAAGGTATTTATAGGTATTTTTACTATTACTGGCGTAAAAGTAAAAGGAGGTCGGGTATGAAATTTTACGTATGTAGCGTATGTGGCAACTTTGTTAGCATGATTAAGGAATCGGGGGCTCCTATGACATGCTGTGGACAGAAGATGAAGGAATTAGTTCCTGGAACATCTGATGGAGCAGCAGAGAAGCATGTACCTGTATTCAAAGTTGAAGGCAACAAAGTTACAGTTACAGTTGGTTCTGTTGAGCATCCAATGGCACCAGAGCATTACATTGAGTGGATTGCTATTGAGACTGCACAGGGGGCTCAGCGCAAGGTGCTTAATCCTGGGGATAAGCCATGTGCAGAGTTCTTGCTTACTGATGGAGATTCAGTGGTTGGCGTATATGCATATTGCAACCTACATGGTCTCTGGAAATCAGAATAATTGAAATTTATTTGGCCTGGCTGCAAGCTAGGCCTTTCTTTTTGCAGTCTGTTATGGCATAATATTTCCAATTTATTAGGCATGAGGAGAATATTATGAAAGAAAACATTGTTTTGATTGGAATGCCAGGGGTTGGAAAAAGCACACTGGGAGTTGTACTTGCTAAGGAATTAGGATTTCAGTTTGTTGATGCTGATTTGCTTATTCAGGAACGTGAAAATCGTCTTTTAAAGGAGATAATAGCCGAAGATGGAGTAGAAGGTTTCCTTAAGATTGAAAACGACGTTAATGCCTCAATAAGAGCCGAAAAGACGGTAATTGCTACTGGAGGAAGCGTCATTTACGGAAGTGATGCCATGGAGCATTTGAAGGAAATTGGAACAGTGGTTTATCTTAAGCTTGATTATGAAACTCTTGATAGCCGCTTGGGGAATCTTAAGGGACGTGGCGTAGTTTTAAAGGACGGCCAGACTCTTAAGGATTTATATGATGAAAGAATTCCTCTCTACGAGAAATATGCCGATGTGGTTGTAGACGAGGGTGGACTGGACCTGGAGCAAACCTTGACCCAGGTTTTAAAGCAATTATAAAAGCCATCTAGTAGGTAACAAGCTCAAATATTTCTTAAGCGAAGCTTCCTATGCTGAGCGAAGAAATAATTTGGCTTGTGGCCGTAGCTAGATGGCTTTGATATTTAGAAGTTTATTATCTTTCAGATACTTTCTTGTATCCAGTCTTTACCAGCCACTTCTGGTCAATGATTTTGATTTCATCACCGAATGCAATGTGAAGTCTTACAGAAGATGGCTGCTTTTCTATATCTTTTACAGTGCCCTCACCAAACTTTGGATGAGAAACTGTATCTCCGATTTCGTACTTAACTTTTGCGTTTTCCATGTTCTTATAAGCTCGCTGAGTACGGTATGTATCAAGCATTTGTACCTGTGCGTGATTAACGCTAGGACGCTTTAATACTGAATCATAGTCAACCTTCTTGAGGCTCTGGCCTTCTACATAATAGTCAGAAGGAATAGCACCAATCAGGCTGCAGCAATATTTCCAAGCACTACCGTGAACACCTGGCTGCCAGGTATATTCGTTAGGTATGCTGATGTGTCGTGTCATATAGTGTGCGTATTCATGCTTATAGAGATTAATACGGTCTGTTTTTGATAGCTGCTCGTTTAAGCAAAAGCCAATAAAGAATAATGAGAACTGGAACTGTTCTTCATCATCATAAGATGGTGGAAGATAAGAGCCTAATGCCTTTTCATCCATTCCAAAGGTGATAGGAACCTCGGCACCGTGTAAACCAAGCTTGTGGTCTAATACGGAGTAAAGTGCAGTGATTTCTGCTCTAAGCATTGGTTCCTCATCGTGTAACATTTTGAACATTTGTTGCTTAGTCATTGTGTCTCCTTAAAAATCGATATAACTTACAGAAAAATAGTATATCAACTGAATTTGATTTTTACAATTAAAGGTGATAATTTTGTTAATTTTTCTTGATAAGTTTGACTTTGAAAATGACGAATATTAGTATAAAAATATAAAGGGGAGTATGACATTAAGAGGAGTTGAGCTATGAAGAAAAATTTTGGTGGGCTTAAAAAGCTATTAGCTTTGGCGCTGGTAGCTGTTACAGTGATGGGTACAGCTGTGCCTTCCATTCAGGTGGAGGCAGCTAAGAAGAAATCATCAGGTGCAACATACGCTGTTGGTGATGATATTGCTTTTGGACATATCGATGGCACCATCATTAGTTGGACTATCCTTACCTATGATGATGCGACAAAGACAGCTTTTGTTGTGGCCAGCAAGGGATTAAACACCATTTCTATTTACAATTATAGAAAGGCTATAGAGAATTCTTACAAGGCAACTGGTAAAACACCTGGTTATGTTCGTTGGTCAGAAAATTACTGGAGAGGCTGGCTGAATCAGACCTTCTACAAGGTGTGCTTCAACGATGCTGAGCGTGCAAAGATTCTAAAGACAACACTTACTGCAGAGGCAGCAAAAGATAGCCTTATGAATTTTTATCATGATACATCCTTAGACGCTTATTACGTGGCAAACGGGAAAAAGAATGCTATGTTTATGGATATTTATGAGTCTCAGACCACTAGTGTAGATTACATTTTCTTCTTATCAACAGATGAATATACAGCCAACAAGGATACATTGAAGATGGATAATTCTTCATGGCCACTTAGAACTAATGCTTACGACGACCCAGGTCAGGGCTTGTTTGTAAATGAGACAACAAAGCTCATTGAAAGAAGATATTATTATGGTGGTCCTGCAATCAGACCTGCAATGTATGTGAAGCTTGGTGAGGTAACAGAAGAGGATAGTGATAAAGATGCTAAATCTACTGACACCAAAAAGTCTACCAGTGCCGCAGATGCCGAAAAAGCAGCTGCAACTAAGACTACAACCACTACTGCAAGTACAGCTAAAACAACTACTACATCAACGGCAAAGACTACAAAGACTACAAC
>JAEEGI010022229.1_pt1 | contig 12546 bp, 7 predicted proteins | sample 8958751 | NCBI WGS metagenome assembly JAEEGI01 (sample SAMN16246545, study PRJNA631951) | gut metagenome | biome: gut microbiome; feature: rumen; material: KS-attached | host: Bos | place: Iran: Karaj | collected 2018-10 | reverse complement strand
TTCTAATAAATCAACACTAATAACTTCATATTCATCAGAAATTTTATATCTACTAAACAAACAATAAATTTCTAAATCAGAATTAATTTGAATTCCAATTTCTTTCATTTTACCAATAAAATCTTCAATTAAAACAACATCTAATTTTTCATTCATTCCTTCAGCTTGAACATTTTGAATAACATCTTTTAAAATAATTCTTAAATTAGTTTTTTTTTCTTTAATATAATTTGATAATTGATTAGCAAAATTAGTAATAATTTGAACATATTCATCATTTGATATTTCAATATCACTTTCTGTATTCATTTTTGAATCATGTTCAGTATTTTCTAAAATATCAAAAAGATTTTGTATTTTTAAATTATAAATTGAAGTTTCATTATTATCAAATTGTTTCATTTGATAAAAAAGATATTGTGCATAATCATCTTTCATTTCAATTTTAGCATCTTCCATTATTTTTCTTAAGTTAATAAATGAAATAAAACCAGTATCTGATATTAAATTTTGTTTTATAATATCTTTAAATGGAATTAATGTCTTTTTTACTTTTTTATTTAATACTAATTCTTCTTCTGGAGAATAAATTTTAACATTTAAAAAAAGAGACAAAAAATTCTCTTTTGTTTTTTGTTCATCATTATTACACATCATATATAATGTATTTAACCATTTTCTTATTTTTTCTATACTATTTTCTTCTTTACAATTAATTATTTCTGATATTTTTTCTGTTATTATTTCAAAAACTTCATTTGGATTAGTTATATTTTTAGGTAATATATCAATTATTAATTCTTTTGCTTTTGGTTCTGATATTTTTTTAGCTTCTAAACTTTTAATTAAAACATATGTAAATTCTGTAAAATCATCATTTGATAATATTGATAATGATGATATTAAAGGTTTATTTGATAAATTGTTTTTTTGTTCTAATAAGTCTTTTTTACTTGTTGATATCTCTTCTAAATTATTTTCTTTATTATCATTATTATTTTTTATATTAACATTATCATTATTATTTTGATTATTATTTATATTATTATTATTATTTGTATTATTTTGATTATTTTCATCATTATATGTTGTCTTCATTTTTGATAGATTTCCTTCTTTGTTATTTTCTTCATTATTATTCTCTAAATTTTCATTATTTTGTTCATTATTATTACTCAATATATATATATAATATTAATTAATATAATTTAATTTAATTTTTATAATTTTATTCTAAAAGATAATTTAAAACTTTATTTACATCATAATTATGCTTTTTTAAAAGTCCTATTACTTTATCATTAGGATGTTGTTTTTCATCAATTTCACAATCTCTTATTTGCTTTAAAGCATTTTCAAGTTTCTCATTTTTAACTTCAATAAATATATTTAAAGGTTTTCCATATATTTTATTATTAATAGAAAATTCTAAAATAGATTTATATTTCCCAATAGTTAATTGCTCTAAATTATCAAAATTAACAAAGATTTTAGTTTGTTCTCCTATATTTAAATTAGGTAATTTAATTTCATTAACAATTACATTAGAATGCATTTTATTACATATAAATTTAGTTTCATTTATCCAAGGTAAACCATTTGAATTTTGAATAAGTAATTCTAATTTATCTTTTTTAATTCCTTCATTAATAATAATTTTTGGTTCTTGAGTTAAACATTCATAATTAAAAATAATAATATCTTGATTTTGATATAATATATTATTATTTTCACAATCTTTTTTTTTTTTTTCATTTCTCATTCTAATAAAATCATGTTGATTATTATGAAATTGTAATTCTGAATTTAAATCTTCACATAATTCACATAAATTATAATTATCACAAATAGAACATTTATATCTTATTCCTTGAATTGGATTTATTCCACATTTTTCACATTTAATTCCATTATGAATTGTATTACAAACACTCATTGAAATTCTATTTTGAGAATATTTACTTAATTCACTTTGATATTTTATTTGTCTTTCTTCTTCTAATTTATTTAATTTATCTATATAATTTGTTATTATTTCATCATTTTTTTCTGATGTTTTTTTTATTAGAGCATTCTTTATTTTTTTTACTTTTTTTTCTAGAGATTTTAGAATTTGATTTTTTAAATCATTTGTATTTGTTTCTTTTATTGAATCTAATAATTTATTCAAATCATCTTTAAAAATATTATTATTGTTATTTTGTTTATCTTCATATTCTTTATTTATTTCTAATTTTTCTTTTTCTTCATCTATTTTTATATTATTATTGTTTTCTAATTTATTGTTTTCCATTTCTTCTTCTTCTTTTTTCTTTTTTTCTAATTGTTCTTTTTTCTGTTTTGCTCTTTCATTTTTCTTTTTTTTCTTTTTTTCCACTTTTTCTTTTTTCTTTTTTACTCTTTCTTCTTTTATTTTTTTATAATTTTCTTTTATATCTTTTTTATTTTTTTCTAATTCTTTATATTTTTCTTTTATTTCTTTATAATTTTTATCATATTCTTCTTTAAGTTTTTTTTCATTTATTTCTAAAGAGTCATCATTATTATTATTAATTTTATTATCTTCTTTGTTCTCATTATTATTATTATTATTATTATTTCCAAAAACCATATTTTCACTTCCTATTGGATTATCAACATTATTCTCATTTTGATTAATTTTTTCTTTAATCATAAATTCTACTAATATATTATTTATAGTCATAAAGTTTAGTGCCTGAGTATAATCATTATCTTTTTCTACGTATACATCATCTTTATCATCATCTTTGTATATTATTATATAATTATCTATGTTGCCTATTTTAAATTCTTTTTGGCATAAATTTTTTAATTCTTCATAATTTATTGGAGCTTGAATATTCATTTCTTTGGAATTGAATATTATTTTAATTTCCTTCATTGACATTTTTATTTATTTATTTATGATTTATGGAAATCTAAATATTAAAATTTAGAGAATTTATTTCTATTATTTTCATTTTTTTAACTTTTTATTAGAAAAATAATTATTATCAAATTTCTAATTTATTTAAAACTTTTTATTAAATATGATTATTATTCTAAAAGAAACAATAAAAAAAAAAACCAAAAATTTATTATAATATAAAATATATTTTTAATAAAAAATTTAAATTTTAATCTAACTAATAAATTTGTTAATCATTTAATTATAAATCAGGGAAATCATTATTCTTATTTTGAATTTTTGAATCTAAAGTAGATAAATTAGCATCCTTATACATTTCTCCTTGTTTATTAACAAATTTTTGATTACTTACACTCTGATTTACATTCATATTTCCTCCCATTTGACTTGAATCAGGAAAAGTAATTGAACCACCAAAATTATTATTTTTATAATTTGGATTTGGGAATGCCATATTTGGATTATTATCTAATCCCGGAAATTCATTATTATTGCTTTGACCAAATTGAGAAGGGAAACCATTATTATTACTTTGACCAAATTGAGAAGGGAAACCATTATTATTACTTTGACCAAATTGAGAAGGGAAATTATTTTGATTCATTTGTTGATTAAATTGACCAAATCCTTGATTATTCATTGATTGATTGAAATTTCCAAATCCTGTATCAATATTTCCATTCCCAGCATAAGGATTAATATTAGAATTTCCCATAGCATTAAATCCAGGTCCTCCTTGATAATTATTTCCTCCTACATTAGATTCATAAGGATTAAAACTATCTTGATTAAAGTTTCCTATATCATTAAAATCAATAGGTTGAATTTCTTGTGGGAATTCAAAATTAATTTTATCTTCTTTACATAATTGTTTTAATCTAATATTAATAAAAGCCTCAGCAGCAGGTTTAACTTTTAATTTTTCAATTAAATTAACATTAACTAATCCATCAGCATTAGACTCAGCTTTAGAAATATACATAGAACCATATTTTAAAGTAACTAAATTTTTTAATTTATGTAATTCTTCAATTTCTAATCTAGATGCAGCATACATTAATGTATCTAAAGGAGCTCTTAAATCAGGAGGACATTCATTAGATGAAAGTAAATATGTTACTTTTTCTTTTAATATTTCACATATAGGTCCTAATATGTCATAACAGGTTATTATATCCTCATCTTTTATTAATGTATCCATTTTTGCCTTTGCTACATCTAAATTATTCTCTCTTAAACATTTACCTATTTCTTGACGCTTTTGTTTTATTACATTTACTCTTTTATTACGAAATAATGTTAATTTGTTTTGACCTACCATTATATATGTTTTTATTTCCATCGCTGTTGGGACAGGAGTTGGTTGTTTTTTTTCTTTTTTATTATCGTTTCCCATTTTTTTATATTTTTTTATTAGGATTAGATATTTTATATATTTGATTTTGTATAATTTTATATTTTTTTTTAGGTTTTTAACAAATAATTTAAATGAAATAATATTCAATAGGATAGAATTATATATACTTAAATTAAGACCATTTTTCTTTGTGAATGAAAAAATAGAGAAGATTAAGTTTTTAATGTTATTTTTAGAATTAATTTTAAATAACATAAAAATTTTATTATTGAAAAATAATAAAAATAGATTTTTTATATTCTTTGCATAAAATAAAAAAGAAAAAAATGAAATGAAAAATTCGAATAAAATAATTAAATTAAATATGTATAATATATATATACATGAAAAAAATTTAGATGCAAAAAAAAAAGAAAAAACAAATAAAGAAAAGCAAAAAAAATTTGAAGATGAACATAAAAAAAAAACGGATGAATTATCAGAAAAATACAAAACAAGAATTCAAAACTTTTTATATGATATGATAACAAATCCAGTAATAATAAAAAATCCATCATATGACAAATTAAATAAAACAGAAACAAAAAGTTTTATATTTAAAAATTTTCAAACAGATAAACAAAGATTATCACAGCATTTAAAAGAAAATTTTTTTTATAGCACACAACAAAATATAAATAAATATCCATATACAAAATTAGATGATTTATCTGAAAGTTCAAATTCAGAATATCTTCCTGCAAAAAAAAAAGTTTATCAACCAATAATGAGATTTAAACCTAGAAATGATGCGGAAAGAATTTTAGATGAATTAAATTTAAATGGAATAAATGAATTATCTCATCAAAATATATATAAAAAAATTCATCAATTAATTCCTAAATCTTCTAGTTTACCTCCTCCTTCTCCTATTCAAAATAATAAAATTGAAGTTAAAATTCCTAAAAAAATAAATGTGAAAAAAAATAATAAATTTTTTAAGAAATATAATATTGATACTGTTAAAAATAAAAATAGTAGAATTGTTAAAAAAGTTACTCAAGATTATCATATTAAAACTTTTTTTAATGCAGCTGAACAATTTAGTTTAATATTGCCTGATTTAAAAAATAATAATATGAAATTAGTGAATTTAAAGAATAAATTAAAAAAAAATAATTCAACAGGTGATATTTATAATATAAAAAAGAATGAATTTATTAAAGAAATATTATCTATTAGTAGAAATCCATTTAAATTTAAGGATGAAAATGAAAAAAAAAAGAATTTACAAAAACATTTAAGATATTTATATAAATTATCAAATTCAGAAAATTTTTATGGAAATGTTTATAATAATCAAAAAAATTTTGAAATAAATTTAAAAGATAATCTAAAATATGATTTAAAAGATTCTGATGATATGTCTTCTTTAACAAAAGAATTTAATAATCATAATTATTATATTAATGAAGATGATGAAATTATTCAAATTGATAATAAAAGTTATTTAAAAAAAGATTTAAAAAATATAAGTAAACATATATTAAAAAAATGTCATTTCATTTCTAGAAAATATAATGATTCATCAGAAAATTATTTACAAGAGGGAAAAGGAAAATTAATGATAACTAATGGTCTTTCAATAAAAGACTTTTCGAAAAAATATAATTTACCTTTATTTACAAAAGATTAAAAAAACAATGTTAAATTAATAATAAAATATTTTTTTAAAATATAATTAACAATCACTTTTTATACTATACTATATTCTTTTTTATATATTTATTATCTAATAAAAGTTACTCATCATAAATAAATATATAAATATTTATAATATGATAAAATTAGTATTAAAATATTAAAAATATTAAATGATAAATTAATAGAAAAGAAAACAGAAAAAAATAAATATATATAAAAATTAAATGGGCTGTAGCGGAGCATCTGTAATATCATCACCAAGAGAAACAAAATTAGACAATAAAATGGAAAATGTAAAAAATGAAGAATTAAACAAAAAATTTAAAGAGGCAGAATTATGTTTAAATGAATTAGAAATAATAAGAAGTTCATTAGTAGATAAAAGAGATGAATTAATATATAATACTGGTGCTTGTTGTAGAAAAGATCCAAATTTAGAAAAAATAATAATGTCATTTTTATGGATTCTTGGAGTGAATTCTAAAGGAAATTTTTCTAAATATCAATTATATTTTAATCAAGGACAAGATCCTTATTTTTCTATTGCTTATAAAGAAGATGAAGAAAAAAAAATATCTGAAGATATTAATGATTATATTAAAAATTTATTTGATTTTGAAGATTCAATTAAAACTAATACTGAACATTATAATAATATTTTAAGTGATTTTAATAATAATGAAATTAAATATAGAGAATTAGTTACTGGAAGTGATTTGGAAATTTATCAAAGAAATATAGTTAAAATTAGGAAAATTTCTCAAATAAATTTAATAAATATTATTAAAGATATTTATTCAGTTGATATGGAATTTATTGATAAATTTCCTGAAGAAATGGGAAATGATAATTTTAGTAAAGAAATAAATTCCATTGGACTTAAAAGTGGTGAAAAAGGGTATAAAGATAAATATGAAATTGTATTTTATAATTCTAATTCTGAGGACAGATATATGAATAGTCCTAAAGATGGTAAAAATTTATATAAAAATAAAATTGGTCATAAAAAGAAAAAATAATTTGTTTTAATTGTTAAATATTAATTCTTATTTTTATTTTTAATGAAAAAATATTGGTAAAAAATTAATTTTATTATTTTATTAAATTATTCATAATAAATGTTCAAATAATTAGAATATTAAAAAAATAAAAAAAATGTGGAAAATTTTATTAATCTTAATTATTCCCTTTTCAAATCATCAAATATTAAATTCAAACAAATATATAGAATTAAAAACAGAAATAAACAACTTTATATCAAAATATAAAAATCAAAATTGCATAATGGAAGTATTTACCTCATTAGAAACTCAATGTGAAAATATTTCAGATGAATTAATGATGGAATTATCATATAAATTAAGTATATGTTCTTTATCAAAATTTGGAAAACATTATCCAATATGTGATTACAGTAAAGGATATAAATTATGTATTCAAGAATTAAAAGGAGATTTATGGACTACTTATACTTCTTTTTATCATCATATTGATAATATTTGCTTTTATTATAAAACTTTAAAATGGGAAAAATCTACTGATTTCATTTTAAGTAATCTTATTCTTAGTTCTCAAATTGCTGAAGATATTATTAATTTAAATAAAAATTTTTCTGAAGAAATTAAAAGAAATTTCACTCAATCTGTTAATCAATTAAATAATTTAAATGATTTTATGAAAAATTATATTGAAAGTGAAAAATTAATAAAAGAAAATTTGAAAGAAATTGAAATGAAAATTTATAAAAATAAAGAACATTATGCTCAAATTCAGAATTTTATTTCAAATTATTTTTGGTTTTTAACCAGTTTTTTTAGTACAGAACAAAATGGAGGAATTTTAAATTTCATTAAGTTTTTTTCAATATTATTCATCGTTGAATTATTTATTAGTGTTTTTTTATTAGTTTCAAAAATTAAATTAATTATTTTATATTTATTCTTTTTGATTTATGAAATTTACATTGTTCAAATATTTTCAAATTTAATTTATTTTTCACTTATAATTTCTGTCTCTAGATTAATATATTATGTAATTCTTATTTTAATAATTATAATAGAAAAATATTCTGTAAAACAAAAAAATAAAATTTATTTAACGTATAGTCAAATTAAAAATTTTGTTCAAATAACTCCTTCTTGGGTAAAAGATATAAAACAATATAAAAAATTAAACTCAATTTATAATAATTCAAATAATAAAAGTATAAATAAATATATTAATTAACTTTATTTTTATAAATTCTCAATTAACATTAATTAAGAATTTACATTTACTTTTTATATATTTAAATAAATATTTAAATATTTAACTTAATGGAAATTTGTTTTTAATAAATATAAAAAATAAATTTATTTTTGAATTAGATAAAAATATTTGAAATTAAAAATTAAATAAATTTTATAAAACTCAAAAAATAAAAAGAAATTCCGTTATTAAACATTAAAAATAAATAAAATTATTTTTCTTCTAATTCTTTTCCTCCTTTAATTAAATTTTCATTATTTTCTTTTTTCAGTTCTCTTAATTGATTTTTTCTCATTCTTCCAAATATTAATAATAATAAAATACCTACAATATTTGCACTCATTATAACTCTCATAGCCATTCTATTTAATCCTTTAGGTTTAAAATAATCATTCACAGCTCCATATATCATTGGAGATGTACCAGAAAGTAAAAACATCATAGTAATATTAGAAATAGCATTAGAGATGCTTTTTAAACCTGGTCTAACACTCACTATAAGAAATCCTATACATAAGGATAATACTGCTGATACAAAACATAAGAATAAAGTTAAACAACCAACAAAAGTATACAAATTAGACATAAAAGTTGCGCTAAGTCCAAATATAGTAGTTAATACTTGTAATCCTATACATACATATGGAGCTCCTGCATTTTCGTAACTTCCATAAAAATAATTTACTCCTTGTCCTACAAATCCACCTATTACAGGACCAGTGATACATGCTGTTGTATAAGAAAGAAAAATTAATTTAGGATCATTTACTCCTAAAGCGTTTCTCATGTAATCTGCACACCAATAATGAACAGCTGTTAAAAATCCATCTATTATACCTCTAGTCCAACAAGCAACTTCAAATATTGGAGATGTAAGACATTCATACATTTCTTGGAAATAAGATTTTTCTTCGCTTTTCTTTGTTTTTGGTAAAGATTCATAAATAGTATTTCTATTCTCATCTTCTTCTTCCTTATTTGCCTTTAATCTTGCATTAAAATAATTCTGAGGATAACAAAAAATAAGTAAAGTAACAGCCCATAAATAACCTCCAGTAATAACAAATCCATATTTCCAATTTTTTTCTCCTAATAAAACATTAAAAGTATATCCCATAACTTTTCCAAATGGTTTAATCACTTGAAACATAGTCAATTGAGTTGTTTTATATTTTTTAAAAGCATATTGATCTATCCATATAGGAAGGTAAATAGTAGGACCCATATGTACTACTCCTATGAATCCTCTTAAAGTAATCAATACCATTCCATTATTTGAAAAATTAAAAAGAATCATAAATGTACCTTTGAAGAAGATATAAAACATATAAAGCCATTTTAAATTAAATTTGTTTATGATTATTGTAAATAAAAATGAACCTGTTCCTCTACCTATTCCAAATGCTGTTCCAAACAGTCCAAATTGCTTATCATTCAAATTTAATTCTAATTTTATTTGCTTAGATGACGATGATAAAATACCTGAACCACAGTTTAATGCCATTTCTACTGATAATAAAACGACATATAATATAAATCTTGGAATAGGAGAAAAGCTTACTTTTATTTTTTCTTCATCTGAAGTTGATACTTTTAAATTTTCTTTATTCTCTGCTGTTGACATTTATATAACAAACAATATATCTATTTAATAATAATTTATTACACAGAAATTGAATGATAAAAAATTAAAAGAAAATTAAAGTTTATTATATAATTAGATTGCTGAATTTTATATTTTAAATTTAATATATAAATAAATTATATAGTATAAAATTATTATTTATAAATAATATTGCTGCTATGTATTTTTTAAAACTTTAATAAAACTTTTTTTTCGTTTTCTGAATCTTTTTCAAGTTCTGAAATCATTTTTAATTTAATATGTTTTAACATAAATTTAGTTTGCGCTCATTATTTTATAGTTTATTTGAATAATATCTATTAAATAATTTTGTAATCCATTAATCCGTTTTTTAATATTTCTTAAAACTCCAATCTAATGACTTATTTTTTAATATTAAGCTTAAATAAAAACATTATTTTATTGGGTTAATTTTAAATTTTTTTATCAAATTTTCAGAATTTATTCTATATTTTATTTTTTTTACAATTTCTTCAAATTCAATAACTTTTTTTGGTGAATCACCTTTTTGATATTTTTGATTCAAAAAAATTATCATTAATGTTATTTCTTTTGAGAAAATGAATAGATATTTATTTTTAATTCACTATTTCAATGTTTTATTGAAATAAAAATAATAATTTAAATTCTTCCATAACTGAATATGATTAAGACAAACAAAATATAAATTTAATAAATATTAATGGTAAATATATGAAAAGAGAATTAAATTGAATAAAAAAGAACTTTATTCTTTATAGAAACTTTTTCAATCTAAAATCATTTTTAAAATAAATATACAAATTTGTTAATAATAATCCTATTAATCAATTTCATTCTAGAATATAAACAATATTTAATAAAATAAAAAGATTAACAATCATTGCTAATTTCCTTATTCTTTATATAATTATTCAGACCCTGTTTCTTTTTCTCAATTGCCTAAAGAGTACATTGAGTCATCTTCAATAATATATGCTTTATTATATAAAAGGATAATATAATCAACAATTGTATTGGAACTTTAGTTTTTTCAGTTAAGGAAATATTTTTAAATAATTATTTCTTTAATTAAATTGTTTAAAATCAACAAATTTACTCAACACAAAAAGTAAGAAAAAAATTTTATTTAATTCTTGATAATTATTTAAAACAGATAATTGAATATAAAGGACTTCCTGTAATAATAACAAATTGTAATAATGATTTTAAAAAACTTTTAAATAAAAGATTTAGTTTTAACAAAGAAAATATTAAAAGAAAAAAATCAAGAAACTATTCATTTTAAAAACTTTAAGGTTATTTGAACTTCATAATAAAAAAATAAAATTTGAAAATACAAAAAGATTAAAAGGAGAAGAAGAAAAAATAAATTTAAAAAATATATTTGATTATCAGAAACAATTAATAAATAAATTTAAAATAAAAAGTTAAAATGGTATTATCAATTTAAAAGATATTAAATATCAATAAAAGATATATTAGAAGGACCATATTTAAGGAAAACATTGAATGAAAAAAAATAATTATTTAAAAGTTTTGTTTAAATAAAATCAAAATATTAAATTATCATTGTTAAGATTAGAAGAGTATAAATATATAGTTTATTCATATGATTTATATAATCAAACTCCCCTTTATTGGGTTTTAAAAAGAAATTTTTATCAAATTATTCCAAAAATATTAAGTTATGGAGGAAATATTAATTCATTTAATTTTTAAGGTTATATTCCTTTACATTCATCTATTAATAATAATTTTGATTCTTTTGTTATTTTAATTTTATATGCTGCTAATCCTTTTATTTATGATAATTTTCATATGAGACCTATTGATTACTGTAAAGATTTTTCAAATTTATAAAATTGAATCAAAAGGAAATTAAAAAGATGAAAACATTGATAATGAAAAAATAAAATTATCAACCATTAAAAAAAAATCCAAATGTATGTAACATCAATTTCAAAAAAATAAAATATTAATAAACAGAAGAATAGAATATATAAATAATTTTGAAAAAATTACTTTGAACAATTAATTAAATGAAACAAATCTATAATATAACAATAAAGAAATATATTAAAAAATAAACCAAAAAAACAATATTATAATTTCTATTATATAATTTGAAATCAATAATATGGATTTTATTATTATTGATTTTTAAGATTGTTTTTAAAATAATAAATATTTATGTAAGTGCATTTTCTTTTATTAAATTAGTCATTATTTCTTGAAATTTTTTTATTCACCATTATATTAATTTTTTTAAATTTTTAGAATTTTAGTTTTTTATTAGTTTTTATTAATTAAATATTTATATAATGGATAAATTTTTATGTGATTTGGAGTTTTATTTAGAAGAGAAGAATGGATGGATTAAAGGGGAAATTATTGGAATTTATGGTGAGAAGAGTTTTATTATGGCTTCTCCTTTTATTCAAAGAAAAAATGAAATAATTCCTATTGAAAATATAAGAAAAATAACAAAAATTACTTATGATGAAGAATTTGAAAATTCAACATTAGAATTAGAAATAGAAAAAGGATGTTATTCAGAAGTTGAAATAAAAGAGAAAAAAGGTAATTTCTATTTATTGATATTTAAAAAAAATCCATTATATACTAAATTATCCAGAAAAAATAATTTAAGATACATATCTTCAATAAATTTATCTTCAATTTTACAAAATGAATTTTCAAATA
>JAEEGI010022228.1_pt1 | contig 12546 bp, 5 predicted proteins | sample 8958751 | NCBI WGS metagenome assembly JAEEGI01 (sample SAMN16246545, study PRJNA631951) | gut metagenome | biome: gut microbiome; feature: rumen; material: KS-attached | host: Bos | place: Iran: Karaj | collected 2018-10 | reverse complement strand
CATGAAGATGTTCACCCAGGGCACACACTTCAACCCCGTTGACCTGGTTTGCGCCGTCCGCGACTATAAGGGTCAGCCCTACGACCTGCCTAAGTTCGTCGACAAGTCCACAGGATTCATCTCTTCGAAGTCGAAGAGCGGCAAGGAGCTGAAGGCACTCGAGCTGCCCGGCCTGTGGAACGGTGCTATGAGCAACTGGAGCACCGTCTTCGTCGAAGTTCCTCTTGGCACGTTCAATCCTGTCAAGACGGTCAACGACCTGCTGCGCGAACAGCATCAGTAGAAATCCTTTGAACGGCTTAGAAGCCCCTTCCGAACGGCTCAAAAGCTGCCTTTGAACGGCTTACGAGGCTCTCTTGAACGGCTCAAGAGAGCCTCATTCTTTGTTGTGATTTGCGTCAAACATGTCGCGGCAATTCATTATAAATTGGTAAAAAGAGGTACATTCTGTTAATTTTCTTTCTTTTTTTGTTGCTGTTTCGTTTTTTATTGCTACCTTTGTAAGCTAATTTGCCGTAATAGGCTCTTTCGCAAGCGGAAATAAATACAAACAATATAATGAACTCTAAATGGAATTATCAACCACCATCAACCGAGCGACAGCAACAGGCTAAGGAGCTAGCAGAGAAACTCAACACGAGTCCTGTGATGGCCCAACTGCTCATCCAGCGTGGCATACGCACGGAGTCGGCAGCAAAGCGATTCCTGCGTCCACTGCTCAGCGAGCTGATCGACCCTTTCCTGATGAACGACATGGATATTGCCGTCGACCGTCTGAACGACGCGATGGGCCGCAAGGAGCGCATCATGGTTTATGGTGACTACGATGTCGACGGATGTACTGCCGTAGCACTGGTCTTTCGCTTCCTGCAACAGTTCTACTCCAACATCGAGTATTACATCCCCGACCGCTACGAAGAGGGCTACGGCATCAGCCAGAAGGGCCTCGACCATGCTGCCGAGGCAGGAGTGAAGCTGGTCATCATTCTCGACTGTGGCATCAAGGCCATCAACGAGATTGCCAAGGCGAAGGAGATGGGCATCGACTTTATCATCTGCGACCATCACGTGCCCGACGACGAGCTGCCTTGTGCCGTCGCCATTCTCAATCCCAAGCGCCAGGACAGCACTTATCCCTTCAAGGATCTCTGTGGTTGTGGCGTAGGTTTCAAATTCATGCAGGCTTTTGCCAAGAACAACGGCATTCCCTTCTCGCAGCTCATTCCCCTACTCGACTTCTGTGCCGTCAGCATCGCTGCCGACATGGTGTCGGTGATGGGCGAGAACCGCATCCTGGCTTTTCACGGTCTGAAGCTGCTCAATCAGAGCCCGTCAGTGGGCCTGAAAGCCATCATCGAGATCAGCGGACTCACTGGCCGCGAGATCACCATGAGTGACATCGTGTTCAAGATCGGCCCTCGAATCAATGCCAGCGGACGTGTGCAGAGCGGCCGTGAGACCGTCGACCTGCTTGTGGAGAAGGACTTCAAGCGCGCCTTACAGGCAGCGATGCACATCAACGAATACAACGAGCAGCGCAAGGACATCGACAAGCAGATGAGCGAGGAGGCCAACCAGATCGTCGAGCGTCTCGAGAGCCAGGAGCACCAGCCAGCCATCGTGCTCTACAACGAGGGCTGGAAGAAGGGCGTTGTGGGCATCGTCGCCTCACGCCTCACCGAGATGTACTTCCGTCCCACGGTAGTACTCTCCTGCCAGGACGGGATGGCCACCGGCTCTGCCCGCAGCATCGCCGGCTACGACATCTACGACGCCATCAAGAGCTGCCGTGACCTGCTCGAGAACTTCGGCGGACACACCTATGCCGTGGGCTTGTCGCTGCGTGCCGAGAACATCCCTGAGTTCCGTCGCCGCTTCCAGGAATATGTCAGCTCCCACATCATGCCCGAGCAGACCGAGGAGAAGATCGACATCGAGGCCATCGTCGACTTCAAGGACATCACCAAGAAGCTGCACAACGACCTGAAGAAGCTGGCTCCCCACGGACCCGACAACCCCAAGCCCCTGTTCTGCACCCGTAATGTCTACGACTACGGCACATCGAAGGTGGTGGGCCGGCAGCAGGAGCACATCAAGCTGGAGCTGGTGGACTCGCGCTCGAGCAATGTCATGAACGGCATCGCCTTCGGACAGAGTGCCGCCGCCCGCTATATCAAGTCGAAGCGCTCATTCGATATCATCTATACCGTCGAAGAAAACATCTACAAGCGCAGCGAGGTACAGCTGCAGATAGAGGACATCAGCCCTTCTGAAAATGTCTGACGTCTATCTCGACATTCTGCATCGCTACTGGGGCTACGACGATTTCCGCGGTGTTCAGCGTGAGATCATCGAGAGCATCGGCAGCGGTCACGACACACTGGGACTGATGCCCACAGGAGGCGGAAAGTCCATCACTTTTCAGGTGCCGGCATTGGCTCAGGACGGCGTGTGCATCGTCATCACGCCGCTCATCGCCCTGATGAAGGACCAGGTGCAGAGCCTGCGACGACGGGGGATACGTGCCGCTGCCATACACTCGGGCCTGGAGCGCGACGACATCATCCAGACACTCGAGAATGCCATCTTCGGAGGCGTGAAGCTGCTCTACGTCTCGCCCGAGCGCCTCTCTACCGACATTTTCATCCAGAAGCTGCGCCACATGCAGGTCAGCTTCTTCTGCGTCGACGAGGCCCATTGCATCAGCCAGTGGGGCTACGACTTCCGTCCGTCCTACCTCGCCATCGCCTCCATCCGCAAGGAAAAGCCCGGCACGCCCGTCCTGGCACTGACGGCAACGGCCACCCCGCTCGTCGTCGACGACATCCAGCAGCGCCTGGAGTTCCGTCAGAAGCGGGTGTTCAGCATGAGCTTCGAGCGCAGCAATCTGGCTTACGTCGTCCGGCATGTCCAGGACAAGGAGCAGCAGATGCGCCATATCCTCACACATGTCCAGGGCTCGGCCATCATCTACACCCGCAGCCGCAAGCGCACCCGTGAGATTGCCGCCATGCTCACCGAAGCAGGCCTCAGCGCCACCTTCTTCCATGCCGGACTGGAGAATGCCGACAAGGACCAGCGGCAGAAGGCCTGGCAGGCCGACAAGATACGCATCATGGTGGCTACCAACGCTTTCGGCATGGGCATCGACAAGCCCGACGTGCGCCTGGTCATCCATGCCGACTGCCCCGACAGCATCGAGGCATACTTCCAGGAAGCAGGGCGCGCCGGACGCGACGGGCAGAAATCCTATGCCGTGCTCCTCTTCAACGAGGGCGACCACACCAAGCTGCTCAAGCGCATCGGCGACACCTTCCCCGAAAAAGACGAGATACGGCAGGTCTACGACCACCTGGCCTATTTCTATCAGGTCGGCGTCGGCTCGGGCTATAATGCCATCTTCGAGTTCCCCATCGACAAGTTCTGCCGTGCCTTCCATCATTTCCCCACCCGCGTGCTCTCGGCGCTGAAGATCCTCCAAAGGGCCGGATACATCGAGTACAAGGACGAGGAGGACAACCAGGCACGCCTCCGCTTCTGCGTCGAGCGCGACGACCTCTACCGGCTGCGTGGCAACACGCCCCTCGAGGACACCGTCATCGTGGCCCTGCTGCGCAACTACAGCGGACTGTTCAACGACTACTGCTTCATCAGCGAGGACTATCTGGCCGAGCAGACAGGCATCAAGCGTCATCAGGTGTATGCCGTGCTCAAGGAACTCGACCGCAAGCACATCATCGACTTCATCCCCCAGAAGGACATCCCGCTCATCCGCTACATGCAGCGCCGCGAGGGCTCCGAGCACCTCGTCTTCCCGCCCGCCGTCTACGACGAGCTGAAGCAGCGCTACACCGAGCGCATCCATGCCATGGCCGACTATGCCCTCGGCGACCAGTGCCGCAGCCGCATGCTGCTCAGCTATTTCGGCGAGCAGACCAGCCACGACTGCGGCCAGTGCGACATCTGTGCCGAGCGCCGCAACGAGGAAGCCGCCCAGAACGATGCCCTCCGAGTGCGGACCCTCATACTCACCCTGCTCGCCGACGGAGAGCCCCATCACGTCGACGAGCTGCATGCCCTGGGCGAGCCCTACCCGTCGCTCGACGCAGCACTCGACGAGCTGATCTGCGACGGTCAGGTCATCGACTCCGACGGCATGCTGCAGCTACAACGGCGGCAATGACGGAATAAAGGGTTAAAATATGCTTAAATGACTGTTTTTTGAAGATTTTGTAGTACCTTTGCATTCAGAAATCCGCACCCCCAAAATGCAACAGCGGGCCCGGAAAGTGCCTCTACGGCAAAAAGACAGTTAAAACCACTTTATAACAACGACAAAAAATAATGGATCAGACGTTTGACAACGACAGAATTCAAAAGATCAACATCGAAGAGGAAATGAAGTCCTCGTACATCGACTACTCCATGTCGGTGATCGTGGCCCGTGCCCTCCCTGATGTCCGCGATGGTTTCAAACCCGTCCATCGCCGTATTCTCTATGGCATGATGGGCATCAACAACGTGAGCACACAGCCATATAAGAAATGTGCGCGCGTCGTGGGCGAAGTGCTCGGTAAGTACCACCCCCACGGCGACTCCTCAGTATACGGAGCACTCGTACGCATGGGACAGGCATGGAACATGCGCTACATGCTCGTCGACGGACAGGGCAACTTCGGTAGCGTCGACGGCGACTCACCTGCCGCCATGCGATACACCGAGTGCCGACTCTCGAAGATGGGTGAGCACATCATGGACGACCTCGACAAGGACACCGTCGACATGGACCCCAACTTCGACGACTCCCTCAAGGAGCCCAGCGTCATGCCCACCAAGGTGCCCAACCTGCTCGTCAACGGCGGCAACGGCATCGCAGTAGGTATGGCCACCAACATGCCCACCCACAACCTGGGCGAGGTCATCGACGGATGCTGTGCCTACATCGACAATCCCGACATCGACTGCGAGGGACTCATGCAGTACATCCCCGGCCCCGACTTCCCCACCGGAGCCTACATCTACGGACTGCAGGGCGTGCGCGATGCCTATGAGACCGGACGCGGACGCATCGTCATGCGCGCCAAGGCCGAGATCGAGGCAGGCGAGACCCACGACAAGATCGTGGTCACCGAGATCCCCTACGGCGTCAACAAGGCCGACCTCGTGGCCTACATCGCCGAGCTGGCCAACCAGCACAAGCTCGAGGGCATTCACAACGTCAACGACGAGTCCGGCCGCCAGGGCATGCGTATCGTGGTCGACGTCAAGCGCGATGCCAATGCCAAGGTGCTGCTCAACAAGCTCTTTAAGATGACAGCTCTACAGAGCTCATTCTCAGTCAATAACATCGCACTCGTGCCCATACCCGGATCCCACGGCAAGCTGCGCCCGAAGCTCCTCACCCTGAAGGAATGCATCAAGTACTTCATCGAGCATCGCCATGAGGTCACCATCCGTCGCACACGCTACGACCTGAAGAAAGCACAGGAGCGGGCACACATCCTCGAAGGACTCATCATCGCCGTCGACAACATCGACGAGGTGGTGCACATCATACGCAACTCGAAGACACCGTCCGACGCACAGCGCAACCTCGAGTCGCGCTTCAACCTCGACGAGCCACAGTCGAAGGCCATCGTCGACATGCGCCTCTCGCAGCTCACAGGCCTGCGCGTCGACCAGCTCCACCAGGAGTTCGACGAACTCATGAAGCTCATCGCCGACCTCGAGGAAATCCTCAACAATCCCGAGCGCTGCAAGGAAGTTATGAAGCAGGACCTGCTCGAGGTGAAGGAGAAATACGGCGACGAGCGCAGGACACAGATCATACCCTTCGACCACGAGTTCAATGCCGAGGACTTCTATCCCGACGATCCCGTCGTCATTACCATCTCGCACATGGGCTACATCAAGCGCACACCACTCTCCGACTTCCACGCACAGGGACGAGGAGGCATGGGCGCCAAGGGAGCACGCCATCGCGACAACGACTTCACCGAGTACATCTATCCCGCCACCATGCACAACACGCTGCTCTTCTTCACACAGAAGGGACGCTGCTACTGGCAGAAGTGCTACGAGGTGCCCGAGGGCGACAAGAACTCGAAGGGACGAGCCATACAGAACATGCTCAACATCGAGCCCGACGACGCCATCAACGCCGTGCTGCGCATCAAGAAGTTCGACGACGAGGAGTTCCTCAACTCACACTACGTCGTCTTCGCCACCAAGCAGGGCATCGTCAAGAAGACCTGCCTCAACCAGTATAAGAATGTACGCGCCGCAGGCGTCATCGCCATCAACATCAACGACGGCGACCGCGTGGTAGGCGTCCGGCTGACCAACGGCCGCAACGAGATCGTCCTCGCCAACCGCAACGGACGCGCCGTACGCTTCAACGAAGACCAGGTGCGCACCATGGGACGCGTGGCAACAGGAGTCATAGGCATGCGACTCGACGATGGCGACGATGAAGTCGTAGGAATGGTCACCGTCAACGATCCACAGACCGAGACCATCATGGTCGTCTCAGAGAACGGCTACGGCAAGCGCTCCGACATCGAGGACTACCGCAAGACAGCTCGCGGCACCAAGGGCGTCAAGACCCTCGCCATCACCGAGAAGACCGGACGCCTCGTCAGCATCAAGGTGGTCACCGACGAGAACGACCTCATGATCATCAACAAGAGCGGCATACTCATCCGCCTCAACGTCAGCGAGGTACGCGTCATGGGACGAGCCACGCAGGGCGTAAGGCTCATCAACCTCACCAAGAAGAACGACGTCATCGCCAGCGTCTGCAAAGTGCAGAAAGCCACTCCCGAGGAACTAGCCGAGGAGGCCGAGGAAGCACAGGCACCCGACGACGACACCGTCAACGCCGAGGAGCAGATGCCGACAGCACCGGAAGACAATCAATCCGTCACGACGGAAGAATAATAAAAACAACTATAACCATTTAATACTCAATGAACATGAAAAAGTTTTTTATCATGGCCATGATGGCAGCAGCTGCCACCACAGCCTTTGCCCAGGATGCCCTGGTGAAAGAAGCCAAAAAACTCTTCGCTGCCAACGATCTCGATCAGGCAGCAGCTAAGCTCGCCCCTGCCCTCACATCTGCAGAGACCAAGGACAAGGCCGAAGCATGGAACCTGATGAACGAAATCAAATACAAGATCTACCAGGAACAGTTCAACAAGGTCATGCTTCGCCAGCCATTCGACACCACCCGCATGGTCAACGCCCTCATCGACGCCTTCAAGGCAGCAGAGCAGTGCGAGAAGTACGACTCACAGCCCAATGAGAAGGGAAAGCTCAAGATCCGTTTCCGCAAGGCCAACTCACAGCGCTACATCGCCGACCGCCAGTGGATCTACAACGGAGGTATCTTCATGTACCAGAACCACAACACCAAGGAAGCCATCAAGGCATGGTCCACCTACATCGACTCCTACAAGTCGCCCCTCTTCCAGGAGTTCGTACCCATGCCCGCCGACACGCTCCTTCCCGATGCAGCCTACAACAGCGCCCTCCTAGCCTATCAGGACAAGGACTATGACACGGCAAAGAAATACGCCGACGTCGCTGCCTCCTATCCCGACAAGAAGGACGACGCCATCAACATGAAGCTCTTCATCCAGAAGGAGACACTCCAGACCAAGGCCGACTCAGCTGCATATCTCGCCACCCTGAAGGAGCTCCACAAGGCCCAGCCCGAGAAAGAGCAGTACTTCAACCTCCTGCAGGAGTACTACGGACGTGCCAACGACACAGAGGCCATGAAGGCATGGGCACTCGAGGAGACAAAGCTCGACCCCAGCAACAAGATGGCATGGGCTCTGCTGGGCGAAGCCGAGATGAACGCTGAGCACTGGGACCCCGCCATCGAAGCCTTCAAGAAGGCCGTAGAGCTCGACCCCACCTGGGTGGCATGCGTCTTCAACACCGGCATCTGCTACAACTCGAAGGCCATCGCACTCAACGACGAGCTCATGGATAAGAAGACCATGGGTCTCACCGATGCCAATGCCGAGAAGGTGAAGAACGTGCTCCGCGACGCCAAGGTATACCTCGAGAAGGCACGCGAGCTCGATCCCAACCACGAGCAGACCAACTGGGTATATCCCCTCTACCGCATCTACTACGCCCTCAAGGACAAGGCCAAGATGGCTGAGATGGAGGCCCTCGATCCCTCGCTGAAGGACTAGTCACCTACCCCACTTCCATAAAAGAGCCCCGGAGCATTCCTGCCCCCGGGCTCTTTTCTTTTTCCCCCATGACATGCCACTTTGTGTCTTGCAAAAGGCCGTTTGTCATTCTGTCATTTCGTCATTTCGTCACTTCCACGGCATTTACTGCGGAAGTCAGCGATTTATGCCCTGTTTCCCGTTGCATTCGCCGCCTGTCGCCAGCGTCCTGTCCGACCCCTTGGGCATCACAGCAGGTCAATCACCAGAGCCAGGACAAACCCCGTGACGACTCCGGCTAAAAACAATATAAAGCCCTTTTTCATCTTTCCTTTCTTTCTATTAATCGTGAACTATTTTTCGCCTGCAAATTTAGCGACTTTTTCCGAGACTTCCAAATTTTCGGAGGGAAAAACAACCTGCGCTCTGTCGAGATCCAAAATGGTGCTTCTATCCGCATGATGACGTGATGGAGGCATTACCCTCGTCAGATTCAGTTACAGAATTCATCCAAGCCTGAACCTGCTTAATACACCATGGCAAATTATCACGAACCTGCTGTACCCAGAAGCGAACAACATCCCATCCTTGGCGAATAAGTGCTTGGTTACGCAATTGGTCATTGTAGCTAAGTTCACCTGTCCATGTTTGATGATACATGGCTCCATCAACCTCAATATCGAGCTTCTTTCCTTTATAGAAGAGAGCCAGGTCAAGATAATATTTGTCAACATGATATTGTGCAGTCACAGGAATACCCGCATCTGACAGGGCATTTTGTAAAACATGTTCCCACTCAGATGATTCTACAGGAGCCTCTTCCCCACAACTATATTCTGCGAAATGCTCTAAATAGCTAACTCCACATTGTTTGCAGTATTGTTTATCCCCAACAGTTACCAACAATGCTCTAGCTCTTGTAATGGCGACATTAAACAGGTTGCCCGTTGATTTTAAGAACATTAAGCTCTGCGACTTTGTTCCTTCAGAAACAACAGGTGAGAATACTATAACATCTCGCTCGTCGCCTTGGAATTTATGTACAGTATCAATAAGTATTTTATTATGTAGTTCGAGGTGGTTTCGCAATTCGGAATCATGTTCTAAAGCTTTTGTTATCATTTCTGCTTGCAGATGAAAAGGAGTCGTGACGCCTATGCTGCCTTCAAACTCCAATTCCAATGCCAAGCGTCTGAGGATACGTATAACGCCTTCTGCCTCTTTAAGATTGTAGGCTCCACCCGTTTCTGGTCGGACGGTCTTCCCTTTTACATTCATCCATTGCATTCCAAGGATAGGCTTTCCATTGTTGGGTGAATGTAAGCGGCTGTAATCAGTTGCTATTCGAAGTGTATTATCATAAAATTCCTGATTGGAGAACTGGATAATGTCAAGAAAACTGCGATGATGGTCTCTCAATTGTATTATGTTCTCTGCTTCGGTCATGCTTTCAGCCAGATCATAGATAGAGCTTCCACGATAAGACCACCTAGGCTCTATATCATTATTTATAATTAGCGAAAGGTCTGTTTGCTTACTTAGAATACAAATATGATTGAGTTGCTGTTTGTCACCAATTACAGCTACACGTTTCGCCCTCAACAACAGAGGAATCATAGACGCAATATCACATTGGCTGGCTTCATCTATAATGAGCAGGTCGTAAACAGCTTCTTTGAATGGTAGTCGCCTGCGAGCACTCAATGAAGTGATAGCACTCACTGGTAATAAGATTTTTAAGGCTGGAGTATAGCTGTCAACATAATCGTGTTCGAGAAGGCTGATATAATCATGTAGTTCTCCTCTGTTTTGAGTATTAAAATCTCTGACATGCTGACTCAGCCATGCGTTCCATGCAGCTTTTGCCTTGGATTGTAATTCAGCATGCTCAGCGATCATTGCTGCATCAAGCTGTTCAAGAGAAGCAGAGTCGCACATCCCCACAAGTAGTTTGTTGTATTCGGCAATCATACCCAAATCGACCAGCAGCGACTTGAACTCCGTATCGAAATCCAGCCAATCTCGTTCTGACATCTGGAAATTAGCCATCAGTCCAGGATAATATTTTGCTAAAAAGGAGTTAATGGAAAGGATGGCATTCTCTATGTCATCTGTTACTTTTTGTTGCCATCTTCCTTTGAACAACTTGTCTATCAGTCTTTGGGGACCTTCCTGCAAGCATGTACGATTTTCCCAAAATAAAGTATAGGCATCCTTTACCATATTTATTTCTTCGATAGTCAAGACGCCTATCCATTGTTGGTGTTTGTCTCTTAAATCACAGATGGATTGCTCCAACATATCCAATCTGTTTCGGTTATCAACTATCTGTTTTTTCCTTTCTCTCTTAGCATCATAGCTTAAGTATACACGCTTATAAGCCTCCAGAACAGCAGGATACGATTCGTTCTTGGATTTGGCTTTTTCCCAAAGTTGGGCGTAATCAGAGATACATTGTTTGGCGCTCTTCTCGTATCTAAGGACTAGAGGTAATTCTTTGTTTAAGGCGTTTACGCGCTTTACAACCACATCCACAGCATTGTTGTTCTTACTTGTGAACAAAACATTTTGCCCTGCTAATGTTGCGTTGATGATAAGATTAGCCACCACCTGTGTCTTGCCCGTTCCAGGAGGGCCTGCTATCAAGGTCACATCAGCACTCAAAGCCGAACGGACTGCCTTTCCTTGTTCATCATTTAAGGGTAATACTTCAAGTATTTCTTTTTTGAAAGGAGGGTTTTTGCAGAATCGTTTGTGAATGAACTTCCACAAAACAGAATGGCATATATCAAAATCGCCCCATTTTTCAAGGTTTGCTAGCTCATTACTCAATCCGACTGTATATGGGGTCGGATCTTTGGCAAATAAGATAGCCCGATTTAATATACCATCGGCATCGGCCATCTGCAATGGAGCTTTCTTAAGGTTGTCGATGTCTAAATCGTCCACCCACTCCCAATCAGGGCGAATAGTCCTAAGCAAGTTTATTTTTTCAGACAAGTCGTTGAAAGCAGCATGCCCATCAGTAAAGCCCAACTCAGCCTCCAGCTCTCTTAATTCATATATATTTTCGGTCTTGTCATTCGTAGAGTATTTATCTATTATGTCCTTATTTATCAGCAATTCTTTATCTATCGAAAAACCTTCTCGCTTACCATGAGTACCATCACAATAAGAAACATGAATAATAAATAACGGTGATATAAAATGCCTGGTTTTAAGTACAGGGTACCCTATCAGCAATTCTTTCTCCTTTTCGAGATTACCACGAAGAAAAGCACCGATAGTTGGAGACTTTAATACGTTATCATCGATCCAGTGTAATCCTATGAAAGATTTTTCATCCTTCATAGAGGCGCGGAGTGTAGTGTTACTCTCCAACGCGATACAGCTGATATAGTATTTACACAGATTGCTTAATGTCATCTATTCTATACTAATTGTTAGCATTATTAGTCTCAATTCTTATCTTTTTTACATAAGGGAAACATATATACTCTCCTCAGCAGCATTAGTATCACCAAGCACATGGATGGTAAATAACCTTTGCGATGCAAAATTACAAAAACTTTTCCAATCATAAACTATTTCAAGTGAAAAAACTGCGAATGACCAGAAAAAGGCCTTTGTATGGCGAAGGATGCAGAAGGAAAACATTGTATTCGCATTTTACGATTTGTCCCAATTGTCCCATTGTCCCATCCGCAGTAAAAAGGTAAAAAAGCATAAGGATAATAAGATGATGACATTTGGTGTTAACAAACTACGGCATACTATAAGAAGGACAGTCTCTATGTTATACAAGAATGCTGTCGAGGCTGTCTAAAGTGCCGTGTTTGATAGGAATTCAGATGCTCGTATGTGTAGATGTATTAGAAATACTAAAAATAAAATGGATTTATATTTTGTATTGTTCTCACTTATTCGTACCTTTGCACCAAAAACAACGACAATGAAGAAGACATTATTATCTTTTTGGCTGCTCATAATGGTGGCATCAGTGAGTGCCCAGACGATTGTAAAGGGCGACATGAATGGCGACGGAGAACTTACCATTACGGATGCCGTGAAAGTGGTGAACGTGATTCTGGGGAATGCTCCTAAACAGGCGATTGACCTGGACGATACCTATAGGGTGGACAATGCGTTGGTGGTGGGTACGTGGTATGCCCCTGGCGTGATGTGGTTTGACTTCAATGAAGATGGCACTACAACCTATCCTGGCGGGGTGACCTACGAGTTCATGCCCGTGCAAGGTCGACTGCTGATCTATGATGCTGAAGAGAATCCTGTGAAGGTGCTGCCTCTGGTCAAGGTGAAAAAGGAATACTTGCTGGCTGTGGACTATACGACAGGA
>JAEEGI010022225.1_pt1 | contig 12547 bp, 12 predicted proteins | sample 8958751 | NCBI WGS metagenome assembly JAEEGI01 (sample SAMN16246545, study PRJNA631951) | gut metagenome | biome: gut microbiome; feature: rumen; material: KS-attached | host: Bos | place: Iran: Karaj | collected 2018-10 | reverse complement strand
CCTGAAAAGGCAGAGAGGCATGAAAAGAAAAAAGATGAGGTGTATCGCAAGATTGGAAAGAGTGTCGTGGCATTAATGATAGCGACCGGTGTGTTTATGGGCGGTGTATTTGCTCAGAATGGTATCGATAAAGGTATGCGTCAGTCGGATTATAATGAGGCGATGAAGAACCGTATTTGGGCTACTTATGACACTACAGCGACGATGGAAACTACACCGCAGGATGTATATCAAAACATTGAACATGATTTCATGGCGGATAGGGCGGAAGGTATATATGACAATAAACATGGGGAAGGTGCTTTTGATGAACTAGTAGAAAAAGATGCAGATCGTGGTGCGGTACAACAAGAAGCTTTGACTGATGCGACTTATGGGTATTATGATAAAGAAAACCCTAAGAGCCCTGACCGTTTTTCGCCAGATACTCGAAAATGGGCAAAAGAAGAAATTGGCGGTGAAACTACTTTAGATAAAATAAAAAGTTGGTTTGACTAGGAGAGATGGACTATTGGACGCAATATAAAAAAGATGTAGATTTGGGTATTGATTTTGAACGACCCGACCAGAAGAGAATGGCGGGTCGTTTATTGATCTTGGGTGGTCATGCTAATTCTTTTTTTGTCGTGTCTAATGTTTTGAATATTGCAGAGAGGGAAGAAGTTGGTGAAGTTAAGGCATTTATGCCAGATAGTCTAAGTGAAAAAATCCCCAATAATGATAAGGTGGTGTTTTTACCTTCTGATAAGTCTGGTAGCTTTAGCAAGACTGCTATTGATCCGATGTTGGATAATTTAGAACAGACAGATGCAGCAATTGTAATTGGCGATATGGGTAAAAATGCTGAGACTGTAAAGTTTTTAGATGAATTATTAACTAAAAGTACTAAAGATGTTTTGCTAGTGCGGGATGCTGCAGACTTAGCCCTAACGGGCGATAATGTAGAAGATTGGCTGGAGAAGGATAATATCATTTTGTTTTTGAGTGTTGCGCAATTTAAGAAATTATTAAAGACAATTTATTACCCAAAGGTAATAAACTTAACGGTGCCGGTAGTGCAACTAGTGGAGATAATGCATAAGTTTACATTATCTTACAATATAACTTTAGCTATACCTTATAGTGGATTGATTATTTTTGCGAAAAACGGTGAAGTTTTAAGTATAAGAATGGATCAGACAAAGTACGACGCGTTGACGGTTTTCAACGGAGAATTGGTAGTGAAGATGATGAAACTAAAAATGTGGAATGTTGGCAAAAATAGTTTGGAATGTTTTTTAGCTAGTTGTATTAATTAATTGGTTGGTTATAATTTAATTCTTTTAAGGATAATAGGTTTCTGTGTGTTTAACTCTACTTTGGTCTTTTCTTGGCTCGAGGCGTCTTTTGCGTCTTTTGTGGTTGTTTCGTTATTTGCCAAATAATAGAGATAATTAGAGCTCTTTGGGATAACAACGAAGGAATTTTCAATTAAATTTTTATCTGATATCGCAGTGCGTTGATTATAGCCATTAAAATCTCGGACGATAATTTTGTCTTCGTTAATATTGTAATTTAGGTAATTATCTAGCCATTGATTTGATTTGAGTGGTGACAGATCGTAAGTATTATATTCTAGTGAAGAGATATCAATGGCAGTGTTTTGTTTATTGTCGCTAATGATCAAGACGCGGTTGTTTGGATTCTTGACGATAGAGGTTGGTGTGAAAGTTGTTGTTAGAGAGAGCATTCGTTTCATAGTCTGGCTAATTTTTTGGTCGGACGCGAAACTACCCTCTAATAGTTGGACGGTTTTAGTGTCGCTATATACAACCCAATCTTTATTATAATGGCCCAGGTTATAGAGATACTTATTGCTATTCTTGAAACTTTTTACCTTACTACTTTTCTTGGCGTTTTCTTTTCTGAGATATAAAGTATTGAAATCTTGATTGTTCGTAACTGTACTTTTGACATAGGCTATGGTATTGCCATATGTTTTAAAATCTTTCACTTTTGTATCGATGGGATTTTGGATTGAAGTTTTAGTTGTATCAAAGATACGTAGGTTGCCATTTTCTAATCCCCATAATTTGCTGGCTGAGTCATTGAGGATAGCAAGATCGGTGAAGTTTAGAGATAATTGACGAGATAAATTGATATTATCTGTTGGCGAGAAAATGTTAACTATACTCCAAGTATCTGTACCAGATTGATTAACTTTAAGGATGAATCGATCTTCGTCTTTGTTCCAAGAAGTGATGGAGAAATTACCATCGATAATAGAAGAATTCTCAATTTGGGATGTTTGGGTTTGATTAATCTCCGTAGAGGAGAAGAGATTAGCAATGTTATATGTGGCTGTAGCTTTGTCGTTGTCGGATTCGAGATTGTAAAATTGTAATTCATTGGAGTCTTTTGGTAAGTAGACTAAAAATTTATGGTTAGGAGAAACGTCGAAGAAGCGAACTTGATCGAGGTAAGCAATGGTTTCTTTGCGGTCTTTTTGTGATTTTGGGAATAACCTAATCCAATCAATAGATGTTAAAAGGCCGGATTCGACTTTAGCGCTACTTGTCCAGGTATCATAGCCATCTTTAGTGACAGATATAGCATGGGTTTTGGCTGGGAGGATTTTACTGAAGGTGCCCTGATAAAATTGTTCTTTGTCGTCGATTGATATGTTAGTAAAACTAGGCTTTGTTTTGAGTTCCAATAGTCCGGAGCGTTCGATGCCGCCGCTTTCACCCAATGAGTAACCTTGAGCAATAAGAATTAAAACTAAGACAATAATTACGACACAAATGCTCATAAATATATTCGTAATGACCACCTTGGTGGATATGGGCTTAAAGTATGGAGAAGTTTTCTTCATAAAAATATAACCTTTTAGAATATTTTAACATAAAAAGTATAGAGTACATGCGCATATTTTCTTGAAAAAATTTTGCTTATGACTTACTATTGATAGTAGACAAATAAAAAGCGAGGTATGTAAGAAAATGGATAGGGCAAAGAGGGTTTCTGGGGTCGGCTCTAATAATCATCGTAGAGTTCAGAAATCTACTACATTAAACAGGAAGTATGTGAGTAGAGTCGGGCAAAAGAAAAATGTCAAAACTGTTTCAGCTAAATCTATTAAAAAGGTGTCCAATGCGCAGGCGCAAGCTAAACAGGCTAAAATTAAATCCGGAAAGAATATTTCGAATAAAAAATTATCTCAGCAAGATATCGCCAGAATAAAGGCGCAGCAAAAGATTGCTTTAATGCAAAAACAAAAGAAAAAGCAGTTAGGGCAGCGCCAACTAACATCGAAAGAATTAAAGGAACGCGCAATACAGCAAGCTTTGGCTAGTGCTAAGTTTGAACAGAAGAAACAGAATAAAGAGTCCGTTTTAGAGAAGAATGTTGCGATTAGCTTTGAAAAAAAGACTAAGAAACATTTTTGGCAAAAGAAGGGTGCAATTGCAACTATTGTCCTAATATTTGTCGCTTTGGGTGCTTTGGGCACATTTACGTATTTAAATTTACCTGATTTAACAGTAAAGGTTGCAGCTATTCGTAGTGGGTTTGATGCAAAATATCCATCTTATACACCAGTTGGTTATAAGACCTCTGGCATCAACGTAGATAATGGAGTGGTAAAAATTAATTATAAAAACGAAGAAGGTAAGGAATTTTTGTTGACCGAAGAGAAGACTACTTGGGATTCGGCAACTCTTTTAGATAATTTTGTTGAAAAAGAATGGGGGCAGAATTATGAGATTATGAAGGGGCAAGGCCTAACTATATATTTGTCAAATAAAGGATCAGCTTGGATAAATGGTGGCGTATTGTATAAGATATATAATAAGACTAGTGAATTGACTAATGAACAAATACATGGTTTGGTAGTTAGTTTGTGATTATAAAATAATACGAAAGGAGGGGAGTTGTGATTAAATTTGAAACTATGACAGAGAATGTCGTAGGTGGCGATGTTTTTGATACTCGTCTAGAAAAAGAGAAGAGTATTGCGTCTGAGTTGCAGCAGTGTAAGATGACGGAGTGGCTCGATCTACCGGAGAAGATGTTGCTTGAATTGCCGGATTTATTATCTTCTGCAAGAGAAATCCAGAAGAAAGCAGATTGTTTGGTATGTCTTGGTATCGGCGGTAGTTATTTGGGAGGACGTGCGGTTTTTGAGGCTTTAGGCGGTAGTTCTGAAATAGAGGTCTTTTTTGCCGGTAATAGTTTTTCGGAAGTTGAACTTAATAGAATTTTGGAAAAAATAGGTAATAGAGATTTTGCTGTTAATGTAATATCTAAATCTGGTACCACACGAGAGACAGCTTTGGCGTTCAGAATTTTTAAGAAAGAACTAATTGACAAATATGGTAAGGATGAGGGTTACAAAAGGATTTATGCTACTACTGATGGGGCAAAAGGCGCTTTACACGATGAGGCGGAGCAAAATGGGTACAAAACTTTCATAATACCGGATGGTGCCGGAGGACGTTATTCTGTTTTATCTGCGGTGGGTTTATTGCCGTTAGCTGTTGCAGGTATTGATATAGAAGGCTTATTAAAGGGTGCCTTGACGGAGAAAAAAGATTTAGAGAGAGACAATAAGGCATTAAGCTATGCCGTAGTGCGAAATTTGCTATATGAAGCTGGTTATAAAACGGAAATATTTGCGAATTTTGAACCCAGCTGGGCATATTTTAATGAGTGGTTAAAACAATTATTTGGTGAGTCTGAGGGTAAGGAAGGGAAAGGCATTTTTCCGGCTGCCGTGGAATATTCGACGGATTTACATTCTTTAGGACAATATATGCAGGAGGGGAGACGTGAACTATTTGAAACATTTATAGAGATCCCTAACTTGAATAATATTAAAATGACGGTGCCTGCAATTGAAGGAGAAGATGGTTTAGGTGATCTAGAAGGTATGAATATTTCTGAGATTAACAAGATTGCATTAGAAGCAACGGAGGCAGCGCATTTTGAAGGTGGGGTGCCAGTTTTGAGGGTTCTTTTGCCAAGCTGGGATGCGAAAGGAATGGGCGCTTTGATATTCTTCTTTGAAATGAGCTGTGCATTATCCGCCTTGGTATTAGGGGTGGATCCTTTTAATCAGCCAGGAGTAGAGAATTATAAATCAAAGATGAAGGATCTATTGCAGCGTGGTAGCAATTAGCTTATCGATTTTTTGCTTGATAATAGGGGCGATGTTGGGGTCTTTTGTTTGCTGCCAGACTAGACGTGCTTTTAGTAAGCGGAAAGATAAATGGTCGCGTTGTGAATCGTGCAAGAAAAAATTAAGTTGGCGAGATAAAATCCCGATTTTTTCATGGCTGATTTTAGGCGGTAAGTGTCGTTATTGCAAAAAAGAAATCGGAAAAATGGAACTGATAGCAGAAATGCTTGGCGCGATATTTATACTCATGATTTTTTGGTCTTGGCCACATAGTTTAGGTGGAGTAGATGGCCTAGTGGCTGGTGAAATTAAGACATATGTATTATTTGGGATATTTTTGATTTTTCTGACTATCTTTTGTGAGCTTGTACTAGTTGATATTGAGTACAAGAAAATGTTGAGTAAAGACCTTTGGAAGTTGGTTTTTGCTAGCGCCTTATTCCTTGTAGTAAGATTGATTTGCTGTGATGTCAATGTTATTAATGAACTTTTAGCGGCGTTAGGTGCGTGTTTAATTTTAGCTGGTGTATATTTTGTCATAAATAGAATAAGTAGAGACAAATGGGTAGGGAGTGGTGATGTTTTGGCGGCTTTGGCTAGTGCTTTGGTATTAGCAAGCCCCGAAATGGCAGCTTGGGATTTGTTTTTAGCGAACTTAATGGGCGTGACTTTAGTTTTGTCGTATAAACATTTTACGGGCAAAACAAAAAAGTACATCCCGATGGTGCCATTTTTATTTATTGGTTTCTGTGTAGTATTCGTGTTTTTCTTTGATTTTTATCATATGTAGTGTTAGAATTAAAGGAAGAAAAAAGGAGAGTGAAGAATATTATGCCCGAAGTAAAACCTAGTGAAGTTGAGAGCGCAGCTAGCATCAAGGTAGTAGGTGTTGGCGGTGCTGGTGGTTCAGCAATCAACAGAATGCGCGAAGCTGGTTTGTCCGGAGTAGAGTTCATCGCGATGAACACTGATGCTCAAGCTTTGCATAATTCTAGTGCAGATGTAAAAGTTAACCTTGGACATGCAACAACTGGTGGTTTAGGTGCTGGTTCAGACCCTGCAGTGGGTGAAAAAGCAGCGGAAGAAAGTAGAGACGAAATCAAGGAAGCCTTAGCTGGTGCCGATATGGTATTTGTTACTTTGGGAGCTGGTGGTGGTACTGGTTATGGTGCTGGGTATATTGTTGCAGAAGAAGCACGTAAATTGGGCATTCTGGTGGTTGGTGTGGTAACAAAACCGTTTACTTTTGAAGGTATCAAAAGACGAGACAATGCAGAGTGGGCCTTGGATAGAATGTCACATAACGTTGATGCACTTATTACTATTCCGAACGATCGTTTGCTTCAGACTATAGATCAAAGAACGCCAATTATTGAGACTTTCAAAATTGCGGATGATGTTTTACGTCAAGGTGTGCAAGGCATATCGGAGTTGATTACTGAAAATTCATTGATTAATCTCGATTTCGCTGATGTGAAGGCTATTATGAAGGACGCTGGCTCGGCTCTTATGGGTATTGGTAGGGCATCAGGTGAAAATAGGGCTGTACTGGCTGCGCAACAGGCTATCGAATCGCCACTTATTGAAGTTTCAATCGATGGCGCAAAGGGTGTGTTGTTCTCGGTTGCTGGTGGTTATGACGTAACGATGAGCGAAATGCAAGAAGCAGCAGAACTCATTACTGCTTCGGTTAGCCCAGATGCGAACATTATCTGGGGTGCCTCGGTCAAGCCTGAACTTGAAGACGAAATTGTGGTTACTGTAGTTGCAACTGGTTTTGACTCTGTTTACTACGATAATGATACGTCAGCTAATAGCACATATAGCTCATCCGCCCCTGTAGATACTTTTAACGAATTAGAACAAAGACGTGAGGATGAAGAGGTAAAGGACGAAGAGGCTGAGAAGAATGCAAATGTCGCTGCAGAGAAGATTAGCACAGATAGCCCAGAAAAGAATATGTGGGACGATTTAAAGACTGAAGATAACGATATGCCAGCAATTCTACGTCGTAAGAAAAGAGGAAAATAGAAGAAAGGTCGCTAGAGCAAAATGGGAAGCGATTTTCGAATAGGGGAAAGCAAAGTATTAGAGAGCAGGGAAACGCCAGATGGCGCTATGATTCGTAGGCGTAGAGAATCACTTGACGGAAAATACCGTTTTACGACTTATGAACGCTTAGAGCGACCAGGATTGATGGTTAGAAAAAGTAGTGGAGCCCTGGAAGCTTTTGACCATGAGAAATTAATGTATTCAATACGCATAAGTGTTGGAAAATATTTTGATTCAGATTCGGATATACAGAATTTAGTTTCGGAAGTTGAAAATAGGATCTATGCTAGCTCAAAAGGGGAAGTGTCATCACGTTTGATTGGTGAGACTATTTTAGAGGTTTTATCAGATATAAATGAAATGGCCTATGTGCGTTTTGCGTCAGTGTTTAGAGGCGTAAAAACCTTGGATGATTTGGAAGAATTAATTAAAGAACAAAAAAAGAAAAGACATAAAAAGAAATAAAGGAAAGATCAGAATTTTGGTAGAGGACAAAAATTATCCAACTAGGGCGGAGGCAGAGGAGCTTTTATTAAAAGCAGTTGAAAAACGGCCGGGTGGTTGGGTTGATCATTCTAGAGTTACTGCAAGGGTAGCTGAAAAGATTGCAGAGGCGGTGGGCATGGATAAAGACAAAGCCTATGTGTTGGGCCTTTTGCATGATATTGGTCGTTGTAAAGATATGGGTATGGAGCATATTACTGAAGGTTATAGAATTTTAAAGAGAAGAGGATGGATGGATGCGGCGAGAGTCGCTTTGACCCATTCTTTTTTTACGAACCTGATGCCGGATGAGGAATATGCAATGAGCGAGGCGGATAGCGAGAAAGATGCCGAATTACTGAAGAATTTTTCTGATAAGTTGAGATCTGGCGAGATTGTTTATGATAATTATGACTATTTGATTATTCTGGCGGATTGTATGTCATTAAAGAGAGGCGTAGTTACGCTGAATGATAGATTTGTAGATTTGATGATTAGACATAATTTTCCAGATTTAAGGGAAAGAGTGATTAAAATTTGGATAATTAAAGAACGTTTTGACAAGATGATGGGTGGCAATGTGTATGATTTGTTTAAGGATGAGATTCAGCAGAACGCGCTATTGAAGCCTCAGGGATTGATAAATCCAAACGATTAACGCTTGTGCTAAACTATAGATATGTATTTGTCTGATCTGATTACAGATTTTACAGAGTCTTTAGAGATTGAAAATGGGCGTAGTCAATTTACGTCACGGAATTATTATTTATATCTGACGAGAATGTTGGATTTTTGGAGCGAACATTGTAACGGTGAGCGTGACATGATGGTTGATGATATTACTGAGGAGTGGGTAAGAAAATATCGTCTTTGGCTAAATAGATATAAGAGTCTTAATGGTAAGGGCCTATCCGTGATGACTCAGGCGTATCATCTGATAGCTTTGCGGGGATTTTTAAAATATTTAGGTAAAAGAAAAATCAAAGCTTTGTCGCCGAGTTTGATCGAGCTGCCACGTACTCATCGTGCGCAAGTTACCTTCCTCTATGTTGATGAAATTGAGCGAATTATAGATGAGATTCCAACCGATACAGAGACTGGTATGCGAGATAGGGCAATTATCGAGATGCTATTTTCGACTGGTTTGCGCGTAGCGGAATTAATTTCGTTAAATAGAGATGACGTCAATTTAAATAAAGGTGAATTTATGGTGCGTGGTAAGGGACAGAAGGATCGTTTGGTTTTTATGTCGAAGTCGGCTACTGAGGCGGTAAGTGATTATCTGGCGGAGAGAAAAGATAGTTTGCCTGCGTTGTTTTTGAATAATTCTCGTAATACGCCGATGACGGGCACGAATGGTGATTATAGAAGAATGTCTGCTCGTTCGATTGAGCGAGTTGTAGGCAAATATGTTAAACAAGCGGGAATTACTAAGCATGTCACGCCCCATACTTTGAGGCATTCTTTTGCAACTGATCTGTTAGCTAATGGGGCAGATTTGCGTTCCGTTCAGGCAATGCTCGGCCATTCGCATATATCGACTACGCAAATTTATACACACGTAACAGATCCACACTTACGTGAGATTCATGAAAAATTTCATTCTGATATGTGATTATTGAAGTTTTTTTGAGTTGAGAAGACGATGATATGTGATCGCGAAGCGATGGCTTTCTTCGTCTATGCGAGCTATTAATTTTGCCACGTGACTATCTTTAGGTAATTCAATTATCTCTAAATTGTCCTCTTCCACAATGACGATTTTAACTGGAGAGTTTTTACTATGAATACCACTTTTGTCACGAGCGATTACTGGGATATTGTAAGGTTGCAAGATCGGTTTGATTTTATTAATTTGTGGGATACCACCGTCTAGAATGATTAGGTCTGGTCTACCCCAGGTGTTGAGATGACGCAAACGTCTGGTGATCACTTCGGCGAGGGAAGCGGTATCATCATTTTTTTGTGTATGGAGTTTGAAGCGTTTATATTCACTACGGTCGGCTACGCCATTGATAAACGTCACCATGCTTCCGACGACGTTTTCTCCTGCTTGATGGCTTATATCGTAACCTTCAATACGTTTTGGTGGATGTTTTAGACGGAGAATTTTTTGTAGCGTAAGTAAAGCGGCATCGTTAGATATATCGAGAAATTCATGATCGGAAAAAATGATCTTTGTGGATAGACCTTTTAGTCCAAACAATTCATTACGGAGCGTGGTTGCTTTTTCGAAATCTTGCATTTTGGCGGCTTGTTTCATTTCTTTCTCGATCTCTTTGATGAGAGACTTGCGATTACCGCGTAAATAACCTTCTAAATGTTGAAGATTGCGTTTATATTCTTCTGGTGTACTTTTGCCTATTTCAATACCAGGGTTAAGACCGATATCGCTATCTAGATTTTTTTTGCCAGTGTATTGTTTTGTATAGTAGGGAAACACTTTGCGTAGGGCGCGTAGAGCACGCTTAATAATAGCTTGACCATAATATGGGCCGAAATAATCAGCGCCATCATCTTCTGGATTTCGAGTTAAAGAGACATGTGGAACATCTGCTTTCATATTGATACGTACGTAAGATACGGATTTATCATCCATGAGAAGAATATTCCATTTTGGTTTATAGCGTTTGATCATTTCGCTTTCTAGAAAGAGCGCATCCATTTCGGTATCGACCGTGACCCAATCGACATCTTTGATTTCGCGAATTAAGGCTTTAGTTTTTGTGTCTTTATTTTTATAACCTTGAAAATATTGTCTGACGCGATTTTTTAAAACAGCTGCTTTACCAACGTAAATGATATTGCCGTCTTTATCCTTATGAAAATATACGCCAGGTTGCGCAGGAAGCTGACTAAGTTTGGTCATAAGTGAGTTGGGGAATTCTGGTTTCATTTACCTACATTTTATCAGATAAAAACTTGCTATTTACAAATGTTTTGCATATAATGGATATTAATTATGAACTTAGGTGCGATATTTCAGTCAACAACAATGGTTTCGGCCGTTTTAGTAATAATTTTAATTTTGTTACAGCAACGTGGCGCCTCGTTGGGTGCTGGTTTTAGCGGTAGTGGCGAATTGAATACTAAGAGAAGAGGTTTAGAGAAATCTTTGTTTGTGACTACGATTGTGTTTACTGTGATTTTTGTCGTATCGATTATAGCGTTGCTTCTAATACCAGAATAATAAAGAATGGATGAATTAGAGAAAAAAAGGCGTGGGCGTAGTGGAGTAGTTGGCCGCATTTTGGGGGCGGGATCATCTGCTATAGATAAAACAGAAGGGCATTTTAAAGAGAATTTTTTGTCGCGTTTTAAAAATACAAATCCAATTAAATGGCGTTTGAGGGGTTGGTTTTTAGTTGTATTTTTGTTAATTATAATATCTGTCGTACAAACGGGTTGGTATAACGGAGCTTTTCGGATTGAATCGTATGGAAGAGGAGGAGATTACCACGAGGGAACAATTGGAGAGATAAAGACCTTAAATCCTTTATACGCGTCTAGTAGTGCAGAAAAAATTTTAGCTAGATTATTATTTAGTGGTTTGGTGGGGCCAGATGGTAAGGGGAATATTAGTAATGTTTTAGCTGAGACTGTAAAACGTGAAGGTGATGGTAAGGTTTGGATAGTGAAACTGAAGGATGGATTAAAATGGTCGGATGGGAAAAAATTAACAGTTGATGACGTACTGTTTACGACGAGATTAATTCAGGATGCAAAAACTAAAACAGTATTAAAATCTACTTTGACTAACGTTGAGGTATCAAAAGTGGATGCCAATACGGTGAAGTTTGAATTGAGTACGCCATATGCTGCTTTTGCTAGTAGCCTAACTTTTCCTATTTTGCCGGAGCACGTTTTGAAAGGTGTTAATCCAGAACGTTTGTATGAGAATAAATTTTCGCGGGAACCAATTAGCTCGGGTGCTTTTGTGCTGAAAACAACTCAAGTGGTAGAAGGTAATCAAACCGCCTATCTGAATAGGAATGTTAACTATTATCTAAAAGACACGAAATTAAATAGTTTTACTTTAACTTCATATAAAGATGAGGCGCAGCTAGAAAAGGCAATGTCTGACGGAACGATTATGGGGACGGGCGATTTAAATGCTTTGGATAGTAAAATTAAGAATTCTTCCATAGAGTTGAGACAAGTCAGTCTTAACGGTGGGGTCTATGCTTTTATGAATACTCAGAGTGAATTATTGAGTAATGTTGAGATAAGAAGAGCAATACAACAGGGTATTGATATTGCAAAGATTAGGGATGGTATAGCCGATGCTTGGCCTTTGGACTTTCCGATTTTAGATAGGCAGGTCTTTGGTATTAATTATCCAAAGTTAGTAGGATACGATAAAAAAGCAGCTTACGAAAGGTTGAAGAAGGCTGGCCTACGAGAGTCTGATGGCAAGAAAACTATAAATGGAAAAGAGATGAATATTCGCTTAGCTGTGCCAAAACGTACTCTGCTACAAGAATTTGCAAAAGGATAAAAGCTCAATTAGAGGAAATAGGTTTTACGGTTGATATAAAAGATGGTGCAGATAGTAAAGCGGATTCTAGTGATTTCTTTACTTCCGTAGTTCAAGCGCGTGATTACGATATCCTAATATATGAGGTTGATTTAGGGGCTGATGCTGATCCGTATCCATATTACAGTTCTACGCAAGTGGGGGCGGGTGGTGTAAATTTGAGTAATTATAAGAATGCAATGATGGACGATTTGCTTTTGTCGGCAAGATCTACTTTGAGTAAGGATTTAAGAAGAATGAAATATGAAAAATTTATGACTCAATGGGTTGATCAGGCTTTAGCATTGGGGATATGTCAATCACATATGGATTATTAT
>JAEEGI010022224.1_pt1 | contig 12547 bp, 10 predicted proteins | sample 8958751 | NCBI WGS metagenome assembly JAEEGI01 (sample SAMN16246545, study PRJNA631951) | gut metagenome | biome: gut microbiome; feature: rumen; material: KS-attached | host: Bos | place: Iran: Karaj | collected 2018-10 | reverse complement strand
CCAACGGAGCGCCGGCATCCCCTTCAACGCAGCAGGCTCCCCCGCACCGCTGCAAATCACAGCAGAAGCACTGTGAAAACAGTGCTTCCGGCAGTATTGTATGGTCAACGACCAGCATTTTCAGGCAACAGTTAGTTTTTGATGGAAGCGATTTCACGCACCGCTTCTATCGCCGTATCAATCTCCTTTTCAGTATTGAACGCACCGATGCTCAGGCGGACCGTGCCGTGGATATCTATGGTGCCCAGACCCTCATGCACCTTCGGGGCGCACTGCAGGCCGGTGCGGCATGCTATGTCGTAGTCGACATCCAGCATTGTACCAACATCACCAGCCTCAAAGCCGCGGATGTTGAAGCTCAGCACCGGATTCTGGTTCTCGACCGAAGTGGCGCAATATACCGTCACGCCATCGATTTCACGAAGGCCGTCGCGGAGCTTTTTCCAAAGGGCCATTTCACGGTCATGTATGTTTTCAATCCCCTGTTCGGTAATCCATTTCACACCGGCGTTCAGCCCGGCCACACCGATCAGGTTCAGGGTGCCGGCCTCCAGCCTCCAAGGGTACTCCTCCAGATGCTTGGGATAGGCGGAACGGACACCTGTGCCGCCGAAACGGGTCTGGCGCACCGTCACCCCCTCGCGCACGTAGGAGCCGCCGATACCGGTCGGTCCCATCAGGCACTTGTGGCCGGTAAAGCAATATACGTCAACATTGTTGGCCACCATGTCCATCGGTACGGAACCGGCGCCCTGGCTGCCGTCAACCACAAACAGCACACCGGCCTCGTGGCAAATTTTACCGATTTCGGCCAGCGGCTGGATAGTGCCTATCACATTGGAGCAATGAGTCACCACCACAAACTTGGTGTTCTTGCGGATGGCCTTGCGGATATCGTCCGGATCAACGTAGCCAGCCGCATTGAACGGCACGTACGTCACATCAATAATACCCTGGTCCTGCATGCAGTAGAGCGGACGCAGCACCGAATTGTGCTCCAGCATCGTCGTGACGACATGGTCGCCCTTCTCCGACAGACCCTGCAGGATGATGTTCAGCGAATCCGTCGCATTATAACTGAATGTCAAACGATTGGGATCGCCGCCACCGTTAAACAGATTGGTGAGCAGTTTCCTTGTGTTCAACACAATCTCCTCCGTCTCCAACGCCGCGTCAAAGCCGGAGCGTCCCGGATTGACCCCATGCTTGCGGTAGAAACCGGTCATGAAATCGTAAACCACATCGGGTTTTGGAAAGGTAGTGGCTGAATTATCTAAATATATCATAATCAAATATTTAAATTAACAAACTCCGACTATCTCAAACAGACGGAACGAATCTGCAAAAATAGAAAAAAAAAATATACTCAATCACTAAAAATCAAATAATATTTTTCTTCATAACAGCCCCTCATCCTTGAAACTGTAGTATCCATGGTTGCCGACTATAATATGGTCAAGCATCCGGATTTCAAACAAATTGGCTGCACTACGCATGTTTTGTGTAAGTTGCCTGTCCTGTGAACTTGGCGACAGGGAGTCCGAGGGATGGTTGTGGCAGACGATGAACGCCGCCGCATTTTTCATTATGAGATGTTTGATTACCATCTTGCAATCCACAACAGTCGCATCCGAACCTCCCGTGCTCACACGGACCTTACCGATTATTTCATGGCTGCCTTTCAGCAGGATAAGCCAGAACTCCTCATGGTCCAAATCGGTAAGCCTGTCCTGAATATATTCATACGCATCGGCGCTGTTCAGAATCACTTTCCGGAGCACCACCTCCGAAGCACGCCGCCGCTTGCCCAGTTCAAGCGCGGCCATCAGTGTGACCGCCTTGGCCTCACCCACACCGCCATAGCGGAGAAAATCCTCTATACTTTTTTGTGACAAGGTGACAAGATTATCGTCACAATCCGCCAAAATGCGCTGAGAAAGTTCCAACACATTCTCCCGGACCGTTCCGGAACGGAGCAGGATGGCAAGCAACTCCGCATCAGTCAGGGTTTCAGGGCCGGACCGTTGCATCTTCTCCCTTGGCAGTTCATCGGCAGGGTGGCCGGAATCAATCAGTTTGTTTTTGTGCATAAGGTTAGTGTTTTTTTATTGTCATGGCATTCGTTTCCGCTTCAGGAAATATGTCATCAGAACCTTCTGGAACCCCTCATTGATATCAGCCTCCACAAGGTCAATCTGGTATTGGCCGCACCGGACCTTCAGCTCATCGCGGTATGCCTGCATCCGTTTACGATATATCTCCTTAATTTCCGATGCATTGAGTTTCATTTCCCGACCACTTTCCATATCAATCAGACGATAGGGCCTGTTGTCAAGCGCGAAATCGACCTCCATAGAATGGTCGCAGACCTCAAACAGTATCACCTCGTGACGGCTGTGCCGCAGATGCTGCAAAGCCAGATACAACGCCTCCGGATCCTGCTGGAAATCGAACATGTCGCTGAACAGCACGACAAGCGACCTCCGGTGGATACGCTCCGCTATTTCGTGCAGGGTATCGACCACTCCGGTGGCATGGCGTTCCGCTTCCGGCTGGGGCTCAAGCATCTTTTCCATTTCGGCGAACAGCTGCTTGATATGGACAGGACTGGATTTTGCCCTTGAATGGAAGCGGATGTTATTGTCGAACAAAGTCAGCCCGACAGCATCACGCTGCTGGCGCAGCATCTGGATGATTGCAGCGGCAGCGTATATTGAAAACCACAATTTGTTGGGATGCTCCAGTGAATACCTCTCCCGCTTGGGAAAAGACATGGAGGATGAGACATCTATCAGCAGCTGGCAGCGGAGGTTTGTCTCCTCCTCATACTGCTTGATGAAGAGTTTGTCTGTCCTTCCATACAGTTTCCAGTCGATGTTGCGGGTGGATTCGCCCGCATTGTATGGCCGGTATTCGGCAAACTCAACCGAAAAGCCATGAAACGGACTTTGGTGAAGCCCGGTAATGAATCCCTCCACCAACTGCTTTGCAATCAGCTCTATATTTCCAAATTGGCTTATAACTCCCAAATCCAGTTCTGACATATTGCCTCCAAATTATATATTGTATAACGGAATTTGTTCCGGTTTATTATCCTTTCCATATCCATTGCAGCCTTATTTCCGTTTTATGCGGTTTGTCAATCTGCGTCGCACCGCTGCCAACCGCATCACGGTCGGCATATAGGTAGCAGGTTAGCTTCGCCTGCATGCTCCATGCCGCCGACAATCGCCATGTGACAAGGCCATACAACCGCACACCCCTGCCGCTGCACGAAACGACCGAAGTGGCATACCGCACATCCTGCTCGGACAGATAGAGGGCCGCCTGATAGGAATCGGTGTCGAAACAGGCAAAAGAGAGGCTGTAGCGGATTTTCCGCAACGAACAGGAGAGCTGCTGCGACCACATCCCGCCCTTCGACCAGCTGTCCGCCCCGCCATAGAGAGTTCCGTCCCACTGCAACCTGATGCGCCACCGTTCCACCGGTTTCCATTCCCACCGCACTCGGGAGGCATGCAGATCATCCGGTTGGATGATGCACAACGCATCATCCTGACAGTTACCCTCCTTCCTGTTCCACCGATAAAGAAAGAGCCACGCCCCTCCGCCATGGTCGGTGGTGCAGAAACGGAGCCGCAGTGCGGAGCCCTGCGAAGGGGCATCCGTCTGATACCTGAGCCACGGGTAACGGCAATAACTCCAGTCCGCATCCAACGTCCCCCGTTTCCCCAGCAGCATCCGACAACACAATTGAAGGCTTTGTACGTTGGACAAATCGTAAGAGCCGTCCAATACATCCGGTATGGCTTGGTAATCTTTGGGCAGCAGCCGCAACAACAGGGAAAAACGCAGGCACTCCTGCGCCTCACACACTGCTCCGCCTACAAATGCGGCACTTCCGTTCCCACTGCAGGCCAGTTCTCCGAACAATGTCGTATGCCCCAAATTCCAAGTGAAATCCGTACTGCCGTTCCAAAGGCTCCCACCACTGAAGCGAAAACGGGCATAAGTCTTGTCCGAAGGCAGCAACGGCATCGCCTCGCGCAAAAGATAGCAACCGGCTCCGACATGCATGGATCTGCCGTTCCTAACCAAATAGCAGCCAGCAGAAAACTCCCTTGCCGCATCCTCCTTTGCGATTTCCGAAGCGGTACGGTGATAACCCGTAACGCTCCTCGATGTGTATGCGGAATCAGACAAGACTGCATCCGCATGGCGCATGGATAGGAACAGAGTGGCTTCCATCCATTTCCAGCATCCGAATGTCAGAGCGGCGCCACGAAAGAACTGGCTTTCGTTCGCTGCTGTATGAGCCTTTAAGCCGTAGGCGGCATCGCAAACCGTCCCAGGATCCGCATTGCGCGGCCGGAAACCCATACCCATTGCCAAAGCCTGCCCGAACTGCAGCTGATAGTCTCCGGCAACAACCTGTCTGACCCTACCCTTTCCCTGATACTGCACATAACCTGAAAAATAGTCGAAACCATGCGGATTGGAGGCGCGGAAAAAGGATTCACCCGCATCCTTTTCCGCCACAAAACCGGCATTGATGCCTTCGGTGCAACGATAACTGTATTTCAGCAGCAGGGCATCCGCACTCCCCTCATAAAGGCTCCCCGGAGAAAGCGCACGGATGGAATCCGGCACCCTCCTGTATCCCTGCTGAGGCTCAAGCACCCTGCCCCAACGCAGCAGACAGGATGATTTTCCGGATACAAGACGGTTAAACCGAACAGGTTTCCTTTCCGGAGGTTTCCCGAAAGTCACATAGGGCATAATCCTGCGCACCACCGACTCCGAAAAGCCTTCCACAGCCGCCAGCTCCTGCGGAGTCTGCACATGGCCGTGCAGAAAGATATAGCGGCGCAACTGGTACCGCTGATATTCGGTAAGCCCCAACAAACCGCCCAGGCAGGCGTCATCCGCCAAATGCAGGTTGACCGGATGTGCCCTCAATTCATCCAAAGCATCCTGCAGGTCGCTGCCGTCCGGCACATCGCCACCCGACTCGGCATACTGCTCCAGACGCTCCTCAACCTGCCATTGTCCCATATAACCGTCCTCCTCCCTGTAATCCGAAGTGTCACTCCATTGGGCAAAAAGCAGACAAGGGGAGAAAAAAAGTGTCAAAAAAAGAGCCCTATTCATGGTCACCTCCCTTCCCACCGCTCCGGAATCCGCGGCTGACCGACAGGCACAGCGAAGGCCCCCATCCGCTGTGAAGCAGGGCAAAAAAATCGCACCGGTAACGTTTTCCGACAATTCCGCCTCCTGCAAGCAACCGGAAATACGGGAATCCGCAGCCCAACCTCCACCGCCAGCTTTCGGCGGGACTCCCCTCAAGCAGCAAGCCGTATGAGGCAGGCTGGAAACAATTCTTTTCAGCACCTAACGTGACAGTAAGCGACTCCATGCCACGATACACACAGGCCGCACGCAACCCTGACGGAATCCGCTCCCGCTGCTCCCCATTCACCCAATATGGAAGAGCGAAAGGGTTTTCCCAAGCAAACACTACAGAATAAGTCGCAGCAGGTCTGAAACAGGCGGAGAGTGAAACCGCCGCACCACGCTTGCATCCATAGAAGGGGTCGCTGAATGAGAGCGAGTGGTAACTGCAGCAGATTGCAAGAGAAAAGATTCCACCGAAAGATTGCGAATAGGCGGCATCGCACCGCAAACGCCTGAAATCCCCCAACTGCTCACGCTGCAGCAGAAAAGATGACGACTTGTCACCATCAAATGGGAGTGTCAGACCGCTAAAAGCGGTAAATGTGCCTGCAAGACGGCACTGGCTTTGGCATCCGGCCACCCATCGCCCCTCATCCGCAAAAGCTGAGGCTGCGGAAAACAGAAAGCGCACGGATTGCGCAAACGACCATTCCACACATAGGAAAAGGAAAAGGTTCAGTGTGATTTTCTTCATAACAGGGATAGTGTTTCATTTCTGCAAAAGTAGCCATTTTATCGGTTGGTCACGCACAAAAAGGCAAAAAAAAAGCGGACTTTCGTCCGCTTTGTCGTAAAGTGTTGGGATTTAGAATTCCCACATGTCATGCTCTTTCTCGCGAATTTCGTTTTTGATTTTTTCAGCTTCCAAAATCTGATCCAGACCGTTCACGATGTACTGGTTGATTTCACGATGGTCGTACACATTTCCCTTGGCCTTGATAAAGCTGGAGAAACGGCGTTGCAGGAACAAATCGTCAAAAGTGCGGTTCTGGGCAAAATTCTGGGTGTTGAACACCTCATTCCTGGCCAGGAAAGGACGGATTTCGTTGTAGTCAATCCAACTGAACTGACGCCAACGGCGGTTGGTGACACCCGGCATGTCCTCATCGGCCTCCTCAGAGGTCACATCGGTCTGAGGTTCATACCAGAACATCGGACAAAGGGCCATGATGCGGACATCCAGCATGGAACGCTGATTATCCACATACCAGCACTCCTTCAGGATGTACTGGAAAACATCCTTGGCACCCCATGCAATGAAGATGGTGGAATCTCCGATAGGATCGCCCCAGTCGTTAAGCAGCTCAATCCGCTTGGTCTCTCCCATGCTTGCCCTGAGTTCCTCAGACGACATTGGGATATTGATGTTCTCATCCGTGTAGACCCGCAACGGCTCCGGATTGTTTTCCGAGGAGTCGATGGCATCCAGAATAATCTGCATCAGACTTCTCCAATTACCCTTAACCTCTGTCGGAAAATAGAGCGGATGGTTCATCTTCTCCCGCAAATCCAACACGCGCCAAATCAAGGTGGCGTCTTTCAGGTAATCCCTGTTTATGGATTGGAGCGCAATCGGCTTGTTGTCGGCAAGGTTCTGCTCCACCCATGGCCGGTCTATGGGCGCACGAATCGGTTTGGCGGTTGATTTGGGAGCCGCAGGAGTGGATTCACTGCCCGCCTCACTTTCAATCACCTGAGCGAACGAAAGGGAGGTAAAGAGCACCAGCAAGATGGCTAATTTGATCGCTTTCATGACTATATGTTTTTAAGTTAAGCTACTTGATACGGACCAGAATGGTCTTAAGTGTGCGGGCGCCGGCAATACTCTGCACCTTAATCTCTGAAATCTCCATCTGTGTACCCGAGGAAGCCGAACGGATCTTACTGACCACATTGTCCGGGAAACGGTTGCCCTTGACAATGATCGGGGCCTCTTCCACATTATTCTTGACAAAGGTGACTTTATAGGAAAGCACATTCCAGCGCAACTCATAGTTGAAATCCTTGGACATGGAGGCCACAATCATCGGGTTGGCCAACAGAACATCCTTAGCCTGACGACCGGAAGTGATGCCTGCGCCGATGGTGGCGGTAGGCTCCGGAACCGGCTTAACACGGAATTCGGTCTTACCCATGGCCTGAGACCTGCCGTTGCCCATATCCGCACTGATGGTGATGGTGATGGGTTTGCCCGACATGCTTTGCGGCACCTGGACATCATACCGTCCACCGCCCAGCGAAGTGGCGGAAGCACCACCCCAGTTAATACGCAGCTTTTCAGCCGCAACCGGAGCGGAAACAGTCACAGGATTTGGAATGCCTGCATAGAACACGTTCATCTTTTCGGCAGCCACGGCCGCAGTCGGCTTGGTGACAGTATAGGATTCGGCAAAATCATAATAGGTGGCGGAATCAGGTCCCTGCACCTTGATCTTACCGGCAAATTTCTGGTCACCGATACCACCGGTCGGGATTTTCAGATGAACCACGCCACCGCTGTCGCTCACCTCCTTTTTCAGTTTGTCAAGCTCATCAATGGAAACCTTGTCGCGACCACCGGCCCAAAATACCTCCAACGCCTGGCGGGAATCGGAGGCTGCCACAATGATGTCGGCCTCAAAGGCGTCACCGGAGAAGACAATACGGCTGTTGGGAATAACCTTTGCGCTCACATTGTCGAACTTGAAGCTGCCGGCGTCAATCTGGTCAATCAAATGCTTCACCGTCTCATACTCCATGTTCTTCATCTCACCAACCATGTTGTTCAGCAGCGTGTAGACACCAGCGGCCACAACATGCTCGAAATTGTGGTTTTCCCACGAAACTGTCTCATCGTGATCCTTGAATTTGGCGTCCACATCCAGACCCTTCAGCTTGAAGCCGTCGCCGACAATCGTCTCGACATCACTTTTCATCTTCTTGAACTTGGCCATCATCTCATCAGCCTTCTTGTTGGTGATGAAATAGGTGCCGGGCTTGTCAAAGTTATCCTTGGCATCCATCTCGGCCAAAGTCTTACCTTTGACATCCTCAGGCTTTTTACCATCAACGTAGCAGAAGAAGTCCAACTTCAGATCCTCCATGTATTTCACAGTCTCTGCAAAAACCTTCTTGGCCTGCATAGCCTTGGCATAATAGGGCTTTGCCTTGGGCTGCTTTTGCTGCAGATCTGCAAAAATTGCATAGGTCTCGTCTATCTTGGAGGTGAAATTGGCATTGGTTGTCTCCAATGTGTCGTTAACCGTGGCAAAGGCACTCAGAATATCCTTGGAGACATTCAGGGCCAGCATGGCGGTCAGCACAAGGTACATCATGCCTATCATTTTCTGTCGCGGGGTTTCCGGACAATTCTTTGCACCCATGTATTTCTCTATTTAATTATTCAACACTCCGTTACTTTAAATTATGTTAGCGGTTGCTCATCGCGGCCAGCATGTTGCCATAGATGCCGTTCAATTTGCTGACATTCTGGGCCAGTTTGTCAATCTGCTCCTTGTAGGCGGCCACGCTGTCGGTGGACTGCGTCAGGTTGTTGGCCAGCGAGGAGATGTAGTCATCCAGGCTCTTGGTGGTGTTCATGGTGTTGTTGGCGGTCTTGATCTGAATCTCATAAGCCGCATTCATGGCGGAGAGGTTCTTGGCCAGACGGTCCATTTCGGCATTGAAGCCGGTCTCCTCAGACATGGTGGCGATATTCTTCTCATAGATGCCGGCCAAAGTCTTCACTGAAGAGGTGGCCTTCTCAATGTTCTCGAAATACTGGCCGGACTTTGCGGCGGTGTTGTCCAGAGTCTCAGCAACACGGTTGTAGGCGCCGGAGAGGTTCTTCACAGAATCGGCGGCCTTGGAAAGGTTGGAGACATATCCGTCGGTGGCTGCAGCGGCATCGGAGACACCGGAGAGCTTCTTGGCGTTCTCACCCAGATTCCGCATACCGGAGGCAAGGCTTTCCAGCAGTTCGGGACCAATCTTGGCCTCTGTCAATGCATTGTCAAGCTGTTGCGTGATAGGTGCATTGGAGGGGAGTTTCATGGCCTTCTTGTCCTTGGTGTCATGTGCCTCCTCGCCGATAGCCAGCTGCGGAAACACCAGTGACCAGTTGTAGTGAGGCAGAGGCGGTTCAAAGGCGGAGAAGAAGAAGATCAACGCCTCGGTGACCATACCGGCCGTCAGCACGATACCGGCACCCGGCCAGTGCATAATCTTGAACAGCGCACCGATGATAACGACAGAGGCGCCCCATCCGTACAATTTGGTCATAAAGTTCACATAACCCTTACTAGTGACAAGTTCATTCAGTCCCATGATTTTTTGTTTTTTTTTAGTATTGGAATTTGTAATTATTATTTTCTTTATTGTTTGTTAGTACACGTTTGAAGAGGCGGTCTTGCTGTCGCCGAAGTTCCGGCCGAGGTAAGACTGCACACAGCGGAATCCGATATAGGATTTGCCCGTATCCTGATAGCAGTAGTTGCGGACAGCCGTCTGCATGTAATAGCTGATGTCCTTCCACGAACCGCCGCGCACCACCTTGCGTTTCAGCACAGGCGCATCGTTGTCCTTGGCATAATAGGTGTACTGCATGTTCAGGTCATGAGCGAAGTTGTAGGCGGATTCGCTGTAGGCATCCTCGCACCACTCCGACACATTTCCGGCCATGTCATACAGACCCCAGTCGTTCGGATGGTAGTGGGCGACAACAATTGTCTGCACACCACCGTCGGCGGCGTAGTTGCCACGCTGCGGCTTAAAGTTGCCCAGGAAGCAGCCGTTGTCGTTCTGCGTGTAGGGACCGCCCCAGGGATAAGGGGAATTCTCATGGTAGCCGCGAGCCGCCCATTCCCATTCAACCTCGTTCGGCAGACGGAACTCGTTCTCAAAAGCCCAGTCATGGCTGCTGATATAGGTGTTGCGGATCTGGGTACGCCATGCACAGAAGGCGCGCGCCTGTTTCCAGCTCACACCGACCACAGGATAATAGTCATACTGCGGATGTGAGAAATAGTTCTCCGTCAGAGGCTCATTGAACGAATAGGTGAAATCGTGGATCCAGCACAAGGTGTCAGGATAGATGTTGATAACCTCCCGGCGCAGGAAGGGCTTCTTGCCCTGATTATAGGCCGTGGGACGGTTGGAGAACATACCCATGTCCTTGGTTTGCGGATCATTATTGTCAAATTCCTTGTAGGCGGCACCCATCACATCAGGATCCTCAGGATCGCGATAGGCACGACGGTCTGTCCACCAATATTCGAAATTGAGCATCTTTACATTCAAATCTTTCGCCTTATAGTGGTAGTACCGCTCATTGCCGGCAGGCGAACTGTACAAGTTGGCCAGAACCGCCTGGTACTCCTCATCCTTGGAATCCCAGTCAATCGGCGTGTTCCAGTTGATCAGACGCGGCTCAATGACCTCGCCCTCGTTCTCGCCTCTCCTGTACTTCTTGAAATGCTGGTTATCCTCCTCAACTTCGGCCTCGCCCAACAGCACATGTGCGATGGAATCGCGCACCCACATCACAAACTGGCGATATTCGTTGTTTGTGATTTCGGTCTCATCCATCCAGAAGGCCTGGACTGTCACATTTTTTGCCGCATAAGTCTGGGAGTAGGCGGCATCTGCCATGCCCCCACCGATTATGGTGTGCCCCAGCGGAATATTCTTCATGCCGAAAGGCACCACTTCCACATACTCAGGCCGGTCCTGTACACCGACCAACTGGCCGTTACCGGCATTCTTGCAAGAGGTCCCCAGTATCATCAGGGCCGCTGCTGCCAACATTAAAAACGACTTTTTCATCTTTATATGTTTTAGAATTTCTGACTATATTATTTATATACTACCGCGCCGGACGGTTGCCCAGATAGTGGGTGTTCCTATATCCGTAGGTGGTCTTAGGCACAACAATGTTAAAGCAATATTTCAGCATGACCTCCGGGCTGCCGAAGCTGCGCCCATGGGTATAACCGAGCTTGGAGGTGGTGATGTCATACGCCACTCCCACCTGCAGGCCGCGGATGGCGGAAGGTGAGTTGACAAATGGCTGCGCACCGAACATCAGCACGATGGCGTCAATCATACGGTATGAAACACCGCACCACAGAACCTTCTGGAATTCACCAATCATGGTAAGGTCTATCTGAGTTTTCGCCACATCGCTCTTAATCAGGAAACTGGGTTTCATCGTCCACCTCGGGTCGATGGGCAGCGGGAAAGAATAACCGCCCATGGCATATATGTGACGGGTCGTGCTCTGATGAGTGTTGGTCCCTTCGTTCCCCATAAGCTGGGTCAAGCTCAAACCTGCATAAAACTTGTCGTCATTATCCTTATAATACAGACCGAAGGCCAAATCGGTGAAGAAATCGCTCTGGTTGCTGGTCGGCACAACAGGGTCGCCAGGCTGTACAGGGCGGTACTCATCGCCAATAACCGTAAGGTTGGACATCTCCAAAGCGGCACCGACATTCAGGAAGCCGTTGCCAATGTTCATCTTATATGCGTATGCCAGTTTGATGTCGATATTGTTCTGGTGACCTTCCTGATCCCGATAGAAGGAGGCTCCTACACCGCCATGAAGGAATTTCACGGGGGAATGCAGGTTGAAAACGATTTCCTGCGGTGCAACCGTTGTGGTGTGGGTCTCCCCGTTCTCATCCATGTAGGATTCGGAAAAACCAGCCCACTGCTGCCTGAACAAAGTGGTGGCGCAAATGCCCGCGCTTCCGGCGATGGCAGGATTTATACAGAAATCGCTGTACATGTACTGCGAAAACTGGGGATCCTGCTGCCCTCTGCAAGTGCAGGCGAACAGCAGCACCGATAACGTAAGCCAGACCCTTCTATAACTCATATCGTTTTATTAACAATTAATTACAAAAAGCCAAATACAATTTTGACTTTCCTTCCTTATACGTTTTATTTACTATAAAGTTCTCCATTTCCAAAGGAAAAACCTTATTTTATTTTAATTGGCAAAAGTATACAATTATCATTTATTAGCCTTTGGTTTTAGATGAAAGATTTTTCACAAACAAATGTTAAAAAAGTGGATAATCATATAAATTAGCTTACAACCAATTATTTATATAATAATTTAAAATAAGTTTAAATTTTATCGGCGTAAAAACGCACCTACCCGACAAGCTGGTGACGCTCTATACAGGCCGGATTGCGGCGTTTATATTCGGAACGGAGGTATCGCTGCACCAGAACATGGGATTCAAGCGCCTTCTCCCCGTTCAGGTAGCGCCAGAAAATGCGGTCAACCTCCTCATAGGTGGCCACACCAAGCTGCTCCAAGTCCGAA
>JAEEGI010022218.1_pt1 | contig 12550 bp, 13 predicted proteins | sample 8958751 | NCBI WGS metagenome assembly JAEEGI01 (sample SAMN16246545, study PRJNA631951) | gut metagenome | biome: gut microbiome; feature: rumen; material: KS-attached | host: Bos | place: Iran: Karaj | collected 2018-10 | reverse complement strand
CATCTTTAGTAAGTAGAGCTGCTCCAACTGTGTAGTTGGAATGTTTACAGCAGAAATTTTTATTTGCTATCTCTTTTGCTTCTTTTATCAATAGGTTTATTGTATCTTTATTCATGATATCACCTATCTTAATTTTACCATAAAAAATATAGAAAAACTATTGTCTTTCTATATTATATTTATATTTACCAACTTTATTTTTTAATTTTGGTAATACTAAGTTTTCGCTTTTATCAACTACTGAATCAAAGAAATCTATTAAACTCTTATCTTCTTTTAATTCAGGTATTTTTTTACTGTTAAAGATTGTAGATATCTGCAGTGTCTTTATTTCTTCTTTAATACTCATATTATTTGAAGGTTCTTCTTCATCATATGAGAATATATCTAATTGAACTAATTTTGGTTCAACAATCTCTTTTGGTTTGTTATAAATATTAGCTTTAAACATATCTTTAATAGAAGCATTGTTTTTAATTAATGATACTATATATTCGTTTCCAAATAAGATATCCCAGAATAATAGTTTTTCATCTTTTAACATTGTTCTAATTCTTAAGTATGTTTTATACATATCTACAGGTGAATATGTATTTTTGAATAGTTTAAAATCATTAATATAAATCATAAATTCTTTATAATCTTTTTGATCTAGTTTAATAGCAGCAGCTAGTTTTAAACTATTAATATATTCTTCTGTATTTGTAAAGTCTTTTTCTAAGTATTTGTTATTACGATCTAAGAATAATTCTTTTATTCTTTCTTCCTCAGATTCGTGAACGTAATCAGACATTTCTATCTCATTACTATTGTCATAATATATATCGTGAATTTCTTTTACTATTTTAATTACTGTCTCTACACCATATTCATTAATATAACCTAATGATTTTGTTAATAATTCAACAAATAATGGTATATTGATGTCATCTTTATTTAAATACGCGATATTTTTTATTAAAATATCAACATTTTCTTTTGATATCTGTTGTTTTGTTAAATGCTCATAGATAGCAATTATAACGTTTTTAGCACTACCTATTTGCTTTTTATTGTATGAATTTGAATTAAAATGACTAAGAAATTCATTGATTTCTTTATAAGTCAACATCTCCAAAACCCCTCTTCTGCGTACAATTTTACCCTATAATGGTCATTTTGGTCAAATTTTGCTCACTTTTTGTTGTTAAAATTTTTAAAGTAAATTACAATTATTAGGGAGGTAAATAATGAGAAAGTTAAAAATACATGGTATTTATAAGCACTTTAAAGGTGATTATTATCTAGTTGAGGACGTTGCAATGCATTCAGAAACTAAAGAAGAATATGTTGTATACCGTAGATTATATGGTGATGGTGGTTTATGGATTAGACCATTAGATATGTTTTTATCTGAGGTAGACCATAATAAATACCCTGATGTTAAACAAAAATATAGATTTGAATTACAAAAAATTGAAAGTGTAGTTAAATAAAAGACCAATTGGTCTTTTTTTAATAAATTTGACTATATTTTAGTTTTTTTATAATATATTGGACTAATTAGGGGGATTATCATGGAAAACTTAAAACTTTTTGATTACAATGATATTAATTTTATGGAATTAATCCGTGCTGAATTGTTTTTTAAGATGCATGATTATTATCATGAATCTATGATAGTTCCTCTACTTAACTATTATGTTTACTATATTAGAGAACATATATTAATGGATGGAGAAAACATTTTAACTAATTCTTTTAAAGGAAGATGTGGTTTAGCCACTGATCTTGGAATTGAACTTGCTGAAAAATATGGTTTTAGTTGCTATCCTTTCAATATTGGGGATATCTTAGATGTTAAAAGTATTCATAAAGTCTTTTTTATAAGCATTCCTTTAAAAGAGGGCTATAGATTATTCCTAATTGACCCTACTTTTAAACAATTCTGTAAACCATTTAATGTAGGATACTTTTTAGATTTAGATGATGAAAAATTATTTGAACAAATAATTAGGAATGGATACTTTGAAATAGGACTTTCTCCTTTAAAGACATATTTAGATTCTTTTAAAATAGTTTATAAAAATGACAATAGAGAAATATCTGAAGAAAAATATTGGAAACTAATTGGCGATAACCCAGATGATAGTTTTAGAGTTAGCGGGGAAATAATTGAAACTCCTTTAGATATGTTAAATAAAGCTGCTTTAAGGCAAACAAAAATGGATTTATAAAATCCATTTTTTATATTTTGTGACTTTCTATTACCTTTTTTTCATATTGTTTGTGTTTTCTATGATATCTAAGAGTATGGAATAATAATCCAATATAACGATGACTATCTTTTAAGTAAGAGTATTCATCTGTTTCTAGAGAATCATATTCGTATTCAACACTATGGAAATCCATTTCTTTTAGTTTTGTTGCTAGTTTATCCAAGAATTCTAATTCTTGTTTTGAATAGCATTCTCTTTGAAATTTATGTATTACAAATTTATCTGATTGTGCAAATATTAATTCAATTAAGTCATCAAAATTATGAGCTCTTGAATGAGTACGATTATTAATTTTTTTAGTTCCACCAAATTGATAATAAATATTATTATCATTAACTTGATCTAATGCATCATAAATACTTTGATATGAGTCTCCTGCTAATACATAATAATCTTTTTTTGTCACTTCTGATTTAACTCTTTTTGGTATTTCTACATCTTGATATTTATAATATATTTCTCTATTAAATCTAATTAGATGTAATTCTTTTATATTAGTTTTAAATATTCTCTTTTGAAAATATGGTTTAATAAGTTTATTATCTTTTAGTTTATTTTGTAAATCTATGATATATTCATATTCCCCTTTACTGTATTCATTTTCATATTTTTTAGGTATTTGAAATTTATCATAATTTTTTAATAAACAATCTAAAACATCAGAAAGATTATATACTTCTTTTATTTCTTTATCTATTTTAAAATGATATGTTAGATAAGAACCTAAAAACTTATTGAATAATTTAGATAAATCGGTATATGCTTTATTTTTATAAATATAATAAAAATAATTATCTTCTTTATCATAATATCTGTATGGTACTGTAATACCTTTTAAATTGTTCTTCATAACCATCACTTCTTTACGATTCTATTTTATCATATTTTAGATGCAAACTGCTAAATTTGTCTAATTTTTAAATGTATGATAGGATACTACATGATTTTGAGGGGGTGAATACTATGAGCAATTCTCCATTTTATTATTATTCTGTTAATTGTTCTGATAGTTTTACTGAATGGGACAAGACATTGGATGATTTTGAAGGTATTTTATATACTGGTGCTATTCTTTCGTGGAGGGCAAGAAGATCTAAATTCCCGGGTGGTTTATTTAATGGAAAAGATTATATCTCTTTATGTAATCCAGATGTTAAAGATGTAATGGAATTATTTGAAGATAATACTTATACAAGATTCGTATCTAAATCATTATCATTACTTGTTTATAAAGATATGGTGGAAGTTAAACAAACACAATTAGTTCCACCAGTTAAAGATGAACTAGATTTCTGGAAGTATTTCTTCTTAACGAGATTAAGTAGAAAAAGATATTCTGATATGCCTGATGAAGTACAAGCATATTATTCTGTTCCTATGGAAGCTGTTCATGGTGTTGCATTACCTACTAATTTCTTTATTGAAGCACAAAGAGATGAACTTCTTGGAAGAAGAGCAATGTTAGAATATGCTAAAGATATTTATGAACTGTTAGAAGAATATGATTATGATTTAAAAATTTATGAGTTAGAATCTATGGAAGAAATAAAAAGATGCAAATAATTGCATCTTTTTATATTAGTTCTTTTAAATTATCAATTTCATCTATAGATATTTCAATAGTTTTACTATTTACCATATCTTTAATATTTAATTTGTTATTAGTTATTTCATCTTCTCCAATAATTATTACATATGGAATGTTTTCTTTATTAGCAAAATCTAGAGCTTTTTTTAATTTTTTATTATTCATTTCCATATCTACTTTATAACCTAGTTTTCTTAGTTTGTTTGCAATAGCCAATGATTCTTTATTGGTATTCATTGGAATTATATAGAAATCTAATTTGTTTTGTTTATTTACTTCATCTTTTAATAAAGCAAATATTGAAGTAAGTCCGAAACTAATTCCAACTGCTGGATAAGTATTTCCATCATCTATGAATTCAGTAATCATGTTGTCATAGCGGCCTCCACCACCAATTGAACCAGATAGTTTACCATTAGCTTCGTATACTTCAAAAACATTACCAGTATAATAATCTTGTCCTCTAGCTAGTGATGAGTCGAACTGACAATATTTATTTATTTTTAAATACTTTAAATAATTAGTTAAGTCATTTAATTCATTTAAGCCTTCAGTAATTGATATATTATTTGTTTTTTTGAATTCTTTAGTTAATTCTTTTAAATCCATCTTAAAATATTTTAACAATTTTTCTATTTGCTCTTCTACTAAACCTATCTTAGTTAATTCAAGTTTAAAATCTTCTTCACTTAGTTTGTTAATTTTATCAACTATTGTTATTGTTTCTGAAACAATGTTTTCATCTACACCAGATTCTAGTATTAAGCCTGACATTAATTTACGAGAGTTATATTTGATGATAATTGGAATATTTAACTTTTTAAAAGCATCGACATATAAATTTAATAATTCGGCTTCAACTATTTGATTATCTATACCTACTACATCAACATCACATTGTGTAAATTCTCTATCTCTTCCTACTTTTACAGGTCCATCTCTAAATACTTTATTTATTTCATATCTTTTGAACGGTAGTTTTAATTCATTTTTATTTAATGCTATAAATTTAGCAAATGGTACCGTTAAATCATAACGAAGTCCAAGTTTTCTTTGCCCTTGATCTGTAAGTTTATAAATCTCATTTAAAATATCATTATTTTCATCATATTTTCCAGCAAGCATGTCATAATAACATAAGATTGATGTTTCTATTGGAAGATATCCATATTCTTCAAAAGTTTCTCTTAATATATTATTAATATAATTTCTTACTATTTGTTCTTGTGGTAAAAAGTCATACCCACCTTTTACATTTTGTATTATCATTTTTCTCATTCCCTTTCTTTTATTATACAAAAAAACTATACAAGTGGTCTTGTATAGTTTTATTTTTTAACTAAATACAAGCACCACAAATAGCACTTGTATTACAATTCTTATTATTGTAAGTCCAAGTGCAGATTATTATGATGATGTGATTTAGTAATACTTTTTATCATACTAATCTCCCTTTCATGTATAGATAATAATCTTTTTATGCTTATTTGTCAAATATAATTTGTAGTATTTATAACAAAAAAGATACTATAGTTTTATAGTATCTTTTCCTTTATTTAATGAATCAATATAATTTTGATGTTTGTCATAGTGAAATTGACTTAAATATACTCTTTCCCCTTCTAAGATCATGTTATGTTCTAATACAAGTTCTTCTAAAGGCTTTGTTTGTTTGTCTGGATTAAATACTTTTATGGTCTCTTTACTTTGAGGAGAGTCTTTCCATTCATCATATTCTTTTAAATATTCTGCAATTTCTTCTAGGGATAAATTCATATCCCATGGTGCAGTCATTTCTACGTATTCAGGATTTGGTATTTCATCATAACAATCACAATAGTTAATTAAAAAATCTTGTGGTGTTATATATGCTTGATACTCCGGAACATCTTGCATTTGGAATTGTTGTGCTAATTCGAGTAATCTTTGTTGGCCCTCTAAACCAACTTTGTTAACTCCAATATTAATAGTTCCCTTATGATAAGAGAATTTAATAACATCTTCTCCAGATAGTTTATCATATATTTTTTTGTTCTCGTCTGATAATGAATCGTATACTATTTCAATCCAGCATTCTCCTTCATTTAAGTGATCACTAACCATAAAGGTATAGATATTTTTCTTCCATAATTCTTCACAAGCCGGTATACATTCTTCTATTATGAATTGTCTGGGATTTGCTTCTACATATTCTTGAGGGCTAGACATAGTTTCATGATAACCTTCATTCTCTGGTAAAAAGCCTTTTTCGGCAAGCTCTTGAGCTCTTTTCCTTTTTTCTTCTTCTATTTCTTCTGGTGTTTTTTCGCGAAATAAGTCTATTTCATCTATGTCAATACTTCCAAATTCAACCATATTATCAACTCCTTGGGATGTTATAAATGATTTTTTATAATTCAATTATGTTATATATTTATGTGAAAATCAATTTATTTTAAAATCACAACGTAAAATATTTGATTGATTTCATATAAAAAAGAACTATAATTAGTTCTTTATTTTTTTATGGTGCCTCAGGTGGGACTCGGACCCACACGATATCGCTATCACTGGATTTTGAGTCCAGCGCGTCTACCAATTCCGCCACTGAGGCATTTGTAAGCACAAAAATATTATAACATAAAGTTATGTATTTTTTCAAAAAATAAAGAAATATTACTATTTCTCTATTTGATATAATTATATTCTTTCAAATATTTATCTATTTTATTTGTTTTAATTGTTTTTAAACTTTCTATTCCGTCTTCATAAAATAATATGGTTGGAGTTTTATCTATATTATTCATTTGTTCTTCATCTATTACATAAGCATAGAACTCAGAATCACTTAGTAATTCATTTAATTTTTTAGTGAACTTTTTAGAATCATTATTATTAGAAATAACTACTAACAAAAATGTTTTCTTTTCTGCTATGAAGTCTTTTAAGTGGTTTTTCTTTATGTAATATAGATTTGATAGATTATTATACAGATCTATATCTGTGTCTATATTTTGATATTCATAATTTTCAGTGCTTGTATTATTGCTGTTATTTGTAGTTTGTTCTTTTTCTTCTGGTAGAATCCATAGTATTAATAAACATATAAATAATAAGATGGTTGTTATTATAAATAGTTTTTTCATTCTACTATTTCAATATCAAGTAGTTTTACCAAATCAAGTGCTTGAAGTGAATTTACTTGAATTCCTTTTAAAGATTCTGGTGTTAGTTTTATGGATTCTATATTACTTGTACTAAAATCTATTTTATTTAGTTTAGTATGAACGAATTCTGATTTAGAAAAATTATTATTATCTATTTTAAATTTGTTAAGTTCAACATTAAAGAAATTACTTTCCTGTAGATCGGAATTTGTTATTGTTAATTCTTTTGTTTTAGTATCAATAATGTTTATGTATTTACACAATGTATTATCAACAGTTGTTTTACTAATATGGTTATTAGTTATATTAGCACCTAGTAATTTAGAATTGTTAATAGTGACATTTTTAATATTGCATTCAATAAATTGTGTATTGGAAAAATCACAGTTATTAAATGTTGTTTTTTCAAAGAAGACATTTTTTAACTTTATATTTTGAAAGTTACATTTATTGAATGTACAATTCTTAAATGATATGTTTGTTAAATTATTAGTAATTATTTCTTTTTCAAACGTTTCATTATAAATATCTTCTTCATCGATGAATTTATTCATACTACCACCCTTTTTTTATTATATGTAAAAAAAGAAGATTAGTAAATACTAGTCTTCTTTATATATTGATGTAAATAATTCTGTTTCTTCTTCTTTTGGTTCTTCTTCTTTAGTTATTGTTGGTAAATCACTAATAGAAGACAGTCCAAAATAATCTAAGAATTCAGATGTTGTTGCATAAAGATTTGGTCGTCCGGGCATTGTTGATTTTCCTGCTTCTTTTATTAGACCTTTAGCAACTAGTTTTCTTATCATATGAGAGTTGTTAACTCCTCTCATTTCATCTATTTCGGCTCTAGTAATCGGCTGATTGTAAGCAATTATTGCAAGTGTTTCTAGAGCAGCTGGAGAAAGTGTGTTACTTTCTGGATTTTCAATTAATTTTTGATAGTATTCTTTGTGTTCTTTTTTAGTAGTTAATTTAAAAGCATCTCCTAAATAGCTAATTCTTATACCATGACTGTCTGTGTCATAACTTTTTTTTAATTCCATTAGCAAGTTTTTAGCTTCTTCATTACTAACTCCTAAAATATCACATATTTGAGTTAGTGTTACCCCTTCATCACCAACTACAAATAGTATTCCTTCCAAAACTCCTAGTAAATTCATATCGTCACGCTCTTTCTATCATGATGGGACTAAAATTATCTTTTTGAGTTAGTTTTATTTCGTTGTTTTTAGTCATTTCTAATATCGAAAGGAATGTTACAACGATATTCGGTTTTGTCATCTCAGTAAATAATTCAATAAAATTAACTCTTTTTCTCTTATCTAGTATTTTTCTAATATCTTTGATTTTATCATCAATATTTAATTCTTTTTTAGTTATCTTCGTATTTAATGGCTTAGATAATTTTTGTCTTTCGATGAATAATTTATAAGCATTAAATAGCTCATTTATATCTAGTTCCCCTGTTTTAAATGTATCTTTATCAATGTATTCCATTAATGATTCAGGTAGTTTAGTATATACTTCACTACGTTTTTCTTCTAACTCCTGAAAATTAGACGTTATTTGTTTATATTTTTCATATTCTAATAATTTATTTTTAAGGTCTTCTTCGGAATTGAATGAGAATTCATCTTCGGTGTTTTCTTCTTCGTCTTGTCTATTGATTAATAACTTACTTTTTAAATGAATTAGTTCTGATGCCATGACTAAATATTCACTTGCAATATCTATATTATTTTCTTCAAGGCTATGAATGAAATCTAGATATTGATTTATTATTTCGTGAATATTTATTTCATAGATGTCCATCTTTGATTCTTTTACTAGATGTAATAATAAATCTAATGGGCCTTCAAAATCATTAATTGTAAAGTTGTAAGTCATATTAATCTTCCTAACTACATTTATATCCTTGAGCCTCTATTTCAAATTTTATAACATCTTTTGATTCATTATATTTAAAGAATCTATATAGTTGTATGCTTGCTAGATTAGAATCTGAAACATTTTTTAGTTCAAAACTGTTAACCATTTCAAATTCCGTATCTCTTTCAATGAAAGTAGAATCTATTCCCTCTATTGCTTTTAGTTTACTTGATATAGTTTCAATTTCTGTCTTATTAGCAGCATAATTAGGTGTATTAGATTCTTGAAGATATTTTTCTTCTATTTTAGCTAATTTATTATCTGAAAAATAGTACTTCATTTCATCGTATCTATATATACATTTTAAAACTTGATATTCGCCACTTTTTTCGTTAATCTGAGCTGTTGGATATTGTGATGGATTTATTTCTTCTATTTTAAATTGATTACCATCTTTATAAGCTTTCTCTGAAATAATTAATGATATTTCATCTGCTCCTTTAGCTGGTAATGGTTCATATGTATGAAGTAACGCTCTATATAATAATTGCTCATCTTTATACATAGTAACATAGTATTTTTTACTATATTGGTATACTTTGTCTGCTATATTTTGAATTGTGAATGATAAGAAGTATTCACCATTTTTTTCTGATTTAACAAAGTTGATCATTTCAAGGTCACCTATAGCAACTCTAAAGTTTCCACCATTTAACTTATAAAACTCGGTTTTTTGAGATTCATCAGGTTGAGTTGGTTGTGATGGAGTTGTTGGTGTATTTTGCTTTGTAAAAGTTTTTCCAAAGAAGTCTTCATATTTCTTACTAATATTTGGTAAAAGAAATATAAAGGCAAATAGCATTACAAAGAACGCGGCAACTATCAAAGGATTACCTTGCTTATCAGGTTTTATTTCATACAATAATCTTTCATCAGAATTAAATGAATTTTGACGAGATTGCTTTTTTTCTTCTTCAGAATACGTTTTTACTTTTTGGGGAGCCTCTTCTGCTGGCATATCTTGTTGGGGAACTGTTTGCTGTGCTTGTTGTTCTGCAACCGATTCGCTTGCCATCATTGCAATTGGTTGATTGCTAGCATCAATAGTTTGCGTTTGCTCAGCAGCTTGTTCCGTTGCAGCGGTTTGTTCTGGTACAGCAGTTTCTTCTGGTGTAGCAGGTTCTACTGGTACAGTAGGTTCTGCAGGTGCAGCCTCGTTATCTTTTTCTTCTGATACAGGGACTTCTTCTGTAGTTGGTTCTTCAACTGGTGCAGAAACCATTGCAGATTCATCTTCAGTAGGAGCTTCTGATTCAGCTGGTTTTTCTGAAGGTAATTCTGGTGTTGTTTCAGGTTGTTCTTTTGTTTCTTCAGTAACTACAGTTTCATCTTTTTTTACTTCTTCTTTTTCCATTTAAATCCCTTCATTCTTCTTAATTATTATATCAAATATATGCCAAATAAAAAAGAGATTATTAATCTCTTATTCTAATTCTAATACATATGGATCATCTATTGTTCCAGTTCCAGATGCTGTTATTGATGCATCTACGTTGATTACCGGTCTTATACCTAAGCCACTATTAAGTCCAGTTGTAATCAACGCTCCGGTATTAGATACGGCAAATATATATGCTGTTTCATCAGTAAATTCCGCACCACTCATAGTATAGAATCCATCACCGTTATACAAATAATAACTGTTGTTATTTGAATTGTATACACCACCAGCAATTGCTACTTCATCAGCACTTAGTAAGCCAACTTTTAAGTTATATTCTCCACCAAAGTCATCTGATGAAACAGGACATATGATAGTTGGTTTCTTGTCATCTACTAATCTTTCATATGCACCAAAATAGTATTCGTTTTTGGTTCTTGGTTTTTTGGTTGTTGAGGAATCATTACAAAATGAAGTGGTTGCTACATATTTATCGAATCCTCTATCTTCTATCTGAGTTTTATACCATCCATTTAAATATGTTAAGATATCGTTTGATTCTTCACCTTCATATTTAAATGATAGACCTGTATAATCAATAGAATCAGTTCTTTGGCTATAATTACCATGTGCAGATGAATAATTTAGAACTAATCTAATAGTTGAATCAGGATTGATGGCAACTATACGCCACGTCTCATTTGCAAAACTAACATAGTTATTAGTAACCATTCCTCTATAGTAATAAGCTTTCCCTTCTGTTGACGCAATTGGATATAAACCTTCATTAGTATATGATATTGTTTCAAAACTAGCTATTTGTCTTTTATCAACATCTTTTTGATTTTCTAGTATTAATTCAGATAATGGATCTTTTATTGCATCAGCACTATCTAATATTTCATATCTTGCTACTAGTTTTTTATCGCCTTCAATTGTAGGTAGTTTCTTTTCATCAAACCAAAGTTTAACATTTGTTCTAATAGTTTCATTGGCTTTAACTGTTATTTTACCAATCAATTTACTTTGTTTAATATTTGATTCTTGAGTTTTAGTATTTTCTAAGTTTTTATAAAGCATTGTATTTCTTTGAATGTTTCCTGTTGTTTTAATAGTTAATGCCTTTGTATCTACTGTTGTTTCATTTAATATATTTAATCTTATTTGTAATTCTTTTTCTTCCTTACAAATATTTGTTACGGTAATTGTTTCGGGTGAAGTTTCTTCACCATCTGAATTTAGTAATGGTTTAATATTAGTCATATTTACTGTGTCTGAACTAGAAAAATAGACCCTAAAACAATTCAATACTATTGAATTCTTAGAGTCATTATTTTTAGTAGAAATCCAAACACCATATCCAGTGCCAATTCCCGTTACAGTTAAAAGCATAATGCCGATAATTGCTAATCTTATAATGTACTTTTTATTCATCTTCATCACGCTCTCTAGTCTTCATAATATAAATATATAATATTCAATTTTTTTAGTCAATGATTTAGGCTGTTTTTTCTTTGAATTTAGTATATTTTATTATATTGGCCGCTTCATAAAGTAGATCATAGTCATATTGATTAGATTTATTATAAACAGTTATAACATGAATATATCCATCTTCTTTAGAAGTTAGAGCAATCAACATTTGCATATCTCTATTTTTAGCTTCAAGTACTATATAATCTTGATTGTTTAACAATTGATTGGCTATTTTATTAATTGTTAATCCTTTATTCTCATAGTTCTTTTTAACAGCTTCTTGATCGCTGTTAACTGTTTTAAAATCTGCTTTAGTAATTGATATTAATATCTCTTTTTCGTTTGTTGTGTTATTTAAATCTATTGAACCGTTTTGAAGAGTATTGGCTGTGTATTCATCCGGAATATTATAAATAAAATCGCCATAATTATATTCGTATGAATTTTCTAAAAATTCTCTTTCTTCTTTAGCAGCATCATCTTCTGTTAATTTTATATCGTCACCAGTCTTTTCAACTTTTTTGGTGTCTTTTGACATTACTATATTAAATATCAATACTATTAAAAGAATAAAAGCAATGATTGCTATTCCTATTCCGCAATATTTTAATATTTTTTGTTTTTGTTCGTAAGTAAGGTTTATTTTTTTCTTCACTTTTGGTTGTTGAGAAAAAAACTGTTGTTGTGGTACCGGACTCATCATTGGCGGTACTGATTGTAGAGGTGGTACATCTTGGTAATTTTGATTTTGCATTACCTGGTCGATGGG
>JAEEGI010022213.1_pt1 | contig 12552 bp, 9 predicted proteins | sample 8958751 | NCBI WGS metagenome assembly JAEEGI01 (sample SAMN16246545, study PRJNA631951) | gut metagenome | biome: gut microbiome; feature: rumen; material: KS-attached | host: Bos | place: Iran: Karaj | collected 2018-10 | reverse complement strand
ATCTTCACCGAAACGATTTTCTGCATTTTGCGGAGCAGAGCGGCGTCGGAAGAACGGCAGCGGAAAAGATCATCAAAAAGGTGCTCGCCGCCGAAGACGACTTCCTTTCCCTGTGCGACGATTCCTACCTGCCGCAGAACATGAAAGATGCGCTGAAAGAGCTGATCCGCTCGCGCTGCGCGCGGCTGAAATAGAGCATAAAGTTTAACCCCTTTTGACTCATAGGACAAAAGGGGTTAAATACTGTTTATATTCGCTATTCGCCATAAACCACTTCCCGGATCACGATCTCCTCCGCGCGGGCGTGGAGGCTGTTCATGCGGCGGAGCCATTCCATCTGGTTTTCGGCTTTCAGACGCTCGGTGACGCCTTCCAAAGGTGTCATTTTAGAAACCGTGGCTTCGATCTGCTCCCTTGCTGTGCGGTCGATCTCCAGAAGATGATCGGTCAGTTTGCCGGAGAGGACGAGGGCGGTCAGCGTGCCGTCGTGCCGCTGCTCCAGGAAACGCTTCCGCATCCTGCCGTACTTGCCGATGGGGGCGTCGGGCGCGGGATCGAGGATCAGATTCGGGATCTGAATGCTGCCGACCGTGGTATAAGTGACGTTCATTTCGATACCTCCTTCAATGAATCCGATGGACTTCGCGCGGGGGCTGCTTTCGCCGGACGGAAGTATGCGTTCCGAGCAGGATCGGAAGGTGAATCTTTGCATACTCCAGCACATCCCTCGCCGCTACCAAAAAATCAGCCCCCTTCATGGGGGCTGTTTTTTTGTCGCGCCGGGGCAGCGAGAACGGGCGCGAAGCGTCCGTTCGTATACGCGCGGTCGCTTCGCGTCCGCGCGTCGCCGGAGATTCTTCCGCTGTCTAAGCAATCAGAAGAATCTCCGTAACGGATCGCCGCGGCTGATCATCGATTCTCACGGGCGCGAAGCGTCCGTTCGTATACGCGCGGTCGCTTCGCGTCCGCGCGTCGCCGGAGAAATATCCTTATTCAGCGCGAAGCGCTGTATCTGATCGGATTTCTCCGTATCGGATCGCCGCTGCCATATTGTCTGCATGACGGACGTGCCGCTTCCGATTGTCGAAAAAAACAGCTTTATTCCGTCGAATATCATATGAGAGAAAGATATTACATGTTTTCAATAAAGAATTAACAACCAATCAAAAACGCTCCCGGTTTGGGAGCGTTTCTTCTTTTCAATGGGTCCGATGCATCGGACGCGAGCTGTGTTTTTGGAAATGAAAAGTTCTCGATGTCCTTTCAAAGGCATTGTGATAAGGCGTGAAACATGATAAAATATTATAAATACAATGGAAAGGGAGCACACTTATGAAATGTAATGTTTGCGGTAAAATAATCGAAGATGGCAGTGACTTTTGCTATTTTTGCGGAACAGTTTTTAACGAAAACGCCATTGAACACGATGCGAAGGAAATCAATCAGATAAATGAGAAACTTGGTATTAATGACGCAAAGGTTATAGCGAAACCTAGCCAAAACAAAAGAGATAATGAAAAGGAGGTCCCAAAGCAGACTGCGGAAAGAGGGAAATCCTTTACTGGAATCGTTATAGAAATCCTTTCAATAATCATATTAATTGTTGGGTTTGTCGGCGCATGCATCTTAATGGACAAGGTGGGTGCAGGAATTGGTCTTGCTATAATGGTAGGTGTTCTCTTGTTTGGTTTGATGTGTTTTGGCTTCGGGAAAGTGATCTGCTTATTAACCGAAATCAATTCAAAAATCAAATAATTATTAACAGCTTTTACCCCTGTGTGAAAGATATCAATACTCTCGCTGCTTTCACATCCAATACTTTGGTAAGTTGCAATAAGCTAATCAAAACGCTCCCTGCCGGGGGAGCGTTCTTGTCCTTCAATGGATCCGGCTGACAGGACGCGGAATCTGCTTCCGGGAAACGGTGACCTGCGTTCCCAGCAGGATCGGAAGATGGTTTTTTGCGAATTCAACCAGATCCGTCTCATTTGCGAACGGACGTTAAGAGCCTGTTTGACTGCTTCTACGCCCCAAATGCCGCCAGGTTATCAGCCATTCGATATACTACAATAATTATGGCGATTTTGTTTTCTCTTATAGTACAAGAATATGTTAAATTCATCAAATACATACCTAAAAACCATGTAAATTTCTACTGACAGGGACATACATGTAAAGGAAACTCTGTCAGCAGGCTTTTAGCTCTTTAATCGATATGTTCGATTGCGGTTGCCTCCTTCCGGAACAACGATACCTTCTGAAACGAGCTCGTACAACAGTTGCTTTACTCTCGTTGATTTCACCCCCAACACCTGAGTAAGCTGCGATACGCTGCATTTGCCTTGATTTGTTAAGTGCTCGATGATCAAAGCCTTCTGCACAGATGCTTTTATCGTCACTTTTTTATCGTCGCTTTTTATCGTCACTTTTTTATCGTCACTTTTGAACAGCGGCAATACAAGCGTGCTTCGGTCGGGTTCGGAGGAGATCAGAATTGTCGGTTCGCTCCATCCCTGCTGTTTCCAGACAGAAAAGATATTCGGAATACCGCTGCCCGCGCGTTCGCCGATATCGATCAGATTGAACATCTTCATCATCGTACCGTTGCGCGGATCGGAGATACCGCCGGAACGCGCGGCGGAAAGACCGATGCGGAAATCACCCGGATTGGTCATGGTGATCACATCTTTTTTCTTGATAATGACGAGTCCCTGCCGACCGTAGTAATCGGCGTTGACCAGGCAATTTGCCAACGCTTCGCGCAGCGCCCGATGGACCGGCGTATCATCGACGCGGTAAATCCCGTTCATCTCAAAGGGGACTTTCAGATCAAGCTGAAGCTTGTTATAGACCCGGAAATAGAAATCGAAGACGTTTCCGCTCCAATCTCCGGAAGAAGAGATGACCCGATCTGTCCATCGATGGACGTCATCGTATTCTTCGCGATAATCCAGGAAGTAGCGCGGGTATTCACGGACGATATCCGATTCGTTTCCAAACATCAATAAGCCTGCTGCGGTGGGATGAACCGAACCGTTTTCGTCGATTGCCGCTGCGCCGAGTTTGATGAGAAAATGCTCGTCGTCCAGAGTATCCCAGACATGCCCGGGCTTGCTGAGACGCATCCGCTGCCGATAAGCGCGCAAACTTTCTGCGTTTATGACATCCAGACGCATTTCCTGCAGAACGAGCATATCTTGCGTCTTTATTGAGGCATCACGGTACATTGCATGCAGTTCGTCGGCGGTGCACTTGTAATCGCCTTCTCCGTTGCGGCGATAGCTGTTCAGCGGATTGCCGTCCACATAAACCGGTTTATAGGTGCGATCGGCCCGCGGGACATTGATAACGACGATGCTATCCTCGCCGACAGGTTCAATCGTAACATCTTTGCTCGAAAGAATGTTGACGCTGGCTTTATTGGGATTGTTGACGGCGTCCCAGAAATCCTTTACCAGTTTTTCCGGATCCGGAAGATGGACTGCGTGGAGAGATTTGTCCGGATGCTCTTCGACACCAAGCAGAATGATCCCGCCTAGCGTATTTGCGAATGCGGAATATGTCTCCCAAATGCTCTGCGGAAGTCCGCCGACAGCTTTCTTTGCTTCGATTCGGTTGTTTTCTCTGTACTGTTCCAGATGCTGCAGGTCGATCATGGTATACCTCCGAAAATCTCCATATACATTATAGCCGAAGGCAGCAGTGTTTACAATGTTTTTTCATGCTGAATGGAGCCGACTGACCGTGCCGAAACCGGGTTCCTTCAGTGGATCCGATAAATGAACTTGTCTGTACAGGTAAAAACCGGTACAATAAAAAGACCGCTTTTATCAGAATGAGAAAAATGGTATGATAAAAAACGGATGCAATATTTTTCGGTGTTCGTGCGTTGTTATGATGAAAGGACGGAAAATGACATGTTGATAAATGCACAAAAAGCAGAAGACCCGGATCGCGAGAGGATCGATTCTTTGCTGTCACGCATCAAGGACGGAGATCGGCACGCCATGGAGTTGCTGTATCGCTGTACCGCGAAGAACGTGTACGGCTATGCGCTGTCCATGCTGAAAAGCACGGCGGACGCAGAGGACGTTTTGCATGACTGCTACGTGCAGGTATTTCAGAAAGCGCGTTTTTACAGAAGTGAAGGAAAGCCTATGGCGTGGATCCTCACGATTGTGAAGAACCTCTGCCGCGATGCGATGCGGAAGCGAAAAAAGACCGATCCCCTTCCGGACGGAGATTGGGTCGCGGAGCTTGCAGAACAAAAGCACTTATCGAACGACGAGCGTCTTCTGTTGGACGAGTGCATGAAAAGACTTTCCGATGAGGAGCGCATGATCATCGTGCAGCATGCCGTTATCGGATTCAAGCATCAGGAAATCGCAGACGATCTGGATCTGCCGCTGTCAACCGTTCTTTCCAAATACCGGCGGGCGCTCATGAAACTGCGCACCGCAATGCTGAAAGGAGATTCCTATGATGTCTGATAAAGAACTGGAAAAAAAGGTGGATGATCTGTTCGCAAAACTGACGCCCGATTACGCGGAATCGATGCTCAAAGATATCGATACGGTGCAAAAACCTGCCGGCAAAAAGCGCAATCTGAAAAATCTCTGGCTGCGCGTCGGATCGATCGCGGCGGTATTCGTTCTTGTGACGGTCGGGATCGTCGCCGCTGTCAATTTTACGCGCTACAACAAGGTCGATACGACCGTAACGCTTGACGTCAACCCGAGCATTGAATTGCGCGTCAACCGGTATGACCGCGTTCTGCGCGTCACGCCGCTCAACGCAGACGGCGAAACGGTGATCGGTACGATGCGGCTGAAGAACGTTGACCTCGACGTTGCGGTCAACGCACTGATCGGCTCCATGATGAAGAACGGATATTTGAGCGAGATGTCAAACTCGATCCTTGTTACGGTGGATGGTTCTGACGCCGCGCGAAGCAGCACTCTTACAGAACGTATTTCCTCGGATATTGAAGCGCAGCTGAACGCCGGCTTTACCGGATCGGTGTTAAGCCAGACGGTACAGCACGATGCAGCGCTGCAATCGCTTGCCGACGAACACTCGATCACGGTCGGGAAAGCACAGCTGATCCAAGCGCTGGTCAGCCGCAATCCGCTTTACTCGTTCGACGCGCTCTCAAAGCTGTCCATCAACGAGCTGAACGTGCTGCTTGCAAAGGAGCCCGTAAATACCGACGCCATTCACACATCCGGCAGCGCAAGCACAAGCGCGTATATCGGCGAGGAACAGGCGCTTTCGATCGCTTGTCTCTATGTCGGGCTTGAGCCGTCCGAAGTGACGCTGACGGAGGCGATCGAGCTGGAATACGAAAACGGCAAGATGGTCTATGACGTGGAATTCCGCAAAGACGACTGCAAGTATGAGTTCGATATCGACGCCGTAACCGGAGAGATCGTTTCTTTCGGGCAAAAGCAGAAACCAAGCGGTGAACCGGTCTCTCCGCCGGTCACGCCGGCACCGCCTGCCGCGGATATCGGGCAGGAACGCGCCGTTGCGATCGCGCTTTCCCACGCGAACGTACCGCAGAACGAAGCGGTCATCAGGAAGATCGAAAAGGAATCCGACAACGGCGTAACGTATTATGAGATCGAGTTTATCGATTCCGCCTTTGAGTACGAGTATAAGGTCAATGCCGCGACCGGTGCGATCATCAAAGCCGACAAGGAGCGCGACGACGATGCGCCCGGCACACATTCGGAAGTGCCGGAGCACAGCGCCGAGCTGATCGGCGAAGCAAAGGCAAAGGAGATCGCTTTGCGCCATGCGGGCTTCAGCGCCGGTGCGGTCAAGAAGCTGAAATGTGAGCTGGATCGCGAAAAAGGCAAGCTCGTCTATGAGGTCGAGTTCGAGGCGAACGGAATCGAATACGAATACACCGTCGACGCCGAGACCGGAGAGATCGTGAAGATCGAAAAAGAAGACGACCGGAAAGATATTGACGACGACGATGACGACGATTTCGACGACGATGATTAAGTCACGGTTGGGTTAATCGATATACGCAGATCAAAAGCGCTCCCGGCTTGGGAGCGTTTTGCTGCTGATCAATGAATTTGTTGGGCCGGCACGGGATAAGAGACAAGGGAATGAAAACTTCTATGGCAGCGTACAACAAAGCAAAAAGAAACGATAACACTATTAGGTAATCATTACAATATCAAGGGTTCTGCATTTTCACAATTATTGCTTTTTCGAACCGTCACGCTGTACCCGAAGATAATCCCACGTCATAAAGCTGTGTTTCCGTCCGCTTCAGACGCACAAGCGTTCTTCTTATGCGCATCGGCAACCGCTTCCGCCGCCAGTCCCTGATACCGATTCCGCCTTCCGTCAGCGGATCCGTGACAAGGTTTGCTGTCAAAACATCGTAGATCTTAAAATCCGAACCGGGAGTTTACCAAAATAAGACTTCATTTCTGTGCGTCTCAATGCTATACTTTATTTGTCGAAAGAGCACAATCGGCTTGCGTCGGAGGTTACCGAATTTCCTCCCCGCATCCGTATTCCTTTGTTGCGGCAAATGATCAGCGATCACGGTATTTGAAAAAATGGAGAACAATATACTGCAAATTGATAATCGAAAAGCTTTTCGCAGATGGCTTGCACTTCATGCTGACAATGAGAATGAATGTTGGGTCGAGCTGAAACGCGGCAGACCTGCCGCAGACGACAGGTTTTATTATCTTGACGCGGTGGAAGAAGCGCTTTGCTTCGGCTGGATCGACAGCACGTATAAGCTGATTAACGGGAAGCGAATGCAGAGATTTACGCCGAGAAAAAAGAACAGCCCGTGGACGGAGCTGAATAAAGAGCGTGTACGGCGATTGGAAAAGTTGGGGCTGATGACAGAGGCGGGAAGAGCAGTTCTTCCTGCCATGGGCGTACGGAGTTTTATAATCGATCCGGATATTGAGGCTGCACTTATAAAGGCGCGAGTTTGGTCAAGGTTCAAATCGTTCCCATCGCTTTACCGGCGAGTGCGAGCCGGAAACATTGCTTTTTATAAGAAACGAAATCCGGCTATGTATGAGAAAGCGCTTTTTCACTTGATTACCGAAACGAAAAAAGGTAAAATGTATGGAGAATGGAACGACTACGGCAGACTTTTGGAATATTGATTCTCATCGTCGTCGAAGAGTAATTGTAAACCAAAATACCTGTGTATATTTACCTGTGAAATCATAAAGAGGGGATGCTGCTTATGATTCTGTTTTTATTGGCCGGTGTAGCAAGCTTTATTCCGTCGGTTTCCCTATTTCTGTGGCTCCGGAATCGCTTGAAGAAGGAAGAGACGTATAAAAAACTATGCACTCGAACGCTGCTGCACGGCGCCATGTGTGTATTGCCGGTGCTTCTGCTGTCCGGAAGCAGCTATATCATTCTTCGATTGACTGGGCTTCATAATTTAAATCCGCTTTTATATCAGGCACTATATAATATCATTGTATTGGCGCTGATGGAGGAAACGGCAAAATATTGGGTTTTCCGGCGCATCCTGAAAAAGACGAAGTATGCGTATTCATGGCTGGATACAGCGGTTTTGATGACGATTGTCGGACTTGGCTTCGGTATGCTGGAAAGCGTCGTCTATGCAATCGGCGCCAGCGTGCCGGTTGTGCTGATCCGCGGCATCTGTGTTCCTCATGCCGGGTATGGTTTCCTGACCGGTTATTTCTACGGCAAGGGAAGTAAAACCGGCAAGCCTGCCGTAAAGTGGACGGGCTTTTTGCTTTCATGGCTGATGCATGGTCTTTACGATTTTTCGCTGAGTCAGGAGTTTATTGCAATCAATGATAATCTTATGATAGTAGCGCTCCTTTTAGCCGTGATGGACATTGTACTGGTGTTCCTCCTGGTTGGGTTTGCACGAAAGGCAAAAAAGCAGCCGCTCTATATCGAGCCGCTGCCGGAAATGATCGGAAAAGAAAGCGAATGATTAAGGGAATGCCGGCAGAGTAACCGCGGCAATGTGCTGCAAAAAAACGGGGCGGAAGGATAAACGATTGAACATGCTCCCGTGAATGTATGATGCTGTATCAAAGGCTGTTGGCATTTGCGCTATTCGTTATATATAGAAAAAACAGAAAACGATCAATCAAAAGGAGTTGACGATTATGTTTTCATTAAAAGGACCCGGATTGAAGATCTTTGCGGCAGTTCTCGCCGTCATAGCACTTGGATTTGGCATCTATTCGACCTTCATCCGACCGGCGGGGTTTGTTGACGGAACCGCGACCATTGTTTCTATCGAGAAAGATCCCGATTACATTCCGGACGCCGATAACCCGAATGATGTGCAGTACATCGTAAAGGCGAGCTATACGGTCAACGGCAAAGAATATACCGCAACACTGAATTCCTATGATCCTGCTTACAAGGTAGGGGGCGAGGTCGCGATCAAGTACGATCCCCAAAATCCCGAAAAGATGTTGTCGGGCTTTGGTATCGGTATCGCCGTCATGGTCATCGGTATCGTTCTTTTGGCTGTGGTCATCTTCCTGACCGTTAAGAAAAATCTATCTGTTAAGAAGCTCAGAGAGACAAACGGAGATATCACTTACGCGCCTTCTGTCAAGGGCGAGGAACGCGAACTGTACTTCCTGACTGATATCGGCACAATAAAAGGCGGTCATCGCCTTGAGGATAAGAACCGCTGCGTATTATTTGAAGCAAAGATGACAAAGTTCTCTCCGCTGAGCGCCTTTGAATTCGACTTTATCGATCATGAAAACAATAAGACAACCAAGCACCTCGTCGGTCATACCGAGGAGACGGACTGGAATTCGCTCCTGATCGATAATAACTACACCTTCACCATTGACGGCCAGGATGTATGGAAGCACCTCAGAAAGATTGGCGTTACCATCGATTCCCGTTTCGGCAAGGCAGAAGGCCTTATGCCGAGCTATACGATTCGCAAGGATGGCGAGGAGCTCGCTTATGCAGAGAACACCAGTCAGTATGCGCATGAAGAGGACGCCGAAGAACACAAGATTGCAAGCAAGATCCCCGTACAAGGCTTCTACCGCGTTCACACCTGTGAGAAGAATCTTGAGCTTCTGTTCATGATCTTAGTAGCCATGGCACGCAGCGGCGCCACAGACGAGAGGGGCGGCAGCCGCAGAATGTTGTTCAATACAATAAGCGGAAAATAATGAACTCGTATGAACGTAAAAGGAGGTGGAGACATGAAAAAATCATTTGCTGTTTTGTTCGCAATACTGATTGTCTTGATGGCGGTGGTTCCTATGATGTCTGCGCCTGCGGAAAGTGTCCCGGATATTTTGCCTGACAACGGTTTGCCGGTCGTGAACATCACGATCGACGAAAGTGCCGAAGGATACGGTACAATCAAGGAGATGAACGACAGCCCCGATCATTCCGTCAAATGTACCGGTACGATCAAGATCACCGTTCCCGATGGCTTTACCGGCGATTACAGTGACACCACGCTGAGCGATACAGCGGTTCTGAAGCTCGATTACATACGAGGCAGAGGCAATACGACATGGATGCACGACAAGAAGCCCTATACATTCAAGCTCGAAGAGAAGGCCGGTCTTCTCGGCATGGGCAAGAACAAACACTGGGTTCTTCTTGCAAACTATATGGACGTAACGCTGCTCAGAAACCGGATTGTCTCTTATATCGGCAGTGAGCTGGGACTACGTTTTACACCGAAAATGCTGCCGGTTGATGTTGTGATGAACGGCGAATACCTCGGCAGCTACTATCTCTCGGAGCAGGTCAGGTTAGATGATAACCGCGTCGATATTGACGAGCTGACGAACGAGGATAACAGCGAACCCGAGATCACCGGTGGTTATCTGATCGGGATGAAGCCTTATGGCGACGAGCCGGAACTGAATCGCTTCTATACCGACAGGGGTGTGGGATTCCTGTTCGATACTCCTGAATTCGAAACCGACAACCCGGCAGACGAAGTAGGCACCCCCGCGCAACTGACATATATTACCGATTATTTGCAAAAGGTCGAAGACGCAATCTATAACGGTGACCCGGGTAAATATATGGATCTGCAATCTGCCGCAGACTACTGGTGGGTGCAGACCTTCTCCTATAATTATGACGCATATTTTACCCCCAGCACGTATCTGTATAAGCCGCGTAACGATAAGCTATACTGGGGGCCGCTGTGGGATTTTGACCTCTCTTTAGGGAAAACAATCACGCAAACCGAAGGGTTTGGTGTGCGAGAAACACCGTGGTTCGATTATCTCAGAGAAAATGACGAGAACTTTCGTCAGTTCTTAATTGATCGTTGGGCAGTTCTTGACGATATCATCACCGATATCGTGAGGGACGGCGGTGTATTGGATCGCTATATGAACGAGATCAAAAACTCATGGGAGGCTAATGCTCCGTTTGCAGAGGACTCCTATGCAGAATTTGATTATGAGATGGAACGCCTGCGCACTTGGATGACGGAGCGGAAGGCGTGGATCAACGGTAATCTCAATCTGCTTGGAAAGGTACACAGCACCGTTACCTTTACATCTGACGGAAAAACGCTCGAACAAAGAAAAGTGCTCACCGGACTGCCCTTAAGCAGTCTGGCTGATGCGCCCAAGAAGGACGGATATCTATTTATCGGTTGGGAATATAATGGTGAGCCCATCAATCAGTACGATCTTCCCAACATTTGGGGGGATGCGGTCATCACTGCCTGCTTCCTCAGCGAAGACAAGGTCATCCATGCTGACAATATCTTCTTTTCCGGCTATGATGCTTGGGCGGATATCGGAAATAAAATGTACTTTACTAATTATACGGTTACTCCCGAGGATGCGCATGATAAAGCAGTGACATGGAGTTTGTCCGATAGCAATATTGCTGAGATCAATCAGAACGGCGTTGTGACGATGAAGCAGGTTGGCGATGTCGCAATCACCGCGACACTGAGCTCCGGCTTTTCAAACACCTACACGCTGCACATCTATGACGGAAACGTAACACAGCAGAACAATCCGGAATCGATCATACTGGAACATCCCGCGATCATGATGAAGGTCGGAGAATATGCTCAGGTAGTCGCCTATGCGTCCCCGCAGCCCTGTGAGACATATTTCAGTTATTCCGGCGATGACAGCGATATTATAGAGGTTCTTGATAACGGCGTAATCAGGGCATTCGCACCCGGAACAGCTACCGTAACCGTCACGCTGAATAACCTTGAAGCGATATGCACGATCAATGTAACAGACAGCGAGGAAACACCCGCAGCAGAGCCAACCGAAGCTTTGGCTGAACCTACGACAGCTCCCGGGTCCTCTTTCCCCGCACAGCCGGCAGCCGACACAAAGTCTGCAACAAACGAAACGCCGTCTTCTGGAAAGGACAACGCTGTTGCGACTGGCGAAAAAACAGTTGCTCTTGTACTCTTATCGGTGTTAGTCGCTGCAGCGGGAATTATTATGTGCGTTAGTTTTAGGAAAACAAAAGTAAAATAACAATCCTCTCCATGTGGATTTAATGAATGCTTTTTCATGTGTAGCCTTCTGTGATAAAACGAAGTTGCGGCTATCCGCAGGGCATTACGCCCTTTCGAATAGCCGCATTCTTGTTTCTTTTACCGCAGGAAAGCGCTGTTCGCAGCTATTCTGCAGCAATGGTTTAACAACCGCCGCTTAGAGAACAGCTCTCGAGCGGAGCTTTCGCTTGACGCACGGGTCAATTGATTACCGTGGTGCAGATCGTGGTTTCATGCGCGTCCGTCAGCTTCCATAGGCTGATCTCCGGATCTGCGGTACGGTTGATCATGAAATAGTTGCTTGCGGAGAACCCGAGATACGGAATCGTCCTGCTTGCGCCGTTGGTCACTTCAATGGCCGTGCCATTCATCGCAAGCATCCGGCGGTTATAGTTCGCAGCATCGGTTTTATAATGGACAGATAGACTTGAATTATATGCACAACAAATAAATCCCGCCGCATTAATTAGTGATGTTTCTTTGGGTTGTTTCTTGTCATGTTTTTCGGAAAGCTGTTCTTCGTCCGGTAAAAACGAAAAATACAAAACAAAATCTCAGAAATTGTTAAAACAAAAGTGCAGAAAAAACTAAAATAAAAGTTACGAAATAATAAAAATGAGGGTAACATTTAACCCCCTTTACTATAACAAGCAGAAGGGGGTTAAATACTGTTTATATCCGTTATTCTCCGTAGACCACTTCCCGGATCACGATCTCCTCTGCGCGGGCGCGGAGGTTGTTCATGCGGCGGAGCCATTCCATTTGGTTCTCGGCTTTCAGGCGCTCGGTGATGCCCTCAAGCGGCGCCATTTTGGAAACCGTGGCTTCGATCTGCTCCCTTGCCGTGCGGTCGATCTCCAGAAGATGATCGGTCAGTTTGCCGGAGAGGACGAGGACGGTCAGCGTGCCGTCGCGCCGCTGCTCCAGGAAACGCTTCCGCATCCTGCCGTACTTGCCGATGGGGGCGTCGGGCGCGGGATCGAGGACCAGATTCGGGATCTGAATGCTGCCGACCGTGGTATATG